>Ga0351865_10050_pt1 | contig 44177 bp, 30 predicted proteins | sample TotcelFGM3001L10_FD_206780 | JGI IMG/M metagenome (GOLD analysis project Ga0351865, IMG submission 206780) | Enriched cells from coal bed in the Powder River Basin, Montana, United States - Total cells FGM rep2 HSBNCT.FGM.300.1.L10 ... | reverse complement strand
TTTTATTCAGGGCAGCCCTGATTCCATTTACGTTGTAAGTTATGATACGCATTGAAGGGTATTTTTTTTGCTAAAATAAACAAACAGACACAGGGTTTTTTAATCACGGACAAAAATCATACTTTCGCAAGCACAATGACGAAGCCCGAAACCTCCCTGAACGCTCCCTCCTGGATGCAAAAACGGCTTAAACGTTTTATCCGGTGGCGGACCAACAATCTAAATGACAAACAGTACATCATGATACTGAGTGTTGTTGTGGGTATCATTGCCGGGCTATCAGCTATTGTGATCAAAAAATCGGCTCATTACATCGAAGAATTACTGACAAGCAGTTTCTCCGGAGATTATGCCAATGTCCTGTATATTGTTTATCCGGCCATCGGCATACTATTAGCAGTAATTTTTTTGCGGTTTGTTATCAGACGCGAGCCGGGTCATGGGATTCCTGGAGTACTGCATGCCATTTCGAGAAAAAACGGCATCATTAAGCCGCACAACACATTCAGCGCCATCATAACCAGCGCCTTCACCGTGGGTTTTGGCGGGTCGGTAGGGCTCGAAGGCCCAACTGTTTCAACCGGTGCAGCTATAGGCTCGAACCTCGGACAGGTTCTCAGGCTGAATTTTAAACAAATTACGCTGATGATCAGTCTGGCCAGTGCTGCTGCCATGGCTGCCATTTTTCAATCGCCGATTGCAGGTATTGTGTTCGCCATTGAGGTAATCATGATTGACCTCACGATGGCTTCAATTGTGCCCCTGCTCATTGCGTCATCAACAGCCGTAATTACCTCCTATTTTGTGCTGGGTAAAGCTGTTATGTATCCCGTGTTTGTGCACGACCCGTTTATCCTTTCCAATACACCTTATTACATTGTTCTTGGGATATTGGCCGGCTTGCTTTCAGTGTACTTCACAAGAATATTCATTGCAACCGAACAACTGTTTGAAAAGCTTAAAGACTGGAGGCTGCGTTTTGTGGTGGGCAGTGTGCTGCTCGGCCTGCTCATTTTCCTGTTTCCGGCCTTGTATGGTGAGGGTTATCAGGTAATAAACAACAGTTTGCAGGGAGATTTCAGCGACTTATTCAACAACAGCATTTTCTATAGTTACAAAGATGTTGGCTGGGTGGTCTTCCTGATGTTTCTGGCAGTTATCCTGCTGAAAGCTGTGGCTGCATCTGTAACTTTCGGGGCAGGTGGTGTGGGCGGCATTTTTGCACCAGCACTTTTTATGGGGGCGTTTACAGGCTTGTTTTTTGCTGTGACAACCAACTACTTCGAACTGGGACAGCTCAATCCCAGCAAATTTGCCATGGTGGGTATGGCCGGCATGATCTCGGGCATACTGCATGCCCCGCTAACCGGGATTTTTCTGATCGCAGAAATCACACAGGGTTATGAATTGTTTGTTCCGCTCATGATTGTGGCAACTATTTCGTTTGCGACCATCAAACTGTTTCAGCAGAATTCGGTTTACACCTATCAGCTTGCTCGTCGCGGCGAGTTGCTCACACACAACAAGGACCGTACCGTACTTAACCTGATGAAGGTGAACAAACTGATTGAAACGGATTTCAGCATCATACCGCCCGACTATACTATGGGCAGCCTGATACATGTGATTGCGCAATCAAAGCGGAATATTTTCCCGGTTGTTGATACCGAGAACCAATTTTTGGGTCATATTCTCATGGACGACATCCGCACAATTATGTTTGATACTGAATTATACAGCACTTCGGTTGAAAACCTGATGGTGAGCCCCACCTTTATCATTGATCCCGAAGATTCGATGGAAACCGTTGCCGTTAAGTTTCAGGAATCAGGCAAATACAATATCCCCGTGCTGAAAAACGGCATCTACCTCGGATATATCTCACGTGCCAACGTGTTCTCGACCTACCGCCAGAAACTGAGCGAGATTTCGGATGACTGAGGCTGTTTTTTGCCGGCTTCAAATTACTGGATGAGCAACACATATTCCATTGAAAAACTTTGTGATTACCCACTTAAAATATTGGAACGATAAATTTAGGTGAGAAAAGACAGATTATGTGTATCACCTAACCGCAAAAACCATGAATACTCAGTGTCCATCTCTGGTTAAATCACCCCCTCATAGCCCTGCATCTTCCATGCTTTCCGCAAATCCGGTTTTGGGCAGTCTGCAGCCCTGCGTGTCGCAGTACCAGAATTGGAGCTTTGATCCTGTGCCCTTGTTACTCAGTGCGGGTATGGTGGTGAGACCTTCGGTGGCAGCAATCATGAGAAATGGAGGCACTAAGGGAAGTGCATCTTTGAGTGCCTGTAGCGCACCTTCACCGCGGATCACCATAAGGCCCTGCGTGCGCAGAAGCATTAACGCCTGTGCCCAGTGCGAAAAGCCCCCGGGATAACTTTCCATAAGGCCAGCCACATGTGCGAGCATCTTCTCTGCCCTGTCAGTCATAACCGAGTCGTGAAACAACATGCCCAGCCTGATCAATGCCATACACATTGAAGCATTGGAGGAAGGAACCACATTGTCGTATACCTCCACGGGATTGGCAATCAGCTCCTGCTGTCCGGTAGGCGCATAATTGAATATGTGTTGACCGTCTGTGCCAAAACGCTGCATTGCTGTTGTGACCAGATTGCGGGCATGGTGCAGCATGCTTTCGTCGCCGCTCACCTCAAACAGACTGATGAGGGCGTTGGCCAGCAGGGCATAGTCATCCAGAAAAGCAGGGATGCTGCCCGAACCGTTTTTCCAGGAGCGAATCAGGTTTCCATCGTTGTCCTTCATGATTGTCATCACGAAACCAGCGGTAGATTTGGCCTGCCTCAACCAGGCTTCCTCGCCAAAAACGGCATAAGCCCGACACAAAGCACTTATCATCAACGCATTCCACGAGGCCAATCTTTTGTCATCGAGTGCCGGGGGAATTCGTTTGGCACGTGCGGACAGCAGTGTTGACCGCGCTTGTTGCAGGGTTTGACCGAACTGCGCTTTGTTTAAGCCGTTGCGGTGACAAAAATCCGCTATGCTGCGGCGGCGCACCAGCACATTAAGATCATGTTCCCAAAGCGCTTCTGAATCCATGCCAAAAAACGTTCCGATAATTCCGGCTTCGTTTCCGAGCAATTCCTTAAACTCATCGCTGCGCCAGACATAAAACTTACCTTCAACACCTTCGCTGTCGGCATCCAGTGCGGCATAAAAACCTCCTTCAGGTCCAAGCATGTCAGCGATTAAAAAAGTGATTGTTTCGCGGCACACTTCCTCAAAACGGGCTTCTTTCATCAGCGGATATGCCGTTGCATACAAGTTGATCAGCTGTGCATTGTCATACAGCATTTTTTCGAAGTGCGGCACATGCCAGCGTTCGTCCACAGAATAACGCGAAAAACCGCCGGCCAACTGGTCGTATATCCCGCCCGAGGCCATCTGCAGCAGGGAGTGACGCACGTTTTGCATCATTTCATTGTTGCCTTCCTTGTGTGCTATCAATAACAAAAACAGAAGGTTGTCGGGCATGGGGAACTTGGGTGCGCCCCTGCTGCCGCCATGAACGGGATCGAGGCGGGCAGCGATTGACTCAGCCATCTTCACCGGAAGTGCATCGGACAGGACATTTTTGAATGTGTCATTGTTCACAAATCTGTTGTTTATCAGTGCCTGACTAAGCTGCTCAGCCTGTTCAAACAGTTCAGGTGATTGCTTTTCGTACAGATCGGCAAGCTGCATAAGTATGCCCATCCATTGGTCGCGCCTGAAATAGGTTCCTCCCCAAACCGGCCTGCCATCAGGAAGGGCAACGCAGTTCAGCGGCCATCCGCCTCGCTGCCCAAGCAGGTGCACAGCATCCATAAAAACCTGATCAACATCGGGGCGTTCTTCCCTGTCAACCTTGATGCAAACAAAATGGCGATTCATCAGGGCAGCTACCTCGGCATCCTCAAAGGATTCGTGTTCCATCACATGGCACCAGTGGCAGGATGAATAGCCAATACTCACGAGCAACATGCGGTTGGTGGTTCGTGCTTCTTCAAGGGCTTGGGTGCCCCATGGCTGCCATTGCACAGGGTTGTATGCGTGCTGCAGCAAATACGGACTTGTTTCATGAATCAAGCTGTTGGGTGTTGTGTGTTTCATCGGAGGGTTTTTCTAACAAACATAGCAGAATTACTGATTGTTCGGCACTCGAAATAAAACAAGCCTGAATCAAGGCATTTATGAAAAAAAGGCCTGCTGCAAAATGGTCTCTGCAGCAGGCCTCAAAAATAGTTTTAAAGGATTAGTGTCCCAGCCAGGAGGAGAGCATCCACACCGTTTTTTCCTGTTCACGGATGTAGTCGCTCATCAATGCGTTGGTTCCTTCATCGTCGATTTCGCCGGCCAGCCCGAGTATTTCGCGTTCTTTGGTGATAAGCACCTTAAAACCGTCGAGCAGGTGTTGCACAGCCTGACGCCCTTCCGACACGTTTTTCAGCTCCTTGATGACCGATGTTTCGTGGTAGCTACTGTAGGCATGGTGCGGAACATGGCCAAGGGTGAGTATGCGCTCGGCAATCTCATCGATCTTCAACTGTAGATCGTTATAGATTTCTTCGAATTTGAGGTGAAGTTCGAAAAACTTTTCGCCTTTGATGTTCCAGTGAAATCCCCTGACGTTCATATAAAAAACAGAGAAATTCGCCAGCAAACCGTTCAATTTCACGGCCAGTTCCTGTGCTTTTACAGCGTCTAATCCAATTGCATTTGTTTTCATGATATTTCTTTCGTTTTGATATTAATAGTTTGTTTTGGTTTACAATAACCGGCGGGCGCACTGCTCAAGTGAAGAAATCAGTTTAGCAGGGCACTTCGCCAATCATGTTTCAAATGTAAGGTTTTTACAATGATTTTTTTGCCAGATAAAAATCAATCATTTCGTAGTCTGACTTGAGTCTTTCTTCCATTTCACCAACTGTTTTTGGCGGAGGAACGATGGCTTTTTCGCCGGGCCTCCAGTTAAGCGGCAGGGCCACCTTATGTTTGTCGGCGGTTTGCAGGGCCTGAAGGGCGCGGATAATTTCGTCCATGTTGCGTCCGACATTGAGCGGATAATACATGATCAGCCTGATTTTTCCTTTGGGGTCAATGAAAAATACGGCACGAACGGCAGCTGTTTCGCTTTCGCCGGGTTGCAGCATACCATAGAGCTTCGACACCTTCATGTCAATGTCTGCAATAATGGGAAACTTCATCAGGATTCCCATTTTTTCCTTCACATTGTGTACCCAGGCAATATGCGAATGAATACTGTCAATACTCAGCCCTACCAATTTGGTGTTCATGCTGGTAAATTCATCCTCGAGCTGGGCAAATCCTGTCATCTCAGTGGTACAAACCGGGGTAAAGTCAGCCGGATGAGAAAACAGAATTGTCCAGCTTCCCTTGATGTGCTCTGAAAACTGCATCATTCCCTGAGTGGTCATCGCCTTGAAATCAGGGGCTTGGTCGCCAATTCTTGGCATCATAATAATTTCTTGATCCATAACGTTTTGTTTAAAAGGGGTAAAAAATGTAATTAATGAGGCAAAATTAGTCTTAATGTAATCATTTGTCAAATCAATAATATTGAACATATCATAGATAATATCTATATTTGTCAAAAAAACATGATCACCCTCATTCAGCTTGAATACATAGTTGCAGTGGACACCCATCGCCACTTTGCGCAAGCGGCCGAACACTGTTTCGTAACCCAGCCCACACTCAGCATGCAGATAAAAAAACTGGAAGATGACCTTGGGATCAAAATATTTGACCGGAGTAAACAACCTGTTATTCCCACAGATATTGGTCAGGAAGTGCTTGAGCGTGCGCGCGGGGTGTTGGCCGGTGCTGAAGGGATCAACGATCTGGTGAAGCACCACCTGAAAGATTACAGCGGCGAGCTAAGAGTTGGCATAATACCAACTTTGGCGCCTTATCTGCTCCCACTGTTTGCAGGTACGCTAAAAAAGGATTTTCCCGGTGTTATTCTTTATTTTGAGGAGCTCATCACGGAAAGAATTGCTGAGAAACTGCACAAGGGGCAACTGGATGCAGGTGTTTTTGTGACGCCATTCAATGATCCGGGCATAGTAGAACAGCATGTTTTTTACGAAGAAATGCTCGTGTATGCCCATCCAGAGCACAAGCTTGCGGGAAAGGAACATGTTCGCGTTGCTGATGCGGCACAGCCTGACATCTGGCTGCTCAGCGACGGGCATTGTTTTCGTAATCAGGTAGTAAACCTTTGTTCGTACAAACCTCAGGAGCATAACGAATTACCTTTCTCGCTTGAGGGAGGTTCGCTGGAAACACTTATCAGAGTGATTGACCGCGAAGGCGGGTTCACCCTGATTCCGGAGTTGGCCTGCGCTTCGCTGAATCCAGAGCAGAAGAACAATCTGATACAATTTTCCGATGCCCGTCCGGTGCGCGAGGTAAGTGTGTGTTATTCGCGATACTATATCAAAAGAAGACTGATACAATTGCTCATTGATGAAATACGCAAAGCCGTTCCGATGCAGATGCAACAGGAGGGACAAGGTGAGGTGGTGAAGTGGAAAAACTAGTGTTGGACGAATTTTGGAACAAAGAAGGATTAAAAAACAGCTAAAAAACAGTAAATATGCCATGCGACGGATTTCATAACCCCCCGAATTGTACTTTTGTGGCATATTCGATTAATATGTTCCCTATGAACAGACGTTTGGATTTCCTGTGGCTGATTATCGTTGCAATGCTTATGCTGGCGGGTTGTGAGGCCACTTCGAGCCGCAGCAGCGGACAGAACGACAGAAAAGAAACCAGGGAAACGGTTGTTGTGCCGGATTTTTCAGCCGATTCGGCTTATGCCTTTGTGGCCGCACAGGTAGCTTTTGGCCCAAGAGTTCCGGGCAGCGAAAGCCATTTAGCCTGTGCAAACTGGTTATCCGAGAAAATGGCCAATTATGCTGACACTGTGATCCGTCAGCCTTTCAGGACAAGATTATACAATAAGAGTGCCTCTGATGGTTTAAACATCATTGGCATATTCAATCCCGGGGCTGCTAAAAGAATATTACTTGCCGCACACTGGGACACAAGACCCTATGCTGATCACGACCCCGACCCGACTTTCCACCGCACACCCTTCGACGGGGCCAATGACGGTGCCAGCGGGGTGGGTGTACTACTCGAAGTGGCCCGGCTGTTGAGCCTACAGCCACTGAACGACAAACTAGGGGTTGACATAGTGTTTTTCGATCTGGAAGATTACGGCCCACCGACAGATGAGCGGCAACAAGGTGATGACGACTTTTGGGCGCTGGGATCTCAGCACTGGGCACGCAACCCCCACATAAAGGGCTACCATGCCCGTTTTGGGATCCTTCTTGACATGGTTGGTGCCAGGGGGGCTGTTTTCCCAAGAGAATATTTCTCTCAGCAATATGCCTCGTGGGTGCTCGACAAAGCCTGGAGGACAGCCTTCAATCTGGGTTATGGGGACTACTTTGTCAACAAACCCGGCCCCCCCATCACAGATGACCACCTTCCTGTAAACCGGATTGCCGGAATACCCATGATCAACATCATCCACCTCGACACCGGAAGCTCCAACGGTTCATTTTTTGAACACTGGCACACGATGAAGGACAATATGGAACAAATTGATTCAAAGACACTTGGCATGGTTGGCGAAGTTGTTGTACACGTCGTCTATGCAGAATAAACACAAAAAAATACCAGGTAAGGGCATTGATGTGTAACCGATTGCTGCGATTTGCGTCAAAAGGGCAAATTAAATCCATATAGCCATGATCGAACTTACCCCTGTTTTTATTACCGGCATTGTTTTCGGAACAATCTTTGGTGTGTTTTACCTGTTTATCCGCCGCCGCGAAAGGCTAACCATGATGGAAAAAGGTGTTGATGCCTCCATTTTTGTTACCGACAGCAAAAAATTCAGCAACATCACCCTGAAGTTTGGAATGTTGTTCATTGGGATAGCCGTAGGTGTGTTGTTTGGCAACATCCTCGATGTCAAGACCGAGCTGAATGATGAGGTGTCGTATTTTTCGATGATCTTTCTTTTCGGAGGCATTGCGCTGGTAGCCAATTATCTGGTTGAAAGAGCCGAAAGCCGGAAAAAAGAATAAATCTGCAAGCCGGATACGGATGAATTAATGATCCGGAAGTTTGTTTCTGAGGAACATCAAGAGGATGGACGCATAATCCGTCCTCTTTTTTTCAAGGGTAGTTAAATTTTTGTCTATTGCAACATATTACCAAGTCTGAAACCAAAGTTCAGGCTTCTTGGGCTTGCAGGGCCATAAATATATCCTGGATCACGATTAATTCCCTTGTCAAAATCAGACTGATAGGAATCAAAAATGTTTTTGACCCCGGCAAAAAGCTGGATGGTAGTTCCGTTGGTTCGGATGTTATATGTGACTTTCAAACCTGCGTCAAAAAAGGGATTGCTTACACGGAGTTCGCCTGCCTCAGGATCGTCAAGTTGTTGGCCGTAATATGGAATGAGCATGTTTCCGGTGTAAATGCCAGTAAGCGAAACACCTATTTTCTTAGTGGGTTTCCATTCTGCAGCAGCAAAACCGTAGTTGTCGGGGGTGCGTAAAAATCTCTTTTCGCCAAATTCGCGGACTTCATCATAAAGGCTTTGTTGCACAGTATAACCACCGCTGAGATTTAACTTTGCTGAAGGTGTTATATTTACCTCAATATTCAGGCCTGCAACACGGGCTCCTGAAGCGTTAACTCTTGTGTACACCACCTGCCCCTCAGCATCTTGCGCGGAGATGTCGTATGCAAAAGGGTTGTTAAGAAATGTAAAAAAGGTTTCTGTGAGTATGGAGACATTGGTTCTTCCCAGTTTTTTTCCAAAGTCGAAGGATGCCAAAAAACTGTTGCTTTTTTCCTGCTTCAGTCCTGAAGCGTTGCGGTAAATCACCCTGCGCGACCCTGAAGCTTCCACATGCAGGTCCTCGTTAAAAATCTGCGGAGGCCTGTAGCCCTGTCCATAGGAAAGCCTCAACTGCGAGTTGTCGTTCAGGTAAAACAGGGCTGCTATTCGGGGAGTGAACACAAATTGTGACAAATCATCACCACCAGGCTGTTTATCTATTATGCTGTAACGGTCGAGTCTTGCTCCGGCCGATAGTTTTAACTTACCTATCCAATGCTCGATTTGCACAAACGTACCAGTGGTGGCGGTTTGCTGGTTTGCCTGAACTACATCTTCCGTAAAATGTATAAAACTAATAGTGTCATTCTCAATGGCAGCATTATCGAAGTCGGGATAGCCTGGCCGTGTATCTTTCAGCAGGTTCCCGTTGTGGTCGAAGCCTGCAATGAGGCTGTTGCGGCCTATGGAAAGCTTATACTGGATTCCGCTGTGGTGCGCGAAATCGTTGCTGCGGCCATAGTCTTTCAATGACCTCTCTGCGCCGAAATATGATTCCCGGTCAACGGTTTGGCCCGAAGTGTACACGCTTAAAATATCGTTTCCACGAACAAAAAGCTCATAGGTCACTCCAACCGAAATTATTCTGTGCCTGAGCGATTCGGCAATATCAGCGGTGTGTTCGGGCGCATCAAGTTTGTTTCCGCCCCTCCGGTATTCATTCACATGAAAAACATCAGTGGTTATTTTTCCTTTAAAGCCAATCCTTTGATTGTATCTGGCTCCAAGGGTAGTATTGGTCATCATTGGCAGTTCGGTGAATCCGTCATTGTTGGCATCAAAAGATTTGCGGTTTCGGTGAAATCCAAAAACCGACAGCCCGCTTTTGTAATCATCCGACACAAGGGAGGTGTTAAAATGCAGGTTGTTGTCCGAAGCTGTATTTTGATGACCAATACCTGTTAAGGCTGTTCCGGCACCAGCTTCGTAGGTTCTCAGAACGGGGTCTTTCAGCTTTAGGTTAATCGTTCCGGCGATGGCATTTCCGCCATAAAGCACTGATCCGCTACCGCGAACCACTTCTACCTTTTCGATCATCCCTGCAGGGATAAGTTCGAGACCATACACCGCTGCAAGTCCGGAGAAAACAGGCCTTCCGTTGATCAGCACCTGCGAATAGGAACCATCTAGACCATTCATCCGCACCTGAGTAATACCACAGTTCTGACAGTTGTTTTCAGTGCGCAGGCCCGTACTGAAGTTCATTCCCTCGCTGAGGCTGATGGCTTGTGCTGCTTCGAGCAACCGCGGACTTATGCTGCTGACAATGATTGAGCTTTCGCTTCTGCGCACCGCATCACGGTTTCCGGTAACCACAACTTCATCAAGTCTGTGAACATCCTCCTCAAGCTCAAAGTTGATCTCTATGGTTTTGCCCGCTTCGGTGAACACAACAATTTCAGAAGTACGGTAGCCCAGCAAAGTAGCCACCAGGGTTATCTTGCCTACAGGTGCATTGATCAGATGGTAGTGCCCGGTTTGGTCGGTTGCGGTGCCGACAGTTGTTCCCTTTACTGCAATGTTAACAAAAGGCATGTGCTCATCAGCTGCCACCACATGGCCTACAATGTTGGCGTCGGTTTTGCGCTGGGCCATCGAGGCTGACTGAAAACAAATAAATATCAATAGTATAGAAACAATACTTTTCATGGATAATCAATTAAGGATGAAACAATTATTCTGAAAAAACAAGCTGATAATTTAATTCAGAAAGGGCGGACCGCGTTGGGGAAGTGTGGAGATATTGTATGCCTGAATTGCAGGTTGATTCAAAAATGAACTGGTTTGATGAATCCTTTCCCGGTAAATGATTAGGAAAAACAAACCTGACAATAGCCACACCATGTTGAGGGCGTGGATCATATAAAAAACCAGTTCGTCTCTGCTGTGGCTGTGTCCTTCATCATGGTCGCTGAAGGGATGCGAATGCACAATCTGTTGGCCCCCGATCAGGTGGGTGTGGTAAAAAAAAGATGATGCAGCATAGTAGCCCCCGAAAAGTAAGAGGAAAAGGACCAGAAAAAGTATCCGGGAGTTATTCATACTGCTGCAAAAGATTCGCGAAAATACACTTTTGAACCGTACTCAGGTAAATTGGGATAACACTAGAATAATATTTTAAAACATCAAGAATCAAGTAATGTTCATCCTTCGGGGCGGATTGAACTGATTTGCCCACTTGCGGGAAATTATTGCTTCAGGCATGGTCTGTTGCGGACAAACTGTACCTGCCAACAGATAAAACCTCTAACTTTGTTCAATCAACCATCAAAATCATTTTGTCTGAGAAACTCCAGCATCGGTTTTTACTTCGCAACATGCTGTGTGACAGCAGCCTGAAGCTTATTCGGCTTATATTGGCTAATCATAGCATTGAAGTAGTAAAAGGGCGTCTGGGCGACATCACGGTTGCTTATGACCCTTCGGTGATTTCCATAGAAGCCATCAGCAAAATACTTTCGGATGAAGGTTTCCACGAAATTACTGACCGAGAGAAGCAATTTGTTGAAGAAATCAAAAGAGTAGTAGTTGATCTGGTACACCACTCAACCTTCAATGCGATGGTACGCAATTCTGATTTTCTGGTAAGTCGTTTCGATAAAAGCTATTCGTATCTTTCCACCTTGTTTTCGAGACACGAACACATCACACTCGAGAAATACATCATTCTTCAACGAATTGAAAAAGTTAAAGAACTCATTCAGCATGGCGAGCTCAGTCTGAGCGAAATAGCCTACAGCATGGGATACAGCAGTGTTCAGTATTTATCAACTCAGTTCAAACAGATTACTGGATATTCTGTTACGGCCTATAAATTGCTTCCCGAGAAAGAACGCAGGGGGGCCGGTTCCGGTTGAGGGATCGAATACAATCAGCTGTTAATTCTTGGCCAGATTAAGTTTGTTTAGGACCACATTTATTAATCCTAACCGCATCCAATCCAATCATGAATTTTGCACAATAAACTGAAAATTCTATACACCTGAGTCCGCAATACTGCGTTACTCTTGCATCTTGAAACAAATCCAATAAAACGGTGATGAAAATAAAGAAAAACATAGCAGTTAGTGAAAACGGCTTCATTTTTAACCCTTCGAGCGGCGAGTCGTTTTCGGCCAATCCCCTTGGGCTGGAAATCCTGAATCTGTTGCGGCAGGGACAGGATACAGAGTCAATAATAAAAGTATTGGGCGAAACATATCATGCTGAGGAGGACATTATTGAGCGCGACCTGAATGATTTCATCCAGAGCATAGGTCAATACCATCTGTTTGAACATGAAGACGAATAAACCACAGCTGACCATTGCCGTCAGCGCGCTTAACGCTATTGACAGTCCCGGACCTGGTGTGCCGGTAATCAGGGGGTTGCGTGAGGCAGAAAAATTCAACTGCCGTATTATTGGGTTGTCATATGAGTCGCTCGAGCCAGGCATTTACATGCACGACCTGGTAGATAAAACCTATTCAATCCCTTATCCCTCATCCGGAATGGATGCCCTTATGGAGCGGCTTCAATACATTCATGATCAAGAGAAACTCGATCTGATCATACCCAACTTCGATTCTGAATTATACTCATTCATTAAACTTTCGCAGCGGTTAAAAAAAATGGGCATCCAAACGTTTTTGCCCACACATGAGCAATTTGAGGAACGCCAGAAAATCAATCTGCCATCATTTGGTGAAAAATACGGATTGCTTGTTCCAAGATCAAAAGCCGTGTATACGATCAGCGAAACAGCTGCACTTGACCGCGATTATGGCTGGCCGCTGGTTATCAAAGGAAAATACTACGATGCTTCACTGGCCTATAACCACGAGCAGGTGAAGGCCAATTTCAACCGGATTTCGGCAAAATGGGGCCTGCCTATTATAGTTCAGGAATTTGTGCATGGTACTGAATATAATGTTACCGGACTTGGTGATGGCGAGGGCAATGTTGTGGCTGCCGTTCCCATGCGCAAACAATACATCACCGACAAGGGAAAAGCATGGGGCGGCATTTCGATTGATGACAGGAAAGCATTGGCGCTCAACAAAAAATTTGTGAACGAAACAAAATGGCGTGGCCCTTACGAACTCGAGTTGATGAAGAACAAGTCGGGTGATTATTACCTGCTCGAAATCAACCCACGCATCCCGGCCTGGATTTACCTCGCAGTAGGTGTCGGACAAAACATTCCGGAAGCCCTGGTATCGCTGGCCATGGGTTGGCCAACAGAACCATATACCCATTATGAAGTCGGAAAAATGTTTGTGCGATATTCGTGGGACATGATCGTGGATCTGGCTGCATTTGAACAAATTTCAACACAAGGAGAACTATAAAACTCACATTCATGACTACAAAAAAAAGATACGAAAGACCCGTCATCAAAAGGCTCGAAAGCAATATGCCCGCAAAATTCGGCGGCAAAGCCAGCATTGACGCAGTTACCCATATCGAAAATCTGGCAGTAACCGACCTGATACATCAATTTGGGTCGCCACTATTTGTTATTTCTGAAAAACGAATCAGGAAGATATACAAACAGGCACGGCAGGCTTTTGAAACCCGCTACCCCAGAGTACAGTTTGCCTGGTCATACAAGACCAATTACCTGAGTGCAGTGTGCAATGTTTATCATCAGGAAGGATCCTGGGCCGAGGTAGTTAGTGGCTTTGAATATGATAAAGCAATTAACAACGGGGTGGAGGGCAGCAAAATCATTTTCAACGGCCCCGACAAAACCGAGGAGGACCTCAGAAAAGCCATCACCAACCAATCGTTGATCCATATTGACCACCTCGAAGAGTTGTATATGCTGCAAGAGATTGCCCGATCAACGCATCAGAGGCCAAGGGTGGCCATCAGGGTAAACATGGATACTGGTGTGTACCCGATATGGGACAGATTCGGGTTTAACTATGAAAACGGACAGGCCTGGGATGCGCTCAACAAAATCATGTATTCAGGCAATATGGACCTTATGGGACTGCATGCACACATTGGCACGTTTATGCTTTCGCCCTCGGCCTACGCAGTGGCAGCCAGCAAATTGGCACAACTAGCGCGAATGGTGCAACAGAAATATGAACATGAAATCAAATATATTGATCTAGGCGGAGGATTTGCCTCACGCAATACGCTCAAAGGTGCTTATTTGCCGGGACAGGATACAAATCCACATTTTGATGATTTTGCCGAAGCCATCAGCTCAGCGCTGATCAACAGCGATTATCGTCCGAAAACACCACCGTTGCTGATTCTCGAAACAGGCCGTGCCCTTATTGACGATGCTGCATGGTTGCTGGGATCCGTAATCGCCAACAAGCGCTTGTCGGATGGAAAAAGGACAACAATTGTTGATTTCGGGGTCAATGTACTGTTTACTTCATTCTGGTATGAGCACAGGATCTCACCGGCACAGCCTTTCACGGCGTACACCGAGGATACTGTTGTGCACGGTCCTTTGTGCATGAACATTGATGTGATACGCGAAAATGTTAGCATGCCCTTGCTGAACAAGAGCGACCATGTGGTTGTGCATTCTGTAGGGGCTTACAACATGACCCAGTGGATGCAGTTTATCACACTCCGGCCTAAAGTGATCATGATTGACACCGAAGGGCGTCCGCATGTCATACGCCAGAACGAGGTTTTGGAAAACCTCAGCAGCCTGGAGCATCTTCCGCCGCATCTTGCTACCTTTGAGCTATGACAATGGAAAAACTCAGGGAATCCGTGTTTCTGTTCAGGCAGGGTGTCAGCAACAGCTACACCCAGATTTTCTTTGCCCGCAACAGCCGCATGGGCATTCTGCTGATGCTTGTTACACTTTTCGACCTGTACGCAGGTATCAGCGGTCTGGTTGCTGTGGCAACAGCCAACCTCGCGGCCTACCTCTCGGGGCTCAACAGACAGCAAATCATCAGTGGCCTTTATGGTTTTAACCCCCTTCTGGTGGGTCTGGGACTTGGGGTTTACTACGAGCCCGGCCTGAGCTTTTTACTGGTTCTTGTTTTTATGTCCTTGTTCACGCTCTTCGTTACCGTTGCCCTCGAAGGGATGCTTTCAAAATACGGCCTTCCTTATCTCAGCCTTCCTTTTCTGGCTGGCATATGGGTTGTTACCCTCAGTGCCCGACACATAACCAGCCTTGAAATCAGCGAAAGGGGCATCTATACTTTAAACGAAATGTATGCGCTGGGAGGCACGCCAATGCTTCAGCTTTATGACTGGTCCAACAATCTTGACTGGCCTGTGGCGGTGAAAGCGTATTTCAGGTCACTTGGGGCCATTTTCTTCCAGTATCACCTTTTCGCAGGCCTTCTGGTAGCTATCGGACTGATGATCTGGTCAAGGATTGCATTCCTGTTCTCAGTCACCGGATTTGCACTTGCATTCCTTTTCTACAAATTTACAGGCATAGCCTTCACCGAACTGAGCTATAGTTATATCGGATTCAATTTCATACTCACCTCCATTGCCATAGGTGCGTTTTTCCTTGTTCCATCAGTATATTCTCTTATCTGGGTGTTCATCTCGATCCCATTGCTTGCGTTTATAACGATCAGCGGTTCCACGGTTCTGGAGATTTTCCAATTGCCTGTTTTTTCGCTGCCATTCAATATTATTGTTTTACTTCTCCTTTATCAATTAAGGCTGCGTGAGCGTTTTCTGAATAAACCCGGACTGGTGTTGTACCAGCAATTCAGTCCCGAAAAGAACCTGTACAGCAGTCTGGTTAACCAGCACCGGATGGCACACCTTGGCAAAATCCCCATGAAACTCCCATTCTGGGGAAGGTGGTTGGTGACGCAGGCAGTTGACGGACAACACACACACAAGCAATCCTGGAAGTATGCATGGGATTTTGAAATGACAGATGAAGACGGGCTGACATACAAGGATAACGGATCGAAGCCTGAGCATTACCATTGCTTTGGGAAACCGGTACTTGCACCTGCCGACGGCTACATCAGTGAGGTTGAGGATGGCATACCTGACAACAATATTGGCGATGCCAACCTAAAGAACAACTGGGGGAATACGGTTGTTGTTTTTCATGCCAACGGGCTTTTCTCTCAGCTCAGCCACCTGAAAAATGGCAGTGTTTTGGTTCACAAAGGCCAATATGTGAAGAGTGGGGAACAGATTGCTGCCTGCGGAAATTCAGGAAGATCGCCTTATCCGCACCTGCATGTTCAGTTTCAGTCCACTGCGGTAATTGGGTCAACTACTATTGATTATCCTTTTGCATCCTTTGTGAACCTGGAAAACGAACACCTGAAGTTCCACTCCTCTGCACAACCCATTAAAGACCAACAAGTTTCGGCAATACAGACCCATCCGCTTATCGAAAAAGCCTTTCATTTTGTCCCAGGCCAGGATCTCGCCTGGGAAGACACACAAATCCAGGGAAGCATTCATCGCTGGAAGACTGAAACCAATATGTTTAACGAAAGCTGTCTGGTTTGCGCTCAAACCGGTGCAAAGGCATGGTTTGTGAAGCCAAATGATATGTTTATGTTCACACACTTTGAAGGAAGCCAACAGAGCCTGTTATTCGATTTTTACAAGGCTGCCTATCAGGTTGTCACGGCTGAATGTGCTTCGCTGCAATCAAATCAGGACATCACCCTTACTGTTTATCCCAACCGCTTGTTGAGGTTCGCGCAAGACTTTATCGCACCTTTTCACCGCTTTCTGAACATCATATACAGCCACAAACAAGGGCCAACACGCAATACACTTGAAGGCTCAATAGTGGTGTTACATTCCGAAGTGGTTTTCTCGGCATTTGGCAAAATAAAGCAGAAATCAAAGTACAGGATTGAAGCAAACCAGGATGGTTTCGCTTCGTTCAGTATCAGTTCGGGGGAAACAGAAAAAAAATACCTGCGTGTACAATAAACTTCCATATTGGTGCCTGATTATGTGCCTGCTTTTGGTCACTAATAAAGGCTTCGCGCAAGAGGATAAGGATAAAACGGACTTCAGCAAGACCGACAGCACAAGCTATGCTCTCTTTCTGGATGCAAATTGGCTGGAACTGAAGAAACTGGGAAACATAATGCTGCATAACGGAATGGACTACCCCTACCTTCGTGCACGACTTGGCACAGCGTATTTTTATCTGAACAACTACACAGAATCCATAAAACATTTTGCCAAAGCCCTCGAAATGAATCCCTACGATCAATACTCTTCACTGATGCATCATTATGCCCTCAAAGCAATCATGAGGCACACAGAGGCCGGAAGTGCATGGAACAGGATGACAGCTCCAACACAAAGGCAGGCTGAACATAAAAAAAAGTTCAGGCTTTTGGAACTACATGCCGATGCCGGCTATATATTTCGGGGAGCAACAGAAGGGATCAGCCAAACTGGTTTAACCGGCAAGGACAGTATTTATGGCGAGGAACAACTGTATCAGTCAGGCTTTTTCAGTGATGCGGGGCTCAGGTTTCAGCTTTGGCCCTCAATAAGTTTTTATGCGGGCATTCAGATGATACAGCCTGAAGTAGATAATCGGTTCGTATTTAACCGTTCATGGCCTGTAACCGACACCATCATCAGTAGCGGAGGATTCGATAGTTATTTTTATCGTCTTGAAAAGGAAGCTGTTGATACTTTATATAAACACAAAATCAGGCAGCAGTCATTTTACGGACAACTGAACTTTTCGCCAACGGCCAATTGGCGTATCACAGCTTCACTACATTTAATGCAGGTGACCAGACCTTATACTGAGGCACAATTCCTTGAACTCTTCTGGAGTGATACCGCATGGATAAATACTAACACAGGTGAAGTCTCGATGATAGAAGCACCCATTGGACAATATTCCTTTTTGAACAAGCAAGAGAAATTTACCGACTGGTCGGCTGGTACAGAAATTCGCTATCATCACAGAATACTTACCGGTGATGCCGGCTTTTTTCTGACCGAAAACAGCAGGGAGAAGACATTCCAGTTGCAGGCCGGACTCATGGTAATGCCTTTCGGAAACCTGAATTTCTACACGCATTCAAGGTTAGCTTTGTTACAAAGCCGGAACGATCAGGAAATTGTAATCAAACAAACTGCAGGAGGCAGGCTGGCAGGACCACTTTGGATCGAAGCCTCAGTAACCGCAGGAAAGGCCGGCCGTTTTTCTGATCAGGCTGCATACCTTGTTTTCAATAGTCCCGAAGGCCCGGCATTGCGGACTGAGTTTATATGCACGTATCTGATTGGAGAAAACCTTCAGCTTAGCCTGCGTCATCATTATCAGCTGTCGGATCATCTTTATTATTCATTTGATGCGGAAAGCGGAACTTTGAAGAACAACAATTATCATATTCATTCACAAACCATAACAGGAGGTATTAAATGGATTTTCTGAAAAGCAAACTATGGATCATATTACTTTTTTATACAACAACAGCAGGTGCTCAGGATTTCGACAAGCAGTTAAAAGCCTTCGTCAATTCATACGAATACGAGCAAAAGGGCAATTATACAGCTGCCATCAGGGAGTTGCAGGCAGTTTATCACGAAGGCGACTACGAAACAAGTTTGCGTCTGGGATGGCTGATGTATCTTGCCGGCCGGCACACGGAGTCACTTACTTATTATCAGAAATGTATTGCTATCAGACCGTTGTCGGTGGAAGCACGTTTTGGATATGTTAACCCGGCCGCGTCTCTAGGTATGTGGCAGCAAGTGGAGGTACAATACACCGAAATTCTGAAAGCCGATCCGATGAATACACTGGCCAACTATCGAATGGGGCTGATGGCATACGAGCGCGAAGACTTTTCCACTGCCCTGAAGTACTTCGATAAAGTGATTAATCTGTATCCCTTTGATTACGACACAGCAATTATGGTGGCTTGGACACAATACCGGCTGGGCAAACTGCGCGAGGCACGCATTATGTTTCAGAAGGCACTATTGATACAACCCACAGACAGCAGTGCAGCTGAGGGATTGAAATTGATTAAATAAGAAGCCTGATTCGGCTGCTCTATTGAAGCAAGGAATCTTCGACAAAAGTGACAGCTCTAGGAACAACCTCCTGCCACGGCTTTTTTCTTGCCCTGTGGTTTGGGTTTGGGAACAGTTGAACCGGCAGAAGAATTATTATCAGATGGTGCAAGCCCTCCGCCACCAAGTGCCTGACTGGCACCCATCCGGAAGTCGTAGCGCGCCAGTTCATCATCTGAACTGGTTGAAGCCGGCCGCTGAGGATTGAGGATGCTTTCGGCCCAGTAATTAAGCCCCCCGCGCAGCACATAGTTATTTTCGTACCCAAGCTGCCTCACCAGCATCCAGGCTTCATTGGCCTGTGTGGTTCCATTGGAATAAAAAACATTAGTCATGATGTCCTGATTTAACAGATCCCTGTATTCGGACGCAAGTATATTATCAATGGGGATGTTAATTGCTCCGGGAAGGCTGAACTTTTCAAATTCTGTTACCGGACGCACGTCAATTAATTGCAGGGTGGGTTCCTTTTCCACAATCATCTGGGCAATTTGTTCGGCTTCAAGATATTGTGTACCACTCTTTATTTCATCAAGGATTTGTTCGGCCGTAAGTTTGAATGGTGTTGTTGTGTTGCGCGGAACTGCGGCAATGATAAGCCCGAGCATCAGGATCACAGCTGTTGTGAGCAATCTGGGCGAAAATTCAAAGGTTTTCATAGTCGGAAAAAATTAAGTTTCGTAATTAATATTCTTCGCGGGGGAATTTTTTCTCAGCCCATTCGCCTCCCCAAAACATAAATACTGCAGCTATAATTACCAATAGCACCGTCAGGCCTTCCGAAATACCAAAATATTCAGAAATTTTCGGACTTCCAAGAAAACCTGCCTTGTATACATCTTCCCACAGGCTGTATCCTTCACCAAAAATAAATACGCCAATAAACAGGCCTATGATAAACACCCATGCATCAATCTTTCCGATGGCTGCGCCGCAGAAGCTGGTTCCCGGACAAAAGCCGCCCATGATGAACCCTGCGCCCATGACCACCCCGCCCAGAATGGCAGAATGCATAAAGGTTTCGTTCACATACACCAGGCTAAGGTCAACCCAGCCAAACAGACTGAAAAACAGCAGCCCGAGCATTGCGGTTATGGCTCCGGTGAAAAACACTTTTAACACTACTGTGTCGTATCCATAGAACATGCCAGCCAGTTTGCGGCTCGAAGAAAACCCGGCCTGCTCGAGCACAAAACCAAAGCCAATGCCTATAAAAAACGCTAGCAGCAAATTGGTGTTTTCTGTAATTACTTCATAAACAACTAATGGTCCCATATCATTTTTCTTTTAGTGCGTTGAATACTCAAATCCATAATTTTCTGAAAAAATAAGCCAGCATGAATGCAGTGCCGAAAATAGCGGCCATCGAAACAAAGCCACCCAACGACAATACCGCCATACCGCTGAGCGCCGAGCCACTGGTGCATCCCCGGCCAAATTGCGAGCCGAGTCCAAACAAAATACCTCCTGCCAACGCAAAAATCAAGCGCCTGCGGGAAGTAATTTTCGGGCTGTGCTCGACCTTCCATGTAAGCCTGTGGCTGATGATCCCTGACAGGAATCCGCCAACGATAACACCAAGCATCTGGTACACCAGCCACGAGTTCAAGGGATTGCTGCCATGGGCCTCGCCATAGCTGTTGTAAAATGTTTTTGCTTCGGCATGAGCCGGAGCTATGGTTTCCACTCCGGCAACAATTGCGCTTTTGACAGCGCCGCTTGCCCCCAGACCCCTGCCCGAAATCACATTGGCTGCAAGCACCACCAAACCAAGCAACACTCCTGCAAGGTATGGATTCATATAAGGTTTCACAGTTTTCTTTTCCATATGTTGTTCAATTGTTTTCTAAATGTCTGTATCTAAATGATCTGCTTTTTGTGTTACAGCTAATAAAGCCACCTGCTTTCCTGACCGGCATAAGCAATGATAAACCTGAAAATTAACCCACCTATGATCACCAGGGCCGGAGCAATCAGATGGGGTACCCTGAATCCTCTGAGCTCAAGAAACTCGAGCGCAGCAGGGATGACAAGACCAAGAGTTACCACAAAGAGCCAGAAAGGCGTTGTATATGGTCCGCCCAAAAACAAGGCCGCAGCATCAATATGCACCTGTGTTGAGGCTAAAAAACCCATAAACATATGAATGATCAAAAACAACTCTATTCCGATCAGCATCAGGTCTATACGTGCAAATACCATTCGTTCTCTGTGCGACTTGCTCATGAATATGATGGCAGCCGCCCCGGTCGAAAGTCCCGAAGCAAGAAACAAAGGCCCGAGTATGGAGGTGTTCCATAAAGGCCGTGCGTTAAATGCCGAAAACAATATTCCGGTATAAACTCCAAGAATCAAGGAGAAAATCAGCAAAATCCACGAAATTGCTTTAATATTTTTCCTGAAAAAAGCTTCTGCAGTATCAAAAAACCCATGTGGCCATTTCCAGCGGGGAAACAACTCGCGAATGTTCAGGGCACACCAGATAAAGGAAATGGGAGTAACAACCATAAGGGTCCAGGCACCCCACGACATGGGCGATTCAAAACGAATGGTTGTATAGAGCCTCCAGAAATACAGTTTATGGTTTAGGTCGAGAAACAGGGCTATTAGCCCGATAATCAATATAAATGGTGTGATAAAAGGGGCAATTTTAACCGCAGTTCGGTATTCATTTTCTTTACCCAAAATGGTGTAGAGCGAGGCAAAAAACAAAATACCTGCTGCCAGACCGCCCAGAAACAAGTACAGAGGTATATGCCAATGCCAGATATGCAGCGTCGGGTCAACCAGATGGTTCATTCGCCCGCTAACGATTAGTTCTTCTCTCATGTTTGTATATCTGAAAGGTTTGTCAAATCAGGAAATAGTGTTGGGGGCGTGTTCCGGCCTCGGGTATCAGGGTTTTCCATTTGCGCTTTTTCAGCACCACGGAAACTTCGCTGTTGGGGTCGTCCAAATCGCCAAAATACATACATTTGGTAGGGCAAACGCTTACACAGGCAGGCTTCAGCCCTTTTTCAACCCTGTTGTGGAGGCAGAAAGTGCATTTATCCACATGTCCGTCGGGATGCGGAAAACGGGCATCGTAAGGGCAAGAGGCAATGCATGCCCCGCAGCCAATACATTTATCAGGGGTAACCAGTACTGTCCCTCCCTTGCTGTAGTGGCTTGCCCCTGTTGGGCAGCACCGGACACAGGGCGAATTGTCGCAATGGTTGCAACGCTCCGACCTGATCTCGAGTTCCAGCTGCGGATAAGTGCCGTCTGTAACTTCAACAATCCAATCACGGCAAAAACCAATAGGAACGTTGTTTTCTGTCTGGCAGGCGACCACACAATCACTGCATCCCACACATTTTTTGGTATCAACAGCCATGGCGTATCTCATACGGCAGCCTCCTTTCCATCGGTATCAAAAACAAAAGTGACAAAATTGCCCCTCATCCCGGTGCCTCCCATCACAGGGTCTGTTTTAACCCTTGTAATCAATTCGGTATCGTTCACGCCACGTCCGTGTGCCCGGCTCAATTTGGTGTTGTTGTGCCCAAAGCCGTGAACCATATATACACTGTCCCAGCGAATGCGTTCTGTTACACGTACACGTATGGAAAAAGTAGAAACTTTGTTGTCCTGATTCCTTAATTTGACATATTGCCCTGATTTAAGTCCCCACATTTTGGCAATCTTCGGGTTTACCCACAAAGTGTTTTCGTCCATTAAATCAGTTAGGTTAGGGTTATTGGCAGTGCGGCTGAAGGTGTGCATGGGCGCACGGCCATAGATGAGTCTGTAGAAGCCTTCCGGTGGTTCTTCATGAGGGGTGTACACAGGCAAGGGCTGGAAACCTTCGGCCTCCATATCGGTGGAATATAACTCGATCTTACCTGTGTTGGTGTTAAAACTTATATCTTCGCCCGGAGCAAAATAAAGGTCATCTGCTGATCTTGGAAATTTTTTCACCCCGATTCTTTTCATTTCTTCGAGCGATGTTCCCACCTGATTCAGCTGCCAATCGAGCAGTTCCTCAATAGTGTTCCATGGGAACCAGGCTTCCAGACCGAGCCTGATACCCAGTTCGCGGGCCATCCAGTCGGCCGGCTTGCTGTTGTATTTGGGTTCTGTGGCGGGCATCCGCAGGGCTATGTTGGGCTCCCTGTGTGGCGATTTGCGCAGCATATCATAACGTTCGAGGAAGGTGCACTCGGGCAGTATTACATCAGCATAACCGGTTATCTCGGTGGGCATGGTATCAATAACTACCATCAGTTCCAGCGCATCAATCGCTTTTAAAGTGTTTTCCTGATCGGGCAAGGCTGCCATCAGGTTAGTACCATTAACAAACCAAATCTTAAAATTGCATGACTTATCAGGGGTGGGTATGGTTGCGTCGCACAATCCATTGCTGACCACTTCATTGGCGAGGGTATATTTGCCTTCATAGGCCTCAGCAGGCATCCTTTTGGGCTGTGGGAATGGCGGAACCGGATATTCAGGCACCTCTGCCTTTTCGGGATTGTAGAAACCGCCCCTGCGGCCCCATGAACCCAACAACGCGTTTAAAATAGCCACGGCACGCAACCGTTGCGTGTCGTCACCATACCATGTAACATGTCTGCCGGGATGAATAATCACCGCCGGTGAGGAATTGAACATTTCTTTTGCGGTTTGCCTGATCACATGCGGGTCAATGGTGGTGATACCATAAGCCCATTCAGGAGTGAAGGGTTTTACATGTGCTTTGAGTTCGTCGAAACCAAAAGTGTATCTTGCAACATACTCCTTATCGTACCATCCGTTTTCAATAAGCACATGTATCCAGGCCAGCAACAAAGCCATGTCAGTCGAAGGTTTGATAGGCAGCCAGAACTTTGATTTTCCGGCAACTGTCGAAAAACGTGGATCAACGGTGATGATGGTGGCACCTTTGTCAATGGCATCGGACATTTCCTGCACCTGACCGTTATGCATATTCTCGCCCAGGTGCGAACCTATGAGCACCAGACATTTGGTGTCGCGAATGTCGGTGCGCTCAGGTGAGTAAACTATATCGCCAAAGGTGGTAAGGAAGGCTACTTCGCGCGGGCCCCTGCACTGGGCAAAGGAGGGTGCAGTAATGGATTGCGAACCAAAAGCTTTGAGCATATGCCCGAAATGCGCCCCTCCCGATCCATGGGTAAACAAGGCCACGCATTCAGGGCCGTATCTGGCAGCAATATCCTTCATTTTTGTGGCAATATAATCGAGCGCTTCGTCCCAGCCGGCTTCCCTGAAGGTTTCTTCTCCATTGACTACCGTACGGATCAGGGGAGTCTTCAGCCGGTCGGTATCATGGTACATGCCAACTCCACCGGTGCCGCGAGGACAAAAACGTCCGTTGCAATGAAGGTCATCGTCATTGCCCACGATTTTCTGTATCCTGTCGTCATTGTCTTTATACACCCAACCGGCACATTGCCAAAAACATACTTCACAATATGTTGGTGTTCGGGTGTACGTTTCCGCCCCACCCGAACCGGCAAAAAGGCCAGAAGCCACCGACCATTTCAGGGCCGAAGCGGTCACTGCCAAACTGCCTGCCCCAAGGGCCGAAACCTTGATAAACTGTCTTCTTGTTGTTCTCATCCGCTTACTGTCAGGTTGAACTACATATGTTCATATCTATATCTTTATGAACGTGCAGACAAAATTACGGATTTGTTTCGATCTATTAGTCACGGTTTTCTGATTAAACTCCTGAAAAACAACTTTTTCTGCAAATATTATTTATAATTATTCTAAATAACTTATTCATCATTTTGAGTGATGCGTGGTTAGAAAATAATTTAGAATGATTACAAATTGAAGGGTGGCTTTTTGCCATGACCAACAACAGCTTCAAATCAAAACTATTGCGGTAAAAGTTTATAGAACAGCCCGTTTTCGATGGTAAAACCTTGTACAAATCTAATTTCATCCCGGTGCAACAGATGGTAATAATCACGATAATGTCTTATTTGCAGTCTTTCGAGTGAATTTTCATAGATAACCGGCATGATATCAACATCCGAAACAGATTGTTTGTATAACACAAAGGACAAGCCCTCCTGATCAGGGAAGAATACCTCTGCTATATTCCGGTCGTCGGACAGCACAATGAAAGCCACTTTTTTAGAATTGGCCGAACCTGTCATTTTGTTGTATTCAGAAAAAGGCGAGCCATCTTCGAATGTTCGGATGCACCTGTTTTTTGCTTTCGACCAGATGTATCCTGCGTGCGTCTTGCATTTTACTCCCGGCATTGTATCTTCGGATGAAGCATCCAGTTCATCAGCTTCATTGAGTGGCACAACAGGTGTTATGTTGCTTATGTTGTTCATTTTGTCCACATCATCTTCGATGTACAGTATTGTGGAGCCTGAAAAATCAATACTTCCCAGCTCGATTTTCCGGATCATCCGGTTCCACATGGTGTGGAAATAAAACACTTTTTCTTTCAGGTCGCATGCGGTGGTGATCTGGGTGGCGCTGACAATATCACCGGGGATTCGCCTTGCCGTTACATGGGCACCCAGCGGTATGTTGAAATTATCGAGTATCCTGAACGATTCCATCACGGCATCGGAACTTGTGGCTAGTGGGCGGGCCGAGGCTGTCAGAGCCATAGCACGGATAAACCTCGAGGGAGGGGTGTAATCGCCGGGCAGTCCCATCAAACCCGATCCTGCGCCCAGCGGTGCGAGGCTTAGGTTGCCCAGATTAATGGGTTTGTGCGGCTCGGTTGATAATTGCAGGTAGTTGCGCAGGTTGGTCAGGTGCCAGTCGTAGGTGGGCGAATTGGTGATCACACCCAGTATTGGTTCATACAATTTCATTTCTCCTTTGTTCACAAACTCAATGACCAGCGAAGCTCCTGTAGGGTCGGCAATTTTGAAATGAAAGGGCAAATCTGCCCCTCCGAATGATTTGTTATCCACTTGTACCACAATCAATTTGTCCAAGGAGTCTTTAACCTGCTTCACCGTGGAACACGATGACAACATCCACTGCATCAGGTCGCCGACACTCATGGATTGAGCAGCCTTGTCAGGTTCATAGGCAGCATAGCTGGTAAAACCCGGGAGATAATACAAACCAACGTAAAGGCCTTTCTCATTCATACCATCGGGGCCAAAATTTTCGCCATAAGCAGTCAGGCTGACAAAGCCATACGTTCCTGTCCATTTCTTTCCGTTCGCACCTTTGGGTGTAAGTGCCTGAAATGAATTGTTTCTGGGCATAATCATGATGCGGTTGTGGCGGGCATCGCTCAGTGCCCATTCAACAGTTCGTGCCACAACAACCCCATTGTCCTTTGACTTCAAACTAATGCCCGTGCAGGCATTGACCTCAGGGTTTGACACAAGCAGAAATCCAAAACATAAAGTTGCCAGGTAATGTTTTTTCATGTGTTCTCAGTGTTGATCGCGGTTAATATTAACTTTCGTTTGCATCAGGCTTTGAGGCGTAAACATGCAAATCGGGATGAAATGTACATCCTTTTTGACCAAAAACCAGAACAATAAAGTTTCAGGTTATAACAAACAAGTATTTGGAAGAAAACGCTTTAGACAATTACCATAAAGGTGCTGAGTCGTATTCACAACACAACAAATCAGCCCAACAATGCTTACCTTTGCCAAAACAGCCACTCCATGCCCAGAAACAAGAAAGCCGGAACCGGCAAGAAAGACACCTTTACCAACACCATACTGAGTATTTTTGGTGCCAATCCATTCAAAGCCTACAATTACAAACAGATTGCCAAACTGTTGGGCATCAAGGATAAGGCAGGAAAAGACCTTGTCGTGAACATACTCGAAGAGCTAAAGAAAGCTGGCCAGCTTACCGAAGACAAACCATTCAGATATATGCTGAGCAAAAAAGTGCTGAGTGAATTTGCCAATAAGAAAGATTTTGTCACCGGAAAGGTGGACATGAAAAGCACCGGCAAAGCCTATGTGAGCCCCGACAATGGTGGGGAAGACATTTTTATAGGCCCTAACAACACTGCCCAGGCACTTCACGAAGACCTTGTGAAGGTGATGCTTTTCCCCAAAAGGAAGAACCACAAGACCGAAGGACAAATTGTTGAGATCATCAAACGAAACAAAACCGACTATGTGGGTGTGATTGAGGTGGGCAAAGAGTTTGGGTTTTTAATCCCCGACAGCCAGAATATGGCCGTCGATATTTTTGTTCCCAAATCGGCCCTGAACAAAGCCAAGAACGGCGAAAAAGTGATTGTCAGGATTACCGAATGGCCCGAGCAGTCGAAAAACCCATTTGGTGAAGTGATTCATGTGCTGGGAAAACCTGGCGAAAACAATGTGGAAATGCAATCGATCCTCGCCGAGCATAGCTTTCCGCTTTCATTCTCCGCGGAGGTTGAACGCCAGGCCGACGCAATCAGCGATGTGATCGACGAAGCAGAATTGTCCAGAAGGCGGGATTTCAGGGAAATTACCACCCTTACCATTGATCCGGCCGATGCCAAGGATTTTGACGACGCTCTTTCGCTCCGGAAACTCGAAAACGGAAATTGGGAAGTGGGCGTGCACATTGCCGATGTGTCGCACTTTGTTACCGAAGGATCGGCCATTGACGCAGAAGCTCAGGAGCGCGGCACTTCAGTCTATCTGGTTGACCGTGTGATTCCTATGCTGCCCGAGAAGTTATCGAATATGGTATGTTCACTCAGACCCAACGAAGATAAACTGTGTTTTGCTGCGGTTTTTGAACTCAACAGCGAAGCCGAAATCGTTCACGAATGGTTTGGAAAAACAGTGATCAGGTCGGTCAGACGTTTCAACTACGACGAAGTGCAGGCCATACTTGAAGGAGGCGAAGGCGACCTGAAAGAAGAACTGCTGCTGCTCAATGGTCTTGCCGTCAAACTCAGGGCCAGGCGAATGGCCAGTGGTTCCATCAATTTCCACTCCGAAGAGGTTAAGTTTATCCTCGATGCCAATGGCAAGCCCATCGACACCTTCGTTAAAGTGCAGAAAGAAAGCAATATGCTCATCGAAGACTTTATGCTGCTGGCCAACAAAAGGGTGGCCGAACATATTGGCAAACCCGAGGGCAAAAAGAAGCCCAAAACATTCATTTACAGGATACATGACGAACCAAACCCCGAAAAACTGAATACTTTCGTCCAGTTTGTTTCCAAGCTGGGTTACCAGATGAACATCAGCTCGCGGCAACGCTTAGTAACCTCATACAACAAACTTTTTGAAGCGGTGGAAGGGAAAGGGGAGAAATCCCTCATCGAAACGGTTGCCATCCGCACTATGGCCAAAGCCGAATACAGCACTCAGAATATCGGGCATTATGGTTTGGCTTTCCCCTACTATACCCACTTCACTTCGCCCATCCGCCGCTATCCCGATCTGATGGTACACCGGCTGCTCGAAAAGTACCTCGATGGCAAACCTTCGGTGAAAGAGGAAGACTATGAGCCTGTTTGCCAGCACGCTTCGGAAATGGAACGTCGGGCTGCCGAAATGGAACGCGAATCGGTGAAATACAAACAGGCCGAATACCTGATGGATAAGATCGGAAAGATGTTCGATGGACAGATATCAGGCGTGAGCAAATGGGGCATTTTTGTCGAACTGAAAGGCAGCAAATGCGAAGGCATGGTGCGTTACAACGAGATGCCGGGAGATTATTACTACCTCGATGAAGACAACTACCAGGTGATCGGGCAGAGCCACGGAAAAGTGTTCAGGCTGGGCGATCCGGTAACGATCAGGGTTAAAAAGGTGGACCTTGCCCGGAAAAAACTCGATTTTGTTATCGTAAACACCGATCCGGCAAGGGATTGGGATTGAACACTCAGCGCACTACCAACCTCCCCCATTGCCATTTGTTGCCATCCCACAACCTTACAACATACAAACCGACAGGGAGCTCAGCGGTTTCTATCATGTGAAAATTGCTCGCGGGTTGTGCCTTGTAGAGCAGCATACCTGTGGAGCTGTAAAGCTCTATTTGCATGTCTGTTAAGGGAATATTTGCAGGCAGTTGCAGCCATGCTTCGGTAAAGGCGGGATTGGGGAAGATGTTAATTGATTGCTCGTTTGCAACCGGATTGTGTATATGGGTGGTATCGTAAAGGGCGATTTCGAACAACCAGGCATTGTAGTTGTAGAAGGTGCCGCATTGCACATCAAACGAAGGACTGAAATTGCTTGATGCTGCAAATACATAATTGTAATCGCTTTTCTTGAGGATTGTATGCGGGTTTTCTAAGCTCTCAGCCCACTTGCCTCCATAACATTGCTGCCACAGCAATTCACCTTCACTACTTAATTTAACTACCCAAATATCAGTATAATTGTGAGCAATGGAATGGTTGCCGCTGACATCTCCATCAATAGAATTTGTTGTGCCAATTACAACAAATCCTCCATCATCAGTTTGAGAAATATAGGCTGGATGTTCGGTACGATACCCTCCCAGGCATTTCTGCCAAACGATCTCCATTTGCTCGTCCAACCTGACAACCCAAATATCGCCGTACAAATCTGCGGGACCATGCAAACCTGAAACATCTCCATCATTTGAGACAGTGAAAGCAATAAAAGCATAGCCATCACTCATTTCAATGATTGAATAACCTACATCGTAATGACTACCGCCATAGCAATATTGCGCCAGGATGTTGCCTTGAAGATCGAGTTCAACAATCCACACATCGCCCCAGGCTCCGTCAGGAAAACATTCTACAAGTCCCCCGTGCCACTGTGCTGCCCCTATCATCATGATGTTGCCCGCACTATTCACGATCATCGAAACACAATTGTCAAGGCCAGCGTTGCCAAGTGTTTTCTCCCACTCAAGGTTGCCCAGCGAGTCGCATTTGGCCATCCAGCAATCGCCAATTCCATAAAAATGGGTCACATCGCCACCGCCTATACCGATGCGGTCAATCATCACAAACCCACCATCGGGGGTCACGATCATGTCTCTTGGATCGTCAATCCCTGTACATCCATAGGTTCTCTCCCATAGGATATCGCCTTCAATATTAAGTTTAAGCACCCAAATATCGCTGTGCCCATGATTTCCTGATTGCACGTCTCCATCTATTGAAGAAGTTTTTCCGAACACAAAAAACTCTGTATCATTTAAACGAACAATTTTTTTAGGATTATCTGCGTCGGAACCCCCATAACATCTTTCCCAAATGACATTGTACATGCTATCCATGAAAACTACCCAAATATCAGCCCCTCCATGATAATTTGTAATGCTGTCACCTGAAGTTCTGTTAATTGCAAATACATAAGCATTATTCATAGCTTCATTTACAACATACCAGTTATTTTCGTCATCCCCATAACATTGCTGCCAAACAATTTCCGGTATTTGTGCATAACCCTTAATTAAAAAAAACGAAATGATTAGAATTATAATTAAACGATTCATCGTAATCAATTTTAGAAAAAGCGAACCATTCCCAATTATTGTGGGAATGGTTCGCTTAAGATGTTTACTGAATAATTAACTTCCCGCTTTTGCTTTGGTTTCCGGCTTTCAGGATGTAAAAGTAAGTGCCCTTCTTAACATCCCTTATGTCCCAAAGCTGCTGGCCTTGCTTTGCTTTCAGGGCAAAAGATGTCACATTCTTGCCTTGTGTATCGGTTATCTGCAATAGTGCTTCTTGAGCCTGTGCAGGCAGTTTGTACTCAAATGCAGCCCAGGTGCTTGCCGGGTTGGGCATTACGGTTATGTACATGCCATTATCAGCTTCTTGTGCACCCTGCATTACCGCCGTGCTTTTCATTGCAGCTGTGTCGTCAACCGGCAGACAGTTGTAGTACTGATGTCCGTAGGCATAAGTCAACAGGTTCCGTGCCATCAATTGACCTTTGCCATCCGGGCCTGCTGCTATGGCTGTAACTAATGCCTGTTCGGTGCTGTCGAGCTCAAATATACTGCGGCCCTGCTGATTCAAGGTTATCTGCAATTCAACCAGGGTTTTGTAATCATTAAACTCGTCCAGTTGATTGCCTACGAGACCCCTTGTAGAAGGGATCAAATCAAGCATGGTCTGGGCCGAAGCATAATCCTGTGAAGCCATAAAGGACGACACGATCTGCATGTCGGCATTCAGATTGTCGAGGTTGTTTAACCAGCTTCGCAGGTAGGTCTGGTCTATTATCGAATCGTTCAGGCAGCTGCGCACAAGGGCATTGGCTGCCTGTGTTTTTGCAGCCTGATAGTCTGCCATGTCCTGCAACAAAATGGTTTTGTAGGTTATCCCTCCGGTCAGTTGCCTCAGTATGGATACCATATAGGCAGGCAAAGGTTGTTCCTTGTTCTCAAGGTAATTGATCAGGTCTTCTTTCCTGAGTTCATCAGGGTTGGCCGACAATATCTCGAAAAGGACACTTTCGGGCAGGACATCGGTTTTGTCTGCGGCTGCCATAAGTACTTCCTGCGAAAGGTGGGGCGATTTACCAAGCAATTTTTCCCTGAGCTCCCACATCTCACCGGGCCAGGCGGTTTCCACTTCTGATTTCAGCATAGCTGTGTTGCCACCGTCCTTCAGGTTGTCGAACAGGGCTTTCACATTGTTAAAGAAAGTCAGGTTATTATAAAAATCAAGTTCGGCAGATTGCTTTTCCTCAGTTGTCATCACCAACTCACTGACCGACCCACCATTACGGGGCAGACAGTTATTGACACCCGAAATCTGGATGGGTACCACATAATTTGGTGTGTAATAAACCGGGGGATTGGAATTGTAGAAATAATTGATCACCTGAGTTCCGGTATTTTTGAAGTGTCCGTCAGGCAACAAAACACCTGTCGAGAAGATATTTCCTGCCTCTTTGTTTTGTGTCCCCTGAAATGTACGTATTTGTGGCTCATCTAATATATACTTCTTGGCAACAATAAAATCCCTGCTGTTGCCTGAGTTGGTGTTGCAGCGGTATTCGAGGCCAGAAAAGTCTTCAGATGGATTTAAGCGATTCAGTCCTTCCGCAAAATTCCCGTAGCTTAATCCGTTGAATGTGTTCAAATAGATTATATCATGTTCTGACTTACCGTCTTTGCACCTAATGCCGGTGTAATAGCCGGTGGGGGCTCCGCTTGCTTTGGCAAAGCTGTTTTCTTCGATGACAAACCCGCTGCTTTCAATCATATTGATCCCAAAGCTGGAGCAGTTGCTGCCTTCCAACTGGCATGGTCCGGCTTCCGGGGCATTCTTCCGTAAAGCAAAAGTTGAATTGAGCACACTTAAGTTGTTAACACCAAGGCTGTTGATTCCGTAAATATTGTTGGTGAAATCTGTCAGGCTAACCTCAAAGGTGTTGTTGCCGATTAAATCCTTTGTGGCATAAATACCATAGGTGAAGCCGTTGAATGAGGATTTGTCCCAATTGTTACAGGGCACAATGCTGCTATTACACAAAGCATTCACCCTGAAACCTGACCCATAGGAACCTATGCCCATGCTGGAAGCAGAAACATTCACCGCATCAGGCGAAAGTGTGAAATCACAGCCCCTGAACCTTACTCCGTTTACCTGGTTGAGGTCAATATGTTTGTAAAAGGTTTCGTAACCGGGATATGTACTGCTAATTTGAAAAGCACAATTGTTGAACAATGCGCTGTAAGGCATTTCATCGTTGGTTACGGGGTGAAAGTTTCGGTAGAGCAAGGCATGTACCGAGCGTACGTTGTTGATAAACGTAGTGTTCGTTGCGTTAACTATTCCCCCTGTTTTGCTGTAATCACCGTCTTTCCAGAGGTTAATGGCAACAAGGGCATTTTCGATGCTTGAATTTTCAATAACCAGACGGCCCTGTTGGTAGTTGCCATTGACATCAGGCCACTGGTGCGTACTGCTGTTTCCCCAGACTTCGATGCCTTGCCAGGGTACAACAGGACAATAATAATATTCCTTGTTCCTTATTACTGTATTATTTAAGACCAGCGTTGCCCCAGGCTCTACAACAATCTTCCGATGCTGCCCCATTTCAATTTCTGCATTCGAAATTGTTAATGTGTTTCCATCCTTAACAATTATGTCGCAGAAATATGACTTTGATTCACTCCAGACAATATCTTCTGCAATCTCAATCTGACAGTTTGATTGCTCCATGGCGTTGTATGCATTTACCCTGCCAGATCCTGAAACATTGTTCTTCATACTTTGACCACTCAAAAGAACAGCTGAATTCTGAACAATACTATCAAGCTCCTTTGGCATCAGTTCAGGATTATTTCCCAAAATTAGTGCAATTACTCCGGAAACCATTGCCGTTGACATTGATGTTCCTTCACGCTCTCCATATCCATCTGTGCCAATTGTTGAAATAATACTAACGCCTGGTGCAACAACATCTGGTTTTATTAGGCCAAATTGGTTTAAACCTTCATTAAAAGGGTAATCATCATATCCTGGTACATTGTGCCATGTACTTGGTCCAAAATATGATTGATACCACATAAGATCAGATTGGTCTGTAGCACCTACTCCAATAACGGCTGATAGAGTTCCTTCTTCAATTTGATCTGGATGCTTCCAGGGAGATGGAATACAAGCTGGCAAATAAGTAGCAAATGGAGGTGAATCATACCCATCTGAAGGTTGACCTACTCCAGCAACTGCAACACAACCTGCAGCTAAGACGTTATCAAGTGCATTTCGCCATTGCCTTCTTACTTCATAAAAGTCCGCATTACTCCTATTCCTCTCCCCCAACGACAAATTTATGATATCTGCTCCATGCTCAAGGGCAAACTCTAAAGCAGAGAATACACGCTCTCTATTAAACGCACTCTGATCCAATACCCTCAATGACATGATCCTGGAGCTCGGAGCTATTCCTGTAGAATACCCTGTAGAAGATGAACATTTACCGGCAATAATACCAGCCACATGTGTCCCGTGGTCCTCAAAATTATCAGGTAATGGATCTTCATCATTAGAAACAAAATCATAACCATGTTTATAATACCCATAATCTGATCCATCCCACATGTTTTCCTCCAGATTTGGATGGTTATAGTTTACTCCCTGATCAATTACTGCCACAACTACCCCACAACCATAATATCCCATTTGCCATACCTGATCTACATTCATCTGTGTAATATGCCATGGTATCTCACATTCAACAGACAAGGGATCGATCTCAACTGGATTGCATTCTTCAAGTTCAATTTCCATAGGCAGTAGCAAGTCAATTACTTCAACATCTTGGTTTAAGGAAATCTGTGTAATTGCTACGGGTGTTGCATTGCAAGTTATCATATTAATAATCCAGAAGGATTCAATATCATTTACTTGATTTAAAATAGTCAACGAATCCAAGATGTTTATCACATCTAATTGTTCCTGATATGCAAATGCCTTCAACTCACCAACTACAAAATCCCTTCTTTGGGTTCGTGACATGCTATCGAGTGTAAGATACACTGTACTATAATCATATTCATCTGTTAATCTGATTGTTATTGGTATTTTATCCGATGATCCTGAGTTATTAATTGAATCCTGAAGTTGCTGGGTTATGGTTTGACTTAACAACTGACTGCTGAAGATCACAGCAAATATAACTGTAAAAAGAATATTTTTCATATAATAGAATTTTCATAATTATTAATTGGACTATCTCCCGTATTAACTACTCAAGCGAGTAGATCAAGTTAAATAAACCTATTCTTGCCCAGCCAAAAGATGTATTTGGTGTTGTGGTAATGTAGATATTCTTCATTGCCATAACAGATAATTTGCTGTTCATGAGGAAACCAAAACCCGGCTTCATTTGAAATAAGAATTACTTCCCAACGTTTCCTGGAAGTTTTAAATATATGGAGGTGGTGAGTAAGTGCTTGTTTTACAACATTATTCAAACTAATAGAAACATAACATTGTATGCTATTAAGCCATCCCTTTTGGGTTAAACAACCAGGCTGGAAGGAAATCATTGTTTTGCTTGTTTGTTGAGACGGCTAAGATAATAAATAAAAGCGCATAAGTCAATAGTTGTCTGTTAAGTTTTTAACACAAAGAAAAAAATTTATACGAATTTCAGATTGGCTTTCAGCTATGCGGAGATTCTTGGGTGCATGTAACATGGTATAGTAACCCTACTGCACCACCAACCTCCCACTCTTCAAGCCTTTCCCATCACATAGCCTGGCAACATACAAGCCGACAGGGAGCCGGGTAGTTTCCATCTTGTGAATGTTGTTCGCAAGTCGTTTCTATCGGCAACCGTCAATTTTTGAACAGCTCGTAACAAGGAACAAGTACCAAGCGATGCCCTATGCCCGTCGAAGGGAGTTTAACGAAGGGAATCCAGCATAGAACCATTCCAAATTACTCATTAATAAAGATTTTTTTGTTGACTTTTCTTTTCAATTGTTTTATTTTTATGGCCTAAAACAAAGCAATCATTATTACCTTTATATAGAATTATTGATTTTTTTTTAAATTCACCAATTAAAACAAAGCTGATTATGAGAACAACAAAAATCAGGCAGTATGGTTTATTGCTGACTTTTAGCATTGTGCTAAGCATACTTTTTTCAAGGGTTTGCTATTCTCAGAGTGAACAATTTAGTCTTGATTCACACATTAGTATCCAGAGTGACGGTAGCGAAGTGCCAGGCATCGTTGCTGATGTACTGATGGCAGGAGATTACATAGTTGTTCATTGCCATGATGTTATAAAAGTCTTTAGTGCAAATAACAACAATGAACTGGTTGGTAATTTTCCATTCACTTATGAAACTCCGAGAAGCAAGTTTGCCCCTTATCCTTTTAACCCAAGAACTTATGTTGGTGATTTCAATCTCTTGACTTATTCACCATCAAACAATCGGGTTTTTATTGTTAGCCCTGAATTACGGGTTTATGAATTGCAATTAGGCCTAGCTCCTCAAATGAATGAACTGTATGATTTAGGCAGTTTAAGTGAAAATGACCATTTAAAATATGACCATTTAAAACCACTTCATGGCTTGAATATCATCAAATTTGATGAAGTTGAAAACATACTTTATTGGACAATAAGTGGTGCGCAGGAAAAAATACCTGATCCTAGTAAACCAGAAGAAGAATGGGATAATCAGCCAATAGGGTTGTTTCATTATAGAGAATCAGTAGTTGTGATACTAAAATACGATTCTGGCACATTATCTTTAATTCATGATGAAATATTCAGATATACTGGTCAGGATGATTATTTTAAAACAGTCCACGATATTGAATACTTTACTGACCTTAGCACCAATAGAAAGTTCTTTTTCGTATGTCTGAAAAAATACATAAGGCCCTATGAAATCATTTATGAAATCATTGAGAATGTTGTGGTATATAGTGCAATTCCTTTAACTGATGTGTATGATATAGACCCCCTTCATGCCCCATACAAATTCAGTAAGTTGCTTAAGATTACAGATAACATCGACGGAAACACAATAAACAGATTGATCGCACTTCCTTATTATTTGGGTGTTGACCAAGAGGTAGACGAAGATGATTTTGTAAATTTATATTCAATTAATTTGATACCAACATATAATAATGGTACACCAACATTTGCACTTGAAACTAAATTATCTCCAAGCCGACGGATCATTGATGCCACATATAATAGTGAAACACGTGACCTCATAATGTGTTATGCCTACGATATGTATGTGAGTAGTGAATTATCCCCACCGCAAGGAAGCGATGTTTGCATTTACAGGCTAAATATCGATGGAACTTTTGATAATCAATTTGTACCACAATTTTATGAAACAAATTTTAATCCTGATACTGATTTGTATTCTTCGTTAGATATGAACTATCCCCTAAGATTCATTAATGGACCAGACAACAGTATTAGATTAAATAAAAGACATTCTATTGTTGATTTAATATACAATATTAATAATAATAATTACGACCCAACCCTGGTTAAAAGGTCTTATGGAGCTGAGTTTGGGACAGCTTTTTTTTCTAATAGCAAATATTACGTTGCCAGCCAATTCCTTTCAGGGCTTTTGAAGTTTGACGGAGATGATGCAACATTGATGCAAACCGGATATCCCGCCTACAACATTACTGGGGTGCCACAACTACAAAAAATGTATGTGTGGAATAAACTATTGGTTGCCGGAGCAGGGGTGTTTAGTGTTGATTATTCTTCAGGAAGTTTTAACGTTAGTAATCTTAATGAAGACTTCGAAGAATTGACCAATTCTCCCATCGGCGACATCATTTATAATCCGGTATTGAACCACAGCTTGATTAGTCTTTACAATCCTAATGAGGCTATAATCAAAGTAATAGATGAGAGTACAGGCGAAATAATTAGTGATTTAGTAATACCAGATGCAACCTATCCTGATAAAATGTTTGTGACCAATGACAGGCTTTATGTTGCTACTGGCACAAAAGATGATATTGGCGAGCAGAATCCTGCTCCTGTGATCTATAGCTGCACAATCTCAAGTGAAGGCTATGGTGAATTTGAAGTTGTGTTAACAGTTCCATCTGTGGAAGTTGTGAATAATGATTACCCGGTATATACTGTTGATTTCAGCCTTGATGAAGTAAGCAGCAAGATATACTGTTTGATTGCGGCTAATAATACGACTTATCCAAGGAGTGTACCTGATGAATCAGGATACCTAAACATTGGTTTTTCAACACTTGCACCTTATCATTCAATGACAAACACATCAAATGTAAACATTATTAATGCAAACGCCCTACCATTCAAAGTATATGCGATTGAAGAAACAAACGCTGCTGAGGTTACTTTCAATAATTACCCTATTTTACACAACGCAAGAAGTATTAAGGTATTGGCTAATTCTGTCGGGGACAGGCGTCATCTTGTAATCAATGCGAATAAACTTTGGGTTAAGTCTTTGACTGATAATAACGTATCCCAAAGTGACATTTCGCTAAATAATTTCACTTATGACCCCTATACAAACCAACTTTTTGGATTTGCAGATCTTCCTACAGGCACAAATAACCATGCAAGGAGGGCAACAATATACAGTAAGGAATTAAACGCCCTGTCACAAACCTTTAACCTTGATGAAGAGTTTACTTACTATGGCCAGGCAGCAGCAATTTTCTACAATCCATTTGACAAAATGGTTTATTTTCAGACAAAAGTGGATGGTTCACGAAGGGGACAAGACCCAATGCAGTTATACCAGATAAACCCTGAGGATGTAAATGAATCAGAGCCTGTTTCACTTGGAGAATATGGCTATTTCGTTGAACTTGATGAGTGTGAAGACCTTCATTTTTGGAATTACAATCTAACACAACCCTTTATTGATCCATACCTGAATAAAATGTTTCTTCCGCTTGGCGGACATAGCAAATTAGCTGTTGTTAATTTTGAGCCCCTCGAAACCATCACCCTCCAACCCGGCACCATCAACTGGGTTTCATTCCCGCGACTGGAACGCGAAGTGGACGAGCCCTTTGACTCCGAAACCCTCTTTAATGCAACCATACCTGATCTTTCCGATGAATTCATAGCGAGACACAATGAAGGAGGCGTAATAATTCACAAAACGTTCCAAAATGATGAATGGTCAGGTAACCTCAATTTTGTCAGGTCATCATTGGGTTATAAGATCAGTACAAAACACCTCAGTCAGGCTTATATCCCGATGACCGGCACTGTGTTGGCCCCGAATACTAACGTCAGCATCAAGCCCTTTTACGAAAACTGGCTGGGCTATTTCCTGTATAAGTCACAAAGCCCCTTTGATGCCTTCCCCGATGAGGTGCAGTCGAAGCTTCAATCCATGAAGGGAAAATACTGGTCGTGCATCAAAAAGAACATGAGCCCGACCAAATCAAACATCGTCCAGGGATGGCTCTGTGCCTGCAACCAGATCGGTGGCATATGGCTGAACTATGGCGATATGGTAGCCGTTTATCCCGAAGAACGCGAAGAGTTCAGCTTTCAGTGGCAGCAAGTCCCGGGACAAAAGACAGAAAGCACCTACCAGCCTCCTGAATACTTCAGCTTCACGGAAGGTTATGACTACACCTCGCTGTTTATTGAGCCTGACAGCAGTGGCACAATACAGGAGATAGGTGCATTTGCCGGTGACAGCTGCATTGGCGCAGCCGTGGTCAACCCCGGCGACAGTCTTGTGCTGGTGCGGGCTTTTGTGCCTCCCGGCAGCCAGGACAGCATCACCCTGCAGTTATACGATGGAATGAAATCAGGCAACAGGGTGGTCAGACAGTATTATGTAACCGCACCCGGACAGGAGGAGCCACGCTTTCGAAGCATCAACACACGGGAGCGTAAGCCCTGGTACCTGATCAGTCTTAAAGACAAACCTGATGAAAGTATTGAAGTACTCATCGGCCTTTCCTTCATAACCTACCCCAACCCGGCAGGAGACCAGATCAGCCTCATGGTCAACGCGCCCGAAGCAAGCGCACCGGGCAGTTTGCTGCTGCTCGATATGCAGGGCCGCATCGTGTCCATACATGCCACCGGGCCTTTAAGCAAGGGCAACAACATGATGAGTTTTTCATTGAAAACATCCGGTGCTCCTTTACCCGCAGGATTGTACCAGCTTGTGTTGCGCAGTGCTCTTGGTACCGCTACACAAAAACTCATCGTTCAATAGCATGAAAAGCGAACTAAAACCTATCGGGCATAGATTTCTTGCCCGTGAGTCAGCCATTTTGTTGGCTTTGATGTTGGTGCTATGTAAGCTGGCAATAGCCGACACCCTGACGGTGAAGCAGGACGGCACAGGCCAGTACACCCAGATACAGCAAGCTTTGGATGCTGCCTTAAACAACGATGTTGTGCTGGTGTACCCCGGAACCTATTTTGAAAACATAGTGATGCCTACGGGCAACCTTGAGTTGTGTGGCACCTATGTGCTGAGCGGCAACAGGGCCGACATATACGCCACGGTGGTGGATGGCAACCATAACGGCTCCTGTGTGCAGTTTACACACGATGGCTACCAGTATGTAGTCAATGGTCTGGTGTTCCAGAACGGGAGTGGGACGCAATTTTATAATTCCACCACTACAAATGGTGGGGGCTTCTATATAGATAATTCAGATGTTGCTATATTGAACTGTATCATACAGAACAACTATGCCGCATCTGCGGGAGGGGTGAGGATCAGCAATGCATCAGTTTTTTTCAGTGGCAATATCATCAAAAACAACAGGGCAATAACCGGATATGGAGGCATTATCGTTCTAAACACCTCCGAAGTTACTTTTGACACCATTCAGTTAAATTCCATATTCAACAATTATGGCCCAAGAAACCGTGAATATGGCCAGTCTGTCCTGATGCCCCCTATCAAAATTAAACTGGATACGGTAACCACAATGAGAGTAAATAATTATTACCATTTTACTTCGTACAACACTCAGGGCTACAACACCTACTTAGTTGAGGTAGAGGGCCAAACAGGCTATTACGGTTATATTGAGCTGGATGTGTATGTATCGCCTCAGGGTGATGATGCCAATTCGGGCATTAGTCCCGATGAACCCCTGAAGTCGTTGAGCATGGCGCTCACACGCATCGTGTCGGACAGCCTGATTGAACGCAGCATACACCTTGCACCGGGCACCTATTCGGCCACGGCCACAGGCGAACTCTTTCCCTTACAGTTCAAGCACAATGTAAGCATCAAAGGGGCAGGCAGCGGGCAAACCACCATTGACCTTGAAGGCAGCGGCAATCTGTCGGGCTTGTTCATTGTTGGCACCTACCGATTCCGCATGCATGGGGTTACCATCCAGAACGGAGCCTTACCTGAGTTCCACACTACTGATTTTGCTGATTTTTATGTGAGCAGCTTAGTCGAGTTCAGGGATGTTGTGTTCAGCAATGCCGACATGTATGAAAGAGCATTTGGGCCTACTTTTCAATCAGTAGATACTGCTATCATCGACAGTTGCAGGTTCATTGGGAATATAGGGGGCAGAGGGGTTTACTTTCTGAATGCCCCAAACTATTATCCTGTAAAACCTGAAATAAAACTCGACATGTACACTACTGTGTTTTCAGAGAATACTTATGATGGCGGAACCGAGTATCAGACTTGCCCTCAGCTGGCACTCAACGGGCATAACTCAACTCAATACATAGCCAGGGCTGATGTGGTCAACTGTCTGTTTGATAACAATTCTGACAACCTGTTTCAGCTTAGACAAGGGGTTTGTATCAATGCCAGGGAATCTTTTGTGAATATCGTTAACAGCACTTTTGCCCACAATGTTACAGCAGCGGTTGTTGGTGCCGCGATATATGTCCGTAGCAGAACTCATGTGAAGGCCTGGAACAGTATTTTCTACCAAAACCAGCCTAATCAATTCACCTTGTATGAGAACAGTCAGGATTGGGACTTTCCGGTTTCTCTGGAAGTTTCCCATTCAATGGTCACTGATGGTTTGTCGGGCATTGCAAACATTGGCACAGGCAACACCATTGTTTACCACCCCTCCAACATCAACACCGACCCCCTCTTCACCGGTTATGGCGATTTCCCTTATTCCCTGTCTGGGTTGTCGCCCTGCATTGATGCCGGCACACTTGAGCTGCCCGAAGGCATCACCCTTCCAGCCACCGACCTGGCCGGCAACCCGCGTGTTTGGGGCGGCAGTGTGGATATGGGTGCATATGAGTTCAACCCGGTAACCATTGGCGAAAGCAGGCTGCAAACCAAAACCCCTGCCCGCCTTGTGGCCGCGCCCAACCCCTTTGTTCATGAGCTCAGCCTCACGGTAACGCCCAAAACAGGAGTTCCGGTGCGCATCACGGTGCACAACCTCCTGGGCCGTGAAGTCGCCCGCCTGCTGGAACAGACCGACAACCGCCTCGCATACACTACACTGCACTGGAACGGCCGAGGCAGCGCTGGTGAAAACCTCCCCGCCGGAGCCTACATCATTAGTTTGGTTGAAGATGGTAAGGAGGTGGAAAGCTTAAGAGTAGTGAAGAGTGTACGGTGAACGGTGAACAGTTGGTCATACCCGCAACTCTGAACCCGCAACTCGGAAACTCGCAACCCGCAACCCGCAACTCGGAACTCGCAACCCGTAACACGGAACCTCCCCACTTTGCCATGTGCCTCCTTCGGAATTGTTCAACAACAGACCCCGCGCCACTGCCGCGCGAATCCCTTCGCGCGGCCTTATTTGCCAACCTCCCGCTTTGACATGGTTTCTCTTTAGAAATGTTCAACAACGGACAAAATATGTCCGCTTCAATACCCTTTTGCAGAAGGTGTACGATTGCATTATACGACATAATAGACATACATTCAACAAGATAGAAAGTTTGGCATGGTTATTTGACATAGGATGGAAACAACAATAAAAAATAAACGCCATGAAAACGATCAGAATCCTCGCCTTAAGCTTAGTACTTGCTTCGGTTGGCATGTCTGCAACCTTTGCCGAAGGATTTGAATTGAAAGAGGAGGCCTATATCAACGACATTCCCTTCGACACCCATCGCATAGCCGCAGCATATACACAACAACAGGCCATCAGTATCCGCTTCGAACCGGCAGAAGAAATTCCTGTTGCCGATATACCCTTCGACACAGAAAAAGTTGCCGAAAACGAACACAGCAACAGAGCCATGCAGTTTGTATTCAGGCCTGCACCAGAAGCCTTCATCCACGACATACCCTTCAGCACAGCCGCAGTTGCCTGCAGTGTTCTGTGCAGGAATGCACTGGTCAATCAAGACAGCACACTTTGTACCCGAACATTGTAGCATTTTATTCATAGTTAATTTGGTTAAGCAGTTCAGAACGGAAGGGTCCCCTCGGGGGCCTTTCTTATTTTATGATTCTTTGCCGAACAAGAAAACCGGAACAAACAACTATACGAAAACTGAGCGGATGCAAAAACCCAAACCAAACTTTGGATTAACTTCTGCTAAACTGTTCGTGAACGAACAATACTGTGTGGGGGCGGACACACGGACAACTAAAACTAATGTGATAAAAAAATTACAACTTCTGATATACAGTTATATATGATTTTTGGCACGGTTTATGTATTTATATAACCATAATAAAACTAACTTAAATGAAAAGAATAATTGCCACCCTCGCCCTCGGAATGATGATCCCGGCAGCACTGCTCGCCGATGGTTATCACGAGTTTCACGGGGCCGAAGCCGCAATCAACGATATTCCCTTCGACACCGAAGAAGTGTTCAGCGAACAGATGTCTGTCAGGGCAATGACTGTTGCATTTGAACCTGCCGAAGAAACCTTCATCAACGATATCCCGTTCGATACCCGTCCGCTCGCTTCGTTCGAACTCCGGTTCAGAATGCCCGAAGAAGAATTTGTAAATGATATCCCATTTGATACACACCGCATTGCGGAAAAAAATATGTAAGATCTTGGGAGCTCCCGCTCCCCGTCGTTCTTTTTCTCATACCATGTAATTTTGTGTTGGTTGAACCTTGGTTAGGAGGCTGCCCCAAAAAGGCAGCCTCTTTTTTATGGCCGTCTGACTCACTCTCCCATCCCAACCAAAAGTGCTCCGAAACCAATGATCAAAAAAATAATTAAAGATATATTTGTCTTTTATTATGGAAATTGTATATCTTTGCAGAAGAAATAAAGTTAATCCATCATGATTGATTACACTCAGGAAACATTAAGATCTATTATATCAAGGGATTACCGTGCATCTGAGGTTTTTCGCAGACATCATCTTGATTTCTGCAGTAAAGGCGACCTGAGTCTGGCGAAAATCTGCAGCCTGCTTCAGATCCGGCATGAAGATATTGTAGCCGAACTAAACGAGTTGGACAAAAACGATGACAGCACGCAAGTAACCGGCACTCAGGGTATATTGGAACTGAAAGAAAGTGTTCGTACCGGATACCATGTTGCAGTATCCGAAAACATAAAGCAAATAGATGCCGACTTCAGGAGGCTGGTTTCGGTTCATGAAGAACAATTCCCCTGGATCAGGAGTGTGTTGCGTCATTTTGAGACGCTTACATCCGTTGTAAATGATATGATAAAAAGAAAGGAACTGGTGTTGTTTCCGGCCATTGACCAGATGAGCCAATGCCTGCAGCAAAAAACCAAATACGCCACACCTGGTTTCGGAAGCGTGCGCAACCTTCTGAACCGGCTC
>Ga0351865_10043_pt1 | contig 47507 bp, 32 predicted proteins | sample TotcelFGM3001L10_FD_206780 | JGI IMG/M metagenome (GOLD analysis project Ga0351865, IMG submission 206780) | Enriched cells from coal bed in the Powder River Basin, Montana, United States - Total cells FGM rep2 HSBNCT.FGM.300.1.L10 ... | reverse complement strand
AACGAGCCGGACCGGGTAATAGGAGCCGGACTCGGGAATGGTGATCAGGCGCACCTGCTGCGTGGTTCCGGGGTCCACGGTGAAGGAATGCAACAGAACTTTGTCAGGCGGTTTCACGATCCCGGTTTGTTTAAAAACATCGTTAATAAAGAAAGTCCCCATGGCCACGCCCCCTGCGGGCGCGAATGTGATGTCCACGGTTTCCTGATTGCCGTTGGGATTTTCCACAGACAGGGTGATATCATAAGTAACCCCGTAATTGCCGTGCAGGGGCGGGCTGTTGGGAATCAGAGCGGGAAGAGGGATATCGCCTATGCTCAGGAACTTCCACCGCTCGCCGATGACATACTTTTCATTAATAGATACGAGGGGAGCCGAGTAATGGCCGTGCGCCCGGTTCGAGAAGAAATCTCCGATTTCTTCGCTTGGCGCCTGATCCGGCTGGTACTGTTCGACAACGCGCACCGAGAAATCGATGCTTTCTCCGTGCAGCACCTGCACTTCGCACAGTCCGCTTACGATCTGTCCCGGTTTGAACGTAAATTTTTTTAGTGTGGCAAATCCGCCCGGAGGCACTTCCATGATATAGCCCGCACCATGGCGCTGGGCCTTGATGAACCGGTCAGTGGCGTCGTGCCCGGCCTGCAGTTCCTTGTTCCACACCCCGAGGATATCGCCCACCACGCGCACATGTGCGGGCTTGCCGTTCGGATTGCTCACGAAAAAAACGAAATTAAGATCTCTGTTGGTGGTGTTGCGGTGGTGAATGATAAACCGTGTGGAAGAGCCATGATGCAGTGTATCGGCGAGCAATTCGCCGCTGTGGGTGAGGCTCTCCGGGGAGTTGCTCACGTAAATACGGTCCGGTGCGCCGAATCCCTCCACACGCAGGTTTTCCACACGCACGATAACGTCCTGGCGTACGGTTTGCATGCCCTGTCCCCAGATTTTCACGGGAATGATGAGCACGCCTGTGCCGCCGGTGCGGGGCGGGTCCACATACTTGACGTCATTGATTAAGATATTGTACTGTGCGCCGCTCTGGATGCGCAGGCCCTCGCGAATCTTGTTCTGTGCGATAGGCAGAAACACATCTTCGCCCGGATGCTCGCCGGTAACCTGCACCGTAACCATGGCCGGGGCCGTACCAGCCGGAGGCAGTTCCGGCCCGGCGCCGGAGTCCCGGACAATAGGCGCCTCAGCAGGCTGTGCGGCGGCACGTCCGGGCCCAATAAAAAAAACAAACGCCGCAACCAGCAGCGCCAGGATCATCACATTACGCTTCATCTTTATTCAGCAACTCCACTTGTTTGCGCAGGGCATCGAGATCCTTGAGCAGGTCCGGCAGCTTTTGCAGGGCGCCCGCCTGGCGCATGGCGTCGCGGTGCGGTCCCGCCGGCATGCCGGAATAGAACTTTCCTTCGGGCACGTCGCGCGTGACCCCTGCCTTGCCGCCGATGATGGCGCGGGCGCCGATGGTAATATGGTCGGACACGCCCGCCTGGCCAGCCAGCACCGCATAATCCCCGATGGTGCAGCTTCCGGAAATACCCACAGAGCCGCAGATGATGACGCCGCGGCCGATGCGGCAGTTGTGCCCTATCTGCACCTGGTTATCGATTTTCGCACCATCGCCGATCACGGTATCGCCCAAAGTGGCGCGGTCCACTGTGGTTCCGGCGCCGATTTCCACATCGCTGCCGATTACAACTCGGCCGACCTGGGGCACTTTCACGTGTTCACCCTGGTGCAGCACATAGCCGAACCCGTCGGCGCCGATCACGGCGCCGCTGTGGAGCGTAACGCGGTCGCCAAGAACACAATTTTGAAGAACCGTGCTGTTGGGATGCAGGGTGCAATTCTCGCCAATGTGCGCGTTTGGCCCCACATACACGCCGGCGTGCATTACGGTTCCCGGCCCGACATGAGCGCCCTGCTCCACCACAGCGCACGCGCCAATAGAGGCCTGGGCATGCACCACGGCTTCGGGGTGCACACAAGCACGGGCATGCGCGCCCGGTGCGGGCTTGGGCGTGGGATTAAAAAAAGCCAATGCGCGGGCGAATGCCAGCTTGGGATACTCGGCCCGCAGCAGATTGAACCCAGTAATGTCGGCTGTGCGCGAACATAAGACGGCGGCCACACCCGCGCCTTTGAGCATTTCCGCCTGTCCGGGTTTGTCGAGAAAAACCACATGCCCGGCCATGGGCGCGTGCGGCGGGCACACGCCCTGCGCGCGCGCTTGCGCATCGCCGTCCACATCCGCGCCCAGGGCCTCTGCCAATTCTTGTAATGTGACGTTCATTATTTTTCTCCGGCAGTGCGTTTCACGGGCAGGCCCAGGTCCGCGGTTACGTCCTTGACGCCGGATGCGCGACAAAGTGGCGAATCCAGCACCAGGAATGCGCCGGCGTCCACGGCGGCCGCGTCTGCGCGTGCGTGAAGCGTGTCGTAAAAGAGTTCCATATACTTCTCAAGGGCCTGCTGATCCTGAAGCCCTCTATCTTGTTCAGGCATATCCCCGCGCATATCCTCGGCGGCCTGCTGCATGGCGCGCCGCCTTTCCATGGCCTGGCTGCGGCCGTGTTGCTGTTCCGCTTCGTAGCCTGAAATGAGGTCGCGGGTATTCTGCTCCATGTTGTTTATCAAAACCTGAATCTGGCTGTCGAGTTCCCGCGAGCGCGCGTCCAAATCCGCTTGTGAGTCGCTCTCCAACTGCTCGTATTGCCGTTTTTCCTTAATGGAAAAGGCGCGGCGGCCCATGCGCTTCTTGATTTCTATGATGCTTTGAAGAGATTGGATTTCCGATTCGAGTTGCTCGATACGCAGGGGGGACAAAGCGATGCGGTCGCGGGTAAGAGATCCGAGAATCAGGCGCATATTGAGCAAGCGGCGGCGTTCGGCGCGCAGAGACTCGATAATGGTTTCCTGTTCCAGAACGGCCAGGGCCGCATCAAATGCGTCAAGCATCTCGCGGTACCTGCGCTCTGTGTATTGTTCAAAATCCTCGCGCGCGCCCCAATACAGAGCATCAAGCGTATCTTCCATGGTTGCTGTGAGGAAATCCCGGTAGAGATTGCGGCTTGTGAGAAACCCGCTGTCCAGGGCTGAACGGTCATCGGAAATCAGGCTCTCAAGGTTCGCATTGTTTTGTGACACCAGGAGCAAGGCCTGTGCGCGTCGACCCTGAAGCCGGGTGCGCCCGTCTTGCACGCGGGTCAGCCCGGCCGCCACCGGGTCCGCCTGCAGCAGCTTGTCATGGTATACCACAGCCACTGCGGGTTGCCGGGGCTGCGTTCTGTAAGCGGCCGCCAGCAGCAGCAGGGACGATACAAAAATAGCTGCGGGGAAAATCCATTTCATAAAGGCGCTTTCTTATTTCAATTTGTTCAGCACATCCTGGGTCATATCCAGTCCACCCGACAGGACCACCTTTTTCTCAAGCACCACGCGTACGCCCTTTTCCTTTGCCGTGGCATCAATGGTGGCTTGGATCTTGTTGCGCGCCGGTTCCCATTCCTGCACCCTGATTTTTTCAAACTGCGCCTTGAGTTCAGCGTCGGCCTGCTCCAGCATTTTACGCACTTCCTGCTGTTGTGTTTCGCTGAGGGTGTTCAAATCGGTGGTATTATATTTTTTAAAAATGGTTCCCTGCAATTCTTCCTCGTGCTGGCGCTCAAAACTTTCCCAGGATTCCTGGGCGCGGCGCGCAGGTGTGTACCCGGCCATAATTTCCTCGGAATCCACATAGCCCACGAGTTCGCCCTCGGCCGTAGCCTTTCCGGTTTTCATGTACACAGCGGCCGAAAACGCGATGATGGCCAGGGATAGGATAATGAGTGCGGTGCGCAAAAATTTTTGCATTGGGGTGATGCCTCCAGATAATGGCTGTGACCGGCGCGGGGGTTTCAATGCTCAGAGGTTGGCGTTGAAACGCACCCACACATCGGTATTGAAGTCCGATACAATGTCGAAACTGAAAAATTCGTGGGCCTTGAATTTGATGCTGCCCTCAATGTCCTTTTTCCTGTTCTGGGACACGCCTTTCTCCCAGGAAATAATCACGTCTTCAGACAGGTAGGCGTCGAGCCAGATGCGGGTGATGCCTTCGGTGAAATTGCGTCCGGTTGCCGCGTACAAAAACGGATTCACGCGCCAGCCCACGCCGACGTTGCTTTGCAGCGAAATGGGGCCCGGGTCGAAATTAAATTCCGTAAAAACTTCGATGTTGTCAATCAGGAACACACCAAGGTGCGATTCCAGATCCGTGTCGCTGGTGTCCTTGCCCACGTCGATCTTGGCGCGCAGGAATCCGCTATAGTGGCTGGACTCTACGAGCAGGTTGAGGCGCGTGCGGCTTGTGAGCAGGAGGCGCGGCGTGATGCCCAGGTGCAGCACCTGCGCCAGGTGCGTGTTTTCCAGGTGCGAGGTAATATCCGTTGCGATGATATCGTGGCGGCTTTCGGCGAACTTCAGAGGAAGGCCGACGATAAGGTCCGCGCGCGTGGCGGCTTCGTATTTGAGCCGTTCAAGCGTGAGGGACGGAATTGTAGCCGAGCGGATTTTCACTGTGACCATGCGGATGGTTTCACCCTCGGGGGTGAGCACCAGGTGCAGCACAGTGTGTTCCCCGATGTTCAGAACCGGTTCCACGCGAAACCCGGGGAACATGGCCGCAAGCTCGTCGCGGTCCAGCAGCGTGTCTTCGATAACCTTTGCGCTCCAACGCTCACTGAGCACGGGCACATCCTTGAACAGATCCTGGTAGCGGTGTTTGATGGCGTCCCGCTCTTTGACCATAAGTTCGTTCCAGCGCGAATGCGTGCCGCCGGTGAATTCCAGAGTGACGTCAAACGTTTCCACGAAGGGCGGAATGGGTTCGAGCAGAATATCAATGGATACATCGGATTTGATAACGATGCCCACATCGCTGACCAGGTAACCGCCGAGCACCTGGTTGAAAATTTTACCCATGAGGCCAAGCAGTTCGGGTTTGAGAAGCTCGGCCTCGTCGATGGACTTGCCTTCCAGGGCTTTGATGCCCACCTGCTCCGCACTGAACCTGATTTTTTCCACCATGGGCTCGGGTGGCGTGTTTGCCGTGAAGCGCACGGATACGGACACACTTTTGATAGCGTTAGCGGCTGCGGCGTCGCGTCCCATGGCGCACAGGCACAGCCCCGCCGCCAGAACAATCATCAATGTTCGCATCTGATAGGTCATTGGTTCCCAAACTCCCGTGGCGGCCGGCGATTAGAACATTTGGCCGAAGCCGAAGTGAATCTTGGTTTCCTCGCGGCTCAGCGCGTAGGCGTAGTCCAGACGGATGGGGCCCAACCCGCCGAAGTAAGAGATATTGAGGCGCAGGCCCAGGCCCACGGCTTTCACATAGTCGTCAGGATCCAGGCTCATCTCGCTGGACTTGCTCCACACGCCGCCCGCGTCGCTGAACAGCACACCCGACACATTGCCCGCGAGAGCGAAACGATATTCCGCGTTAAAGTACACAGCCTTGGATCCGGCGAATTCGTACTCTTCGTAGCCGCGCACGGTGTTTACGCCGCCGATGTCGAAATAATCGAACCGCGGCACATTGTCCATGCTCATGCCCATAAACATGTGAACGCCGAAAATCTGCTTATTGCCTTTCACCGGGTAGAACCGGCGCAGGTCCAGGCTGAATTTCTGGTAGTCGTAATCCCCGCCCAGGAAGCTGCCGTTCACTTCCATGGTGCCGGTGTCCAGGCGCCCGGAGGAGGGATTGAAGATGTTATTGCGCGTGTCGGTGCGGAGGGACAGGCTCGTGGAGCGGATGGCGCCGTCCAGATAATCGAAGGCCGCGGGTTCAATGTTCACGCTCTCGGCCTTAAAGCCCACGAATGCGCGGGTGTAGTCGGACAGGGGCCGGCCCACGGTTATGTCAAAACCCTGGTGTGATTCGGCATAATCCGATACTTCCACGCCGCCCAGGCCGTAGCGCAGATTTTCCGTGGATGTGTTGTACAGGTTGATTTCAAAACTGGTGTGTTTTTTGTCAATCCAGGGTTCAAAATAGCCGACCTGGAAATCGTTTTGCTTGCCCCCGAACTCGATCTGGCTGTTCACGCGCCGGCCCATGCCGCTGAGATTGCGTTCCGAGTAACTGAGGAACCCGGTGAGACCCGTGCTGCTGCTGTATCCGGCGCCGAATCCCACCTGGCCGGTCTTGGCTTCCTCGACCTTGACTTGCAGAATAATGCTGCCCAAATCCACGCGGCCGGGATCGGTGTCAAAATCCCAGGTTACGTCTTCAAAGAACCCGAGGTTGAACACACGCTGCAGGTCCAGGCGGATGCGTTCGGCATTGAGCACGTCGCCCTTTTTTGTTCTCATTTCGCGCAAAATCACCTTGGGCAGCGTTTTGCCTTTGGTGCTCTCTTCGGCGATCTCGTCGGTGTCGTCATTTCGGATCACGTAGATAATCTCAATGTCCTTGACCACGCCTTCCTTGATCTCGATGCGCAGTACATTATCTTCACCCACTTGCAGGTCCACCACGCGGGCCACGATGAAACCCCTGTCCTTGTAGAGCTGCTCCAGGGCTTTGACATCCTGCTCCAGATTTACTTTATTGAGAATTTCGTTTTCCTTGGTCTGCATCACATCCCGCAGCGCCTGCTCCAAAATCACGGTGTTGCCGGAATACTCGATTTTGTTCACAACCGGGTTTTCAACAACCTTGAATGTAATTTTAGCGCCGCCTTCGTACTCGGACAGACGCGCTTTGATTTCCTCGGAGAAGAAACCCAGGTCGAAAATCCGCTGCAAATCGTCCTCGAGCAACTGCGTATTAATCGGCTCTCCGGTGCGGGACTGCACCACGGCCATGATTACGTCATCGGATACTTCAAAATTGCCTGACACTTCAATTTTCTTAATCACAACATCTTCATCGGCTCCCACGCTCCCGGCATCCTGGGCCGTTGCCATTCCACAACATAACGCGAGGCACACGAACAGAACCGAACAGATTAGTTTCTTAACCATTGCTTCCCCCTCAACTCAATACGATGTGGCATCGATTTTTTCACAGCCCCGGATTTGGGACACAGGCAAGCTGCACGCCCCGAGGCTGCGCATTTAATCATAATATCAATATTTATTAATGAATATTTACCTATATTGCCAACAATCCCGATCATCCCGCGCCCGCGCTTGTGAGGCTGATGCCATGGTGATATATTGATAAAGAGGAGTTTCACTTAGTTTATGGCCAGAAAAAATAATAACGTGCGCACCACCCGCAGCCCTTGCCCGGTTTGCCGCACAGAGCTGGACGCACGCATCGTGCGCCGCAATGACGACCTGTATATGCTCAAGTCCTGCCCCGAACACGGCGATTTCGACCTGTTTTTCTGGCGCGACTCGGCTTTTTACAATAAAATTGACCGCATCGCCGCCCCGGCCAACTCGGGCGCACTACCCGCGGACCGCTGCAACCGCGGCGATTTTTCGGATATGCGCGGCATCTGCGTGGACTTCACACAACGATGCAACCTGCACTGCTCAAACTGCTTCGCCAACGCCAACACCGAACCCGCCGAAGACAAACCTCTTCAGTGGTACAAAGATAAAATCAACGCCATTACGAGCCGCAAACCCGTGATTTTCGTGCAGGGCGGCGAACCCACCCTGCGGCCCGACTTGTTCGAATTTCTGGAATTTCTGGCCAACAAAGGCTGCGTTGCCAAGCTCGTAACCAATGGCCTGCACCTGGATGAGCCGGGATACATTGAACGCTTGAAGAAAACAGGCCTGGAATGGGTCTTTCTCCAGTTCGACGGATTTACCCCGGCCACCAGCGAGAAATTCCGGGGCCGCGACCTCATTGATCTCAAACTGCGTGTACTCAAAAGATTATCGAAACACGGTTTTAAAATCCTGCTGGCCTGCATGCTGGAAAACGGGATCAACGACCACGAAGTGGGAAAAACCCTGCGCCTGGCCTTCGACACACCCGGGGTGCAGCAAATCGGCCTTCTGCCCGGCTCGCGCATCGGCCGCAGCCACATGACCGGCGCGGTTCAGGCGTCAAGCGACGTGGATGTCATGAACTGGCTCGACCGCGACACCGGCGGCGCGGTCACAAAACAGGATTTTCTGGCGTTCCATAAAATCGCCGCGAACATATATAAACTCACCGGAAACCCCGACTACCGGCCCCGCACGTGCTTCTTCTTCATGATGCTTTACCACCACGGAGACACTGTGCTCCCCCTGAACCGGCTGCTGGACCCGCTCACCGCCGCGCGCCACCCGCGCGCAGCCCTGGCTGCCGCGCGCTACCTCAAAGATGTGCGCAGCATGGACCGCGCCGCCTATGACCCGAATATTCTATTCATCACTCTGGAAAAATTCCGCGGCACAGACACCCTGGATATTCCCGATGCTGCATCCTGCGTCAAGGTGCACCTGGCCCCGGACGGCACATACTACCCCGCCTGCATCTACAACGCCCTGCACCGGCCCCAGGATATTTCCCTGCCCGATTGCTGATTACTCTTTGTTTTCCGATAACAAATTCAATGCTTCGCTCAAATCTGCAATCCACACTTTGTAGCCCTCGGTGCCCAGGTGAATTCCATCACCCTCGTGATAGGCGGCCGCGAGCATGCCGTCCGCGTCCAACATTTTCGGGCCAGAATCCATGAAATGGCAGTTGCTGAACTCGGCGCAGATTTTTTGCGCCTTGCGGTTTACGGCCGCTATGCGATCATTGCGCAGAGGCTCATACGACACAAGGCGCGAGTCCACGGGCAGAATCGCGCTGAACACCACGGGCGTGGTTCTGGGCATGGATTGCAAAATGAGCTTGTAGTTCTGAAATATCTGCGGATCTTTAACGCCGCGCGCAATGTCATTTACGCCGATGGCAATAACAATGGCGCGCACGCGCTTGCGGGATTCGTACTGGTTGATGCGCGTAAACACCCCTGAAGTTGTGTCCCCGCCGATGCCGTAATTCACACCGCGCTCCGTAACCGCAGCCACGCACAGAGCCTCGGTAATGCTGTCCCCCACAAACAACACGGCCTGCTCCGGCACATTGCCGTCCATGCGCAGGTGATAAGTAATGGAACCCGCCCTGCCCTGCACCGCAGCCAGCATGACAAACAGGCACATGGCGATTCCCGCAATATTGAAACGCTTAATCATTTTTTCTCCAGTCAACACATTTCATTCAATCGTATTCATTGGGCTGGGGCATTCCCACTTTGAGCAGAACCGCACCGTGGGCCGGAACCGGAACCGTGAACGACCCCTCGATAAAGCCCATATCTTTTCTGAGCCACAGGTTGCGAACGGATTGTGTGGCGCCGGGGTCCAGGCCTATGTCGGCAACCCGGAACGTGATATCCGCATCCTCCACAAACCGGTTAAACAGGCCCACGGCCACGGTTCCATCGTAAAGCGGTCGCGCCCACACTTCGAGTAAGATTCCCGCATCCGCAACTTTGCGCGCCTGTTTGCCAAGCGGGTCCTGGTTCACTTCCAGCACCTCGGGGTTGGTGATTAAGTCTTTGGTAAACGGGTCCATGTCGGACATGTCGCACCCGATGAGAAGCGGGGACGCCAGCATGCTCCACAAGGTGATATGAGTCATTTGTTCATTCTGAGTCAAACGTGTGGGGTGAATGGTGGGACCCCACCCGACTTTGCCGATAACAAGCATGTCCGGGTCGTTCCAGTGCCCGGGCCCTGCGTGTTTCTCGATGCCGTTCTGGCTGAACCCGATACCGGACATGCTGGCCCAGGTGTCCACGATATCCCCGGTGGTGCGCCACAGGTTGCCGCCCACATCCGCGCCCCACTCCCACACATTGCCCATGCCGTACTGGCACAGGCTGTACACGATGTCGCGGCTGGCCTTGTCCAGGGCCGCGCGCATCACCAGATACGGCTTCTGGAGTTCGGGCAAACTGTTGTCTTTGGCAATCACGCGATACAAACACCAGTCGTGCTTGAGATAGTCGATGCCCCACGCGGCCCAGGTGTCGGCGTCGATCTGCTCGTGCTCATAGCTGCCCGGGTAGCGCGCGCAGGTTTCCGGGCCGGGAGAGGAATAGATGCCGAGCTTCAAGCCTTTTGCATGTACATAATCGGCAAGGCCCTTCATGTCCGGAAATTTCTCGTTGGTTTGCAAAACGCCGCTTGCATCGCGCGCGCCTTCCCAGGCATCGTCGATATTCACATACTGGAATCCCACCGCGGCCAGGCCAGATTTCTCCATGGCGTCGGCGGCCGCGCGCACCTTGTCCGCGTCCACGGACGTGCCCCACACGTTCCACGAGTTCCAGCCCATGGGCGGGGTCAGCGCCAGCTTGTGCAACCCGCCCACAATCTTCAGTTTCCGCTCCGCCACCGCTCCGGACGCGTCCGTTACTTTTAAAGCCGCCAGGGTTTCTCCGTCGCTTTTCAGAGAACCGGAAATCACTCCGGTTTTGGCGTCAAGAACCAGTCCGTCCGGCAGGTTGTCCACTTTGAACGACAGGGGTGCTTTGCCTGTTGCCGGGATACGGAACAGAAACGGTTTGCCGGGGGTTGAGCCAACCACGCGCGGGCCGTGAATTCCTATTTCATTGAAATCCGTTTCCGCGATTTCCATGGAATGTGTCTCCTGGAATGTTGCGATGCTAATAATGCTCTGTGCATCTGGCTTGACCTTAAGCAATGCCCCGGCCCAGTCCGCTGCCACGTTGCCGGACCCGATGCCCCGGACCACGAGCAGCATCTGCTTTGCCCCGGCCACGTCCGCGTCAATAATCTGCGGAGCGCCGCCCTTGCTCACGGGTGCGCTCTCCGCGGCTTTCACGCCATCCGCCCATACTTCAAAAACCACGGGGCCCTCGGATCCTGAAAAATCATTCACACCCGCCAGGGATGCGAACCGCTCGGCTGCGCCATTCAAATTCACCACGAGTACGCCGGACGGAAAAGCGCCGATTCCGTGCTGGTAGATCACGCCGTTGAGCATGATGGGCCCGCCGGACGCAGATTTATTGACCGACAGCCCGGGATTTTCTCCGCCCGCAATCAAGTCGTCTACCCACACCGCACCTTTGGGCGGGTTGGGTGCGCGGAATGCGGACTCGCCGATTGCCAATGCAGGCGCCGCCATGGACAGAGCCGCAATCAGAATACAAATACAATTCCAAAATATCCTTTTCACAATACCGCTCCTTGTTTCGAAATAACTCAAATGCAAAACACACTTAACCACATTCTGTTGCACAAAAAGCGCACCCGCACAACAAAGGGCGCAACACGCTGCGCCCCTGTGCGCGATGCGGCATGGGACAGCAGCCAATTTTCAAGCATATCATTCACCCGGCCCAATGGGTACAATGCGGAACGCCCATTCATATGTGCCCGGCTTGATGAGATATTCATCCAGAGGCCACGCGCCCCAACTGTCATCCCCGCCCACGCCCATCTGTATAAAATCTATGTTCACCGTATAAAAACCCGCGGGCACAAGGTCAGTTGGATGCGCGGCCTGTTCGATGTTCTCCATGGTGTAGGGCCAGATGCTGAAGTTAAAACCATTTAAGCCCATATTTGTTTGATATTGACTATTCCAAAAATCTTTAAAATCCACTTTTTCAAACGATGATTCAATTACATTTTCAGGAGAATGCATGATGTAGCCACTATCCGCAATAAACCTTAAACCATAGTTTTTCGAGTCCCTGAACTCTACCCAGCGAACATCCGTTCGATTGCCGTTCTCCTGTGGTTCCACATATTGAAAAAACAGCTCTTCCGCATTGGAGGTGTAGCTCCCGATTGCGGCGCCTGTTTTCCTATCCGCATAGCTCTCGTGCGGCCCGCGTCCAAACCAGTTGACATTGTTCATGGTTTTCGGAATGGACAACTGCATGCCCAGTTTTGGAATCAACGGCATCTCGCCATCGATAATAAGCCGGTTTGTTACAAAGAAATTGTTTTCATCCACAAAAATATATTTTGTAATCAATTGCGCATTGAGATCTGCAAGTTCAGAATCTGCTGAAATGACGATATAGGGCAGCTCAATGCTCTTTTTGAGGTCATCATTCATAGACAGCCTGGGAATTTCAGATTCAATATCCCTGTCGGCTGCTTTGACATAAGACACGGAATTCAGTGTCCTTTTGGAAAGAGCATCGCGCCACGCTGACAGTTTTCCCGGCATTCCATTGCCTCTGTCATTGTCTGTGGGCGGGCGCCAGAAATTCGGCTGCATTGGGGCGGACAGCATTTGCCGTCCCTGGATCTCGATGCTCGAGAGCGCCCCGCTTTTTCTGTTGATTTCATACACTGCATTCCCTGCTTCGACAATGTAGGAAACCTCAGTTTCCCTGAAACTGATATTGCCTGCCTTTTTTTCCGTATCTCCAGATTTATAAACCAGAAACTGATGTCCCTTGACTGGATATGGTTTGGGTTTCTGCTCCGCTGAAAGACCCTCACTGGGCAGATACAAATTCGGGTATTGGACATTCTGGTATTGATCCGTCAAAGGATTGTAGTACACACCCGAAGGCATCATCTCTTCGTATATGGCATTCTCCTCCTCCGGGGGAATATACGCCAAACAGCTGATTGATGCGCAAGGGTCGTAAAATGAAAATGAAAATTGATCCCAGGCAATGACATGCTTGGCAGGAGCCCAAAGAGCGTCGTGTTTGAGTTTGAATGACACTGTCAAATAGGTCTCAGACGGACACTTGTCCGGATACAGCCTGCTAGTATAAATCCTGATTTCCTGATATCCACCCGGCGGAACATCCAGCCCGAAAAACCTCATCGGGATATCCTCATTGCCATCGCACACAAGCTGCCAGACGAGATCAACATCCGACAGATCCCTGAACAGTCTTCTATTGTGCACCCGGATTGTCCCCTCATTCAAATGCACCGGCTCCACCGAAATATCCTGGTAAACCTTCTTGACCTCATACAGCGACGGATTGGGCGTGCGGTCGGCCTGGACCAGGCCGTTGCAGTTGAAATTGCCGTCGTTGGGCTGGTCGCCGTAATCGCCCCCATAGGCCCAGAACTCGCGGCCGTCCGTGGTCTTCTTGCGCAACCCCTGGTCCACCCAGTCCCAGATGAAACCGCCCTGGTAGTGTTTGTTTGTCTCGAACAGGTCCCAGTACTCCTGCAGGTTGCCCACGGAATTGCCCATGGCGTGCGCGTATTCCACGAGGAAAAACGGGCGGCCATGCCCGAAGGCGTTGTAGTACGCGTCGATGTCCCTGGCCTTGGTGTACATGGGGCAAAGGAAGTCGCTGTGCTCCCCGTTTCCGGGCTGATAGGATACCGGAAACATTGGGTAGTTCTTTTTAATCCAGGTGCGCGCGGCCTTGAAATTGGGACCATACCCGGCTTCATTGCCAAGGGAGAACACGATCACGGACGCGTGGTTCTTGTCGCGCTCCACCATGCGGCGCACGCGGTCCACATGCGCCTCTTTCCACTCCGGCCCCGTGGAAATGGGCTGCAAGCGCTCGCTGCCGTATTCGTGGGATTCAATGTTGGCTTCGTCAAAAACATACAAACCATAGCGATCGCAGAGAGCATACCAGTCCGGATGATTGGGATAGTGGCTGGTGCGCACGGCGTTGATGTTGTGCTGCTTCATAAGCACGATGTCCTGAATCATGCGCTCGCGGGTCACATAATGCCCGGTGTCGGGGTCGTGCTCGTGGCGGTTCACGCCCTTGAGATAAATGGCCTTGCCGTTGACCAACAACTGGCCGCCAGCAATGCGCACGTCGCGGAACCCAACACGCCACGGAATGGCCTCCACCACCCTGCCCTGCTTGTCTTCAAGCACAATGAGCATATCGTACAGATTCGGAATCTCCGCGGACCACAGTTGCGGATTCTTCACGGGTTGCTCGAAAGCCACTTCGGATTCAATGCCCGCTGGCACATCCACAATTTCAGAAAGCGGGCCGATATAATCCGTTCCATCTTCATTTTTAATGTAAACCTTCAAATTCAGGGTCGCGGCGTCTTTGGACATATTACGGACCCTGGCGCTGAACACAAATTTGCCATCCTGCATATTCTTCTGCATGGGTGTTGTGACAAAGAAATCACGTACATGCACAGCCGGGCGCGCCACGAGTTGCACATCGCGGTAGATACCGCTCAAGCGCCAGAAGTCCTGATCCTCAAGATAGCTGCCGTCGCTCCACCGGTACACTTCGGCGGCCAGCAGATTATCACCGGGCTTGAGATATTTTGTGACATTAAACTCCGCGGGCAGGCGGCTGCCCTGGCTGTAGCCTACTTTTTCACCATTGAGCCACAAATAAAACGCTGACTCCACGCCATGGAACACGAGAAATACTTCCTTGCCGTCCCAATCGCCCGGCACAGTGAACGTGGTGCGGTACGAGCCCACGGGGTTGCGCTGCTTGTATGAAGTCCAGAACGGATCGAAGGGCTTGCTCATGACCCGCGGGGCATCCATCTGGAACGGATATTTCACATTGGTATAGATAGGCACGCCATAACCGTGAAGCTGCCAGTTGGACGGCACAGGGATTTCATCCCAGGCGGAATCGTCGAAACCGGTTATATAAAAATCATCCGGCTTTTCTTTTGGATGCTTGACCCAGTGAAATTTCCAGTTGCCGTTGAGTGACTTGACCCACGGTGATTGGCCGAGCGGGCCCTGCGCTGCCGCCGTGGCTGCATCCGGGAAAGGCAGAATTGTCGCGTGCGGTGCTTCCTTATTCTGGCCAATCATTTCGGGATTTTCCCAGTCGCGCATTGGCTTGTCCTGGGCGAGTGCGGGTGCGGAGCATAGTTGTAAAGCAACGATTGCAAGAAGAAGCGCCGTGAGAAAGAAATCGCCGAAAGCGGGACCGCGCGAAAACCCCTTCCACGCCCCAAAACCCACCCCGGGCGTCCTGCCCCCATGGATTCCGGGTCTCTGCCTGGAATGACGTGCGAATAGATTGCGGTTCCTATTGATATGACAATTCATTGAAATTCCCCTCTGCTTTAAAACAACGTGCTTGAAATGCTTCTTCAATCAGCCAGTTCGCCCTGGCGCGGTTCACGGCAATTCACGCCCATGGCCTTGAGCAAGGAAAGGGCCGCGGGCAGGCGCTTGCTGAACCCGGCCCAGTCGCGCGCGTCTTTGGGCGACCACGCCACTTCGGCCAGGGCCACGGCGCGCGGGAAGGCCATGTACTGCAAATGTTCCGGCGTTGCGATATGCTCGGTCCACAGGTTGCCCTGTGTGCCCAGAATGTGCTTTTGCGCATCAAGCGGCAAATCCGCGGGAACAGGCTCGAAACTGTAGGTTTTATCAAGCGGGATAACTGCGGCGCCGATGGCGCCGGGCTCGTTGTCCCAATCCTTGCTCTGGCGATAATCAAAGTAACAGTGGCTGGTCGGGCTCATGACCACATCATGGCCCTGCATGGCCGCGTCCGCGCCGCCCTGCATGCCGCGCCAGCTCATGACTGTCGCGCGCGGGGGCAGCCCGCCCTCGAGAATCTCGTCCCAGCCTATGATCTGTTTTCCCAGGGAATTCACATATGTTTCGATGCGTGAAATGAACCAGCTCTGCAACTCGTGTTCGTCCTTGAGGCCCTCGTCCTTAATGCGCTTCTGGCACTTGGGGCACGCCCTCCAGCGGTCCTTGGGCGCCTCGTCCCCGCCGATGTGGATATACGGGCCGGGGAACAGTTCAGCAACTTCGGCGAGCACGGCCTCAAGGAACGCGAACACCTTCTCTTCGCCCGCGCAGAAAATATCCTGGTGCACGCCCCAGCAGTTGCTGACTTTGAACCGCTGGTTGAGGCAGGACAGGCCCTTGATCGACGCGATGGCGGCCGTGGCATGGCCCGGCATCTCGATCTCGGCCACAATGGTGATGAACCGTTCCTGCGCATACGCAATGATTTCGCGCATATCGTCTTTGGTATAATATCCATCACTCGCGGCGCCGGCCGGGGCCATGCAGAAATCGAACTTTGTGCTGGCCTCGCGCTTTGAACCGATTTTCGTGAGTTGCGGAAACGCATCAATCTCAAGGCGCCAGCCCTGATCATCTACCAGATGCAGGTGCAGGGTATTCATCTTGAACAGGGCCATGACATCAATGATCTTAAAAACTTCCTCTTTGGGCTGAAAGTGGCGCGCCACATCGAGCATGAGCCCGCGCCACGGAAAGCGGGGCGTGTCCGTGATGGAGACACAGGGAACGGCCAGAAATTCGCTGTTCTGCGAAACCAATTGCCGCAGGGTCTGCACCGCGTAAAAAGCGCCGGCCGGAGATGCGGCCTTGATGCTGATGATTTGCGGAGACACATCGAGGATATACCCTTCAGCCCCAAGCTTTGCATCGTCAACCAGCTTGAGTTGCACGCCATCCCCACGGACATCGCCCGCCAATGGATCGGGGGGCGGCAGGAATGACATGAGCGCGTTCACAGCTTGTGAGAATTGCGGATCCGCCACAATCGGCATGCCGCCTGAAACATAATACGCGCCCTCGCAGGCCTTCTCAGAGACGGGCTGTGGAATCACCTCCGCGCCGCTGGACAATGCAGGGGCGCACAAACCCAGAATACACAATGCAAGAAATAAGATTCTTCTCATGATTTCATACCCGATCCCTTTCTCCGAACACCCTTACCAGAAGATGATGTACAGCACAGCCGTAAGCGCCACGATGATGATTCCAAGCACGGGCGCGATGCGGCTGGGCCGGTGGTCGTAATTGGGAATCTCCGGCAGGATCACGGGTTCCTTGAGCGGCGCGGCCATGGTGATGATGATGTTCCACACGCACAGGCAGATGAATGTGATAAGCATGTGGTGCAGAAATGCAACATGGGGCAATCCGAACAGCAACGCGCCATAGATGGGGATACCGAGCAGCATGGAGCCGATCGCCCCTGCCGGTGGCGTGCGCTTGGAAAAAATGCCGAACACAAACGCGGCCACGATGCCCGGAGAGATGAAACCCCAGATTTTTTGTATGTACTGGAACACGCTGCCGAAATTGCTGATCACAGGCGACCACAGGCACCCGATAATCACGAACACCGCGGTCATGACGCGCCCGATGACAACGAGCTGTTTGGACGTGGCCTTGCTGTTAATGTGTTCCTTGTAGATGTCCACGGTGAAAATGGTGGACGCGGAGTTGAGCATGGAGTCCAGGGAGCTCATGACCGCGCCGAACAGGGCGGCAAACATGACGCCGCGAAAGCCAACGGGCAGAATTTTGCTCATGAGAACCGGGAACGCCTGGTCCGGATTGGCAATCTGATCGGCGTACAGGTGATAGGCCATGATGCCGGGGAACACGATAATGAAGGGAATAAGAAGCTTGAGGAACGCGGCGAACATGATGCCCTTCTGCCCCTCGGCCAGGCTCTTGGCGCCCAGGGTGCGCTGGGTGATGAACTGGTTGAGTCCCCAGTAAAACAGGTTGGGAATCCAGAGCCCGCCGAAGAACACGGCCACCCACGGCATTTCCGGATCATTCCAGGGCTTGACCGTGTGCAGCTTGTCGCCCGCGATTGCAAAAAACTCTGCCGGGCCGCCAATAGCCTTGAACCCGAGGATCATAACCAGGAGACCGCCGAGCAGGAGCGCGGCGCCCTGGATGAGGTCGGACCACACCACGGCTTTGAGCCCTCCGTACACCGTGTACCCGCCGGCCAGGATGCCGATGAGCCAGATGCCCAGGATCATATTCAGGCCGAAGATCGCATCCAGAGCCAGAGCGCCCGAATACAGGACCGTGGCCAGGGCTACGATCACATACGCCAGCATGATAAGCACGGCCATGATCGTGCGTGCGGTCTTGTTGTATCGAAATTCCAGGAACTGCGGCATGGTGTAGATGCCGCTCTTGAGAAATTTTGGCAGAAAGAACAAAGCCACAATCACAAGCGTGACCGCGGCCATCCACTCATAGCTGGCGATGGCGAGCCCGATATCAAACCCGCGCCCGGCCATGCCCACGAAGTGCTCGGTGGAAATGTTGGACGCAATGAGCGAGAAGCCGATGAGCCACCATGTGAGCTTGCGCCCGGCCAGGAAGTAATTCTCGTCCGACGCCTCGGAATCACGCGATGCGTACAGGGACACGCCGATGACTGCCGCAATGAACGCGACAAACGCCACATAGTCTAAAAGTTCAAAATGCATAACAATCTCCTTTGAATCGAGACATGTGCGCGGTCACCGCGCCGGACGCTCCATAGGCCCGTTTATACTCAGATTAATTCCCCAACATTTTATCATTTCCCGCACTCACTGCGCATGACGCTGCGGTATTTATCGTACACGGCCCTGGCCTCATCCACGGGGTCGCCTGCGGGCGTTGCCAGAAATGGTTCGTGGCCGCGTGTCCAGCGGTCCTCTACTGCGAACCAGTCGATACCCGTGGGGTCCACGCGCGTGGCGGACCCTCCCTGGTTCCCCTGCTCCACAAAACCGTTCCACTCCTCGGTTGCGGATTCGCTCCCGCGGCCCGTGTACTGATCAAAGTTGTCGGTTACGTTGTTGAGGAACACTTTCCAGCGTTCGTAATACAGTCCGCGCAGCAGGCCGGACCACTCGCGGTGCGCGTATTCGTGCAGGCTCTCGGATGTGGCGCGCGGTCCCCACACTGTAATCTGCGTGCGCGCGTTCCACTCGAACAAATCCTTTTCATCGGGCGTGGCGCCCAGGGCGCGCGCAGCATCAATCCAATCGCCCAGCAGGTAATGCGCATCCGTGGCCAGCAGGCGGTCCTGCGCCTCCAGGAGTTCCAGGAACAGATCGGAAGCCTGCTCAAAAGACTCTTTATCTCCCTTTGCAAAGGCATCATTCAAATGAGTGAGTGTAATCAGCCCCAGGTTGGCCAGGGCCTGGCGCGACACATTCACCAGGTCATGCTCGAACGTATCCACACCGCGGTACTTTTGCGCATCCGCAATAAAAAGGTCCCAGGCTTTTGCGAAATCGCACTGATCGTACTCGCGCTTAAATTTTCCCGTGTCTTCCGAGATATTGATGCCGGGCCGGGTGCAGAACGGAGATTCGGGCTCAGCGCGCTTTCCGTCTTTGGGACCATACGCCGTGCCTTCAAGAGTGCGCCAGGCCTGCTCCAGACCCGGGGTGAGCTTGCCGTAGCGGCGTTTCGCGTAATTCACGACCCATGCATCCAGATCCGGGACCTCGGTGCGCCAGCCCATTTCAAACAGCAGATCCCACAGAACCGCATCCTGCATGCTGGCTTCAAGCATGGCGCCGATGCCCACCAATTTTCCCTTTTTGGCGCTCTTGAGCGCCTCGGGCGGATGCTGCGCCACTTTCCACAAAGCTCCGTGCATGCCCGTGTTGCCGCCGAAATTGGAGATCACGTTCCACACCCAGGGGAAGTCGTAGAACGCATTGCGCCGTTTCCACTGAGGGTTGGATTCTCCGAACAGATCCAGAATCAAGGTTTTGTCTTTGTCCAACCCGTCCAGGAGTTCCTTTTTGGGATTGGATTGCCAGCCCTGAAGCACCCATATGGCGCGGGGCTCAAAAGCGCGCATGGCGTGCTGGATGCTGCGGCCCGCGCCGGCCAGATCCACGTCCGCGCCGCCGCCTTCATGAAACGGGTCGCCGCCAAAGAAACGCGTATCGCCGTACAGGGCGCGCTGCTCCTGGTACCATATGGCCGCGGCCTGGTTAAAAAACGGGTCCGTGGGATCGATCATGGCCGGGCGGTCAAAGCGCACCCATTTGCCGGTTTCCAGGATGCGCGCCCTGGGGTATTTTTTGATCATGGCGCGGGGCACCATGGAAAAGAACCCCTGCAGCACGGGCTCCATCTGCAACTCGCGCATGCGCGCGAGGATTTTTTTCTGCAAGGCTGCGCGGTCCTCGATCCAGTCCTGGCTCACAGGCCCGCCCCAGCCTTCCAGGTTGCTCATGAGCCACCACGCCTGGAAACCCGGGCCTGGAATAAAGGCACTGATCTCTTTTTCTGTAAGGCCCAGGCGGCGCAGGGTGTTGCGCCACACCGCTTCCTGGCCCACAATGGCCAGGGACAGGTTCACCCCGTTCAGGGCCAGGAAATCCAGTTCCCGCTCCCAGTCCTCCCAGGTCCAGAACGCCATCGTGTAATTGAATGTGCAGTAGTTATACATGTAACGGTATTTATAGGGAGATACGATACGCACCTTTTTGGGAACAGGCGGCAGGGAAGCGGGCAGCGCAAGTTGATCCCCGGTCCATGACACATGCGCATTGGCGTAATATTTCAGGTACCAGTTGGCCCCAAACAGCATTGCGGATACGCTGCTGCCGCGCACAGTGATTTTACCGTTGCGCGATTCCAGTTCAAAAACGTCCAGCCCGTCCTGTTGCGCAATGACCTGGAAGCGGAACCCATCCGCATGATCGGGAATAATGCGCTGGAGTACGCCCGCGGCCGCGCCGGTCCACGCGGCGTCCTGGGCCTGCGCGCCCGCGGCGCAGAACAAAAGCATGATACAGAATAGAAAAATCCTTTTCATTGACTCCTCCGAACTATGCTGGGCGTATCCTGCGCGCAACTCACGATCAAACTTTGGAGCGGGGGATGCCGTTATTGCGGTACCATATGACAACGCGTCTAAACAAATCGCGGCGCGCCGCGAAATACTCGCGCTTTGAGGCCGGGGCCAGGTGCGCGGCCGCGCCGAACGCGGCGGTGCGGGTGGCGGCGCCGGAAAACAAGAGCGCAGCCGCGGCCAGCTCGGCGGTGCGACCGTAATGCTTGCGGAAAAAACGGTGTGTGCTGATAAGAAAATGGTTCACATTCGTGCCGCCGCCGTGCGTGAATGTGCCACCCCCGAAATGGGTGATTTGCGCGTGTGGAAAGAACACCACGCGGCGGCCCGCCTCACGCACGCGCTTGCAAATGTCCGGATCCTCGCAGTAGATAAAAAAGCCATCGTCCATATAGCCCACGGCGCGCATAAGCTCGGATGGGAACATAATGCACGCGCCGCTGAGAAAAGGCACATCAGCAATGGCATTGTGGGGCCATTTCCGGTAGCCCCCGAAATAGGGAATATTGGGCATTACAGCGCCCAGAAACAGGGCGTGGGACACGAGCACCGAGATGGTGGGTATGCGGAACACGGACTGCTGCAGGGACCCATCGGAGTTGTGGATGAGCGGGCCCAGGGCGCCGATGTCCTGGTGCGCATCCATATATTCAACCATGAGATCCAGGCACTCGGGATGCAGCGCCGTGTCTTCATTGAGGATAATGCAATACCGGCCCCGCATGAGGCGCAGGGCCTGGTTGTGATTGGCGGAAAACCCCAAGCGCCCGGAGTTGCAAATCAACTGCGCCCAAGGATATTTTTCAGCCACCATATCCGCGCTGCCGTCTGTGCAGGCATTATCCACCACAATTGTTTCGTATGAAATGCGGCGGGTATTGCTGCGGATCGAGGCCAGGCAGGCGTCGAGCATGTCGCGGTTGTTTGTGTTGACGATGGAGATAGTGAGATCGATCATGAGCGATGCATGGCCTTGCGTGTTTTCTCCCTTGGCGCGGCTTGATGGCGCATGTTCAGAACAATTTCTCGCTCCAGGTTCTTGGCGTGAGCTGGTTATGAATCTCCAGGCTGAGGTGATAGCGGAACTTTTTTGGCCCTTTTTCGCGGATATAATCGATGATGGACTGCAGGCCCTGTTTGAGCGGCACAGTGGTTTTGTAGTCGAGCAGGCGGCGCGCCTTTGAGGCGCTGCATGAGGCCAGCTTCACCTCCTGGGGCCGGCCGGGCATGAACACGGGCGCCAGGTCGAAATCCAGGAGATCGGCGATGATGTGGGCCAGCTCGTTGATGGTCACGAATTCCTCGTCCGGGCCGATGTTGATGACTTCGCCCGCGAGGTTGTCCGCAAAAGCCGCGCGCTCCAGGCAATAAATACAATCCTGCACGAATGAGAAGCAGCGTTTCTGCTCACCGTCGCCGTAGATTATGGGCTGGCGTCCGTGGAGCATAAGGTTGATCATGATGGAAGCCACATTGCGGTAAGGGTCATCATATTTCTGGCGCGGTCCAATGATGTTGTGCGGCACAGTGATGACATACTCCATGCCATGCGTTTCAGACAGATTTCGGAGCAGCAATTCCGCCGCATACTTGGATATGCCGTAAGGGTCCTGGGGGCGGGGCGCCATGTCCTCGGTGAAAGGCACGCGGTCCTGGGCGCCGTAGCGCGCCATGCTCGAACAATACACAAAGCGCCTGACCCCGTTGGCAATGGCCGCGGTGACTGCGGTGGCTGTAATCTGATACGTGTTCTGGCACACCAGGTGCGGAGCGAACACGCTCAAACCCTCGTAGGCCGTGCATGCGGTGTGCACCACAACGTCCACGCCCTGCATGAGTTTCATCATGGTATTGAGATACCCGCAGTCCACCTGGTGGAAATCCACGTCATCCGGCACATTGTCCAGGTAGCCGCCGATGAGATTGTCGTTACCAACCACTTCGTGGCCCGCGGCCAGGAGCGCGTCCGCCAGGTGGCTGCCCAGGAACCCGGCCACGCCGGTGATAAAAACCTTAGCCATGTGAAGTCCTCTGTTCGATGGGTTGCTGTATTGCGGCGGTGAAAATCGTCTGGATCACCCGCCGCATTTCCCCTTATCTTAAATTATGCCCGCGCCCTTGGCAATAACATTGCCACACAGAACGCGCCTTGATTCCCGGTCACAGAACTCTATGTGCACCTGACATATACCGGGATCATCCATGCTACGATGTCGGCGTATCAAACAGCCACACACAAAATTGTACAACTTAGACTATTTATTTATAGACATACATTTATCATTGTGGATTGGACTTATCATGAAATGCGATTATTACGTCAAATTTGGTCTGAAAATGTCTCGGTTTTATAACTATTGAGTATCAATCTTTGTTTAACATGATTTTATACAGCTTGTATGTTTTAATGCCATCCTGTTTAATTCAATTAAATGCTGTTGACAAATCATACAGACAACAGACGCAGTAACGACCAAAAATTCAGATTTGAAAACATGGCGCGTATGTATCATGAAGTAAAACGCCGCTTCATTTTGAATATAAATATTCCGGGCTAATCTTGATAGGGGAAAAGTTCGCCGCTGAGGTAGCGTTCTCCGGTGTCGCAAATCACAGTGATGATGAGCTTGTCTTTGTTATCCGCGCGTGCGGCCAATTGCAGGGCGGCATGCACATTAGCGCCGGCCGAGATGCCGCCGAGAATGCCCTCCCGGGCGGCCAGGAGGCGCGCCGCGTCCATGGCCTGGTCATTGCTCACCTGAATAATTTCGTCGATGATGCCCGTGTTCAGCACCTTGGGAACGAACCCTGCGCCGATGCCCTGGATCTTGTGCGGGCCTGGCTGCCCGCCGCTGAGCACGGGCGAGTGCGATGGCTCCACGGCAATGACTTTGACGCCGGGTTTGCGGTTTTTGAGAACTTCGCCAACACCGGTGATGGTGCCTCCAGTGCCAACGCCGGCCACGAATATGTCCACGGCGCCGTCCGTGTCACGCCAGATTTCCTCGGCCGTGGCGCGGCGGTGGATGTCGGGGTTAGCCGGGTTCTCGAACTGTTGGGGCATAAAGCTGCCGGGAGTGTTTTCCAGAATTTCCCGAGCCTTTTCAATAGCGCCCTTCATGCCCTTGGCCGCAGGCGTGAGCACCAGTTGCGCACCCAGAGCTTTAAGGATTTTGCGCCGCTCCAGGGACATGGAATCGGGCATAGTGAGTATAAGCGCAAAACCTTTGGCCGCGCACACCATGGCCAGGGCGATGCCTGTGTTGCCGCTGGTGGGTTCCACAATGGTGGTTTGTCCGGGGGTGATGCTCCCATCGCGCTCCGCGGTTTCGAGCATATTCTTTCCGATGCGATCTTTGACCGAACCCATGGGATTGAAGGATTCGAGCTTAACCGCAACCCTGCCCGGCAAGCCCGCGGCAAGTTTATTCAGTTGAACGAGCGGCGTGTTCCCGATCAGTTCCGTGATGTTTTTCGCTATGTTTTCCATTATTGGATGCCTCCCCATTGCCGCCGGGCGACCAGTTTGTCACACAATGCTTGGGTGGATTCATAAATACTTTGCTGTAGGGCGGCACGGAATTGGTGATCCACACATTACCGCCGATTATGCTGTCGTGGCCGATGGTGGTTTCGCCGCCCAGTATGGTTGCGCCCGCGTAGATGGTAACGTTGTCCTCGATGTTGGGATGGCGCTTTACGCCTTTGACGATGTTGCCGTCCTCGTCGCGCGCAAAACTGAGAGCGCCCAGGGTCACGCCCTGGTAAAGCTTCACGTTATTGCCTATGGAACATGTTTCGCCGATCACAACGCCGGTGCCGTGATCGATGAAGAAACCCTTGCCGATGCTTGCGCCGGGATGGATGTCGATGCCGGTGCGGTGGTGCGCGCGTTCACTCATGATGCGCGGAATAAGGGGCACGCCGTGCAGGTAGAGTTCATGCGCGATGCGGTGCGTGGACACAGCCTCGATGCCGGGGTAGCTGAGCACGATTTCATTGACCGATACAGCGGCCGGATCGCCCTGGTACGCGGCGCGCACGTCTGTCATGAGCGTGGCGTGAATATCGGGGAGCTGCTCCATGAGGTGGATGACCGTGTCTGCGGCCATGGTTTCGCAGTCGCAATCGCTGTCGCAGCGGCCGATTTCGCACCGGTGGCGGTAGGCGAACTCAAGCAGCTTGCCCAGGATGGACGCGGCGCGGCGCATGTGGTTGCCCACGAACAGAGACACATCGCAGGAATCAAATTGTTCGCGCGCATAACACCCGGGAAACAGGACTTCGAGCAGAGCGTCCAGGGCCTCGTATGCGGCGGTGCGCGTGCTCATGTTCACCCGCCCGTCCTGAGAGCACAGGTTACACGCCTTGCCCAGGGTATCGGACATCTGGTCGCACAGATCCGGCAGCCCGCGATTGATCCAGTCATTCAGCTTTTTCATGTTGCTTCACCCGATTAATAAATGACATGCCATGCTGCAATTATTCTGATATATACAGTGTCAGAACAGATGATTTTGTTTCGCAGTAACTGGATTATGCCGGGCCGGCATGCGCTCCGCCCCGTTGTTCAGTACACGTCGCCGCCAACAAACGGGGACATTTTGCGCAGTTTCTCTACGATGGGCGGGACTTTCTCAATCACATAATCGACCTCATCCTCGGTGTTGTACCGTGACAGGGAGAAACGGGTTGAGCCGTGCACAGCAGTGAAGGGCACGCCCAGGGCGCGGATCACGTGCGAGGGCTCCAGAGAGCCGGACGTGCAGGCCGAGCCCGATGACGCGGCGATGCCTTCGGCGTCCATGAGCAGGAGGATGGCCTCGCCCTCGATGAACTCGAAGCTGATGTTGGAGGTATTGGGCAGGCGCAACTCTTTGTGGCCGTTGCGCCGCGCGTCCGGGCAGGTTTTCATTAGCGCGTTTTCCAGCTTGTCGCGCAGGGCTCTGACCCTGGTATTTTCATCATCCATATATTTGGCGGCTTCATCGGCAGCCACACCCAGGCCCACGATAAAGGGAACATTTTCCGTGCCCGCGCGGCGTCCGCGCTCCTGGTGTCCGCCTAACATAAACGGCTTCAAAGGCGTCTTTTTGCGAATATACAAAGCGCCGATACCCTTGGGCGTATGCAGTTTGTGGCCGGAAAGGGACAGCATGTTCACGGGCGTTTTTTTAACGTCAATGGGGATTTTGCCCACGGCTTGCACAGCGTCGGTGTGAAAAACCACGCCTTTTTCGGCGCAGATTTCCGCGATTTCCTGTATGGGGAAAATCACGCCGGTTTCATTATTGGCCCACATCACACTCACGATGGCGGTTTCGTCGGTGATGGCTTCGCGCACATCATCAAGATTGAGGAGTCCGTCGCTGTCCACAAACAATTGCGTAACGCGCGCGCCGCGCGTGCCCAGATATGTGGCCACTTCAAGCACAGCCGGATGCTCCACCTTGGAGGTGAGAATATGGCGCTTGCCGGGCTGGGCCAGCAACGTGCCGCGCAGAGCCGTGTTGTTGCTCTCGGTTCCGCAACTTGTGAACAGGATTTCATCGGGGTCTGCGTTGATGAGCGCGGCCACCTGCTCGCGGGCTTTGTCGATATGCTTCTTAATGCGCCCGCCGATGTTGTGCATGCTGGACGGGTTGCCGTATTCCGTGGTAAGGAATGGTTGAATAGCCTCCGCCACTTCGGGCGCAATCTGCGTGGTTGCATTATTGTCGAAATAAACTTCTTTCATGGCATTCACCCCTGTCCCTGTTCCACAGTAATGTCCGGGTCCACTTCCTGGCGCAGGCGCGTTTGCACCACATCGCGGAGCGTGGTTTCGGAGATGGCGCAGCTCGCGCATGCGCCGCGCAGGGCCACAACCACGGTGGTTCCATCAATGTCCAACAGTTCCACGTCTCCGCCGTCGCGCTGCAGGGCCGGGCGGATTTTAGCGTCCAGGGTTTCCTGAATCAAGGCGATGCGCTGCAGGTTTGTGAGTTTCTTTTTCGGGGGCGCGGCCACGGCTGCGCCGCCCAGGTCCCCGCGCACGCGGGCGATGATTTTTTCGATATCCGGGATGCATTCTCCGCACCCGCCGCCAGCCTTGATGTAATTGGTCACTTCCTCGGCTTCCTTGATATCGTTTTCACGCACCACGCGTTCAATGGCCTCTTCGGTGACCCCGAAGCACTTGCAAACGATGTCCGCGTTCACAGCTTTCTGACCTTTTTTGCCGGTGCGGAAATTATCCACAGCGGCTTCCAGGGCTTCGCGGCCCATGACCGAGCAGTGCATCTTCTCATCGGGCAGGCCACCCAGGAAATCGGCGATATCCTTGTTGCTGATTTGCAACGCTTCATCAATGGTTTTGCCCTTGACCATTTCGGTGAGGGCCGAGGACGAAGCAATGGCGCTGGCACACCCGAAGGTCTTGAACATGGCGTCCACGATGGTTTCTTTTTTATCGTCGAGTTTAAAGGTTAATGTCAGTGCGTCTCCGCAGGCCAGGGAACCGACTTCGCCGGTGCCGTCGGCGTTTTCCACTGTGCCCACGTTGCGCGGGTTGAAAAAATGGTCTTTGACTTTCTCTGTATAGTCCCACATTTGTAATTACCTCATTTCATACGGAACGGGGAGATGCTCCCAATGAAGGAGACGCCCCCGACCCGCCCCTGTTGGTGATGGAGTGAAAACAAATTCCGCACAACGCTCAGGCCATGCGGTTTTCAATGCCCGGCAGAGGCACAAAAGTGCGCAGGCCCATTTCCTGGTCCAGCATCCACAGGCCGGGACCGTCATCCTTTACGATGTTAAGTTGCTTGATGACACCATCCACGTGGTTTTCTTCCTCAACCTGTTCATCCACGTACCATTGAAGGAAGCTTTCCGTGGCCTTGTCTTTTTCCTTGATGGCCAAGTCCACCAGTGCGGCGATACACGCGGTGATGTGGCGCTCGTGCTCCAGGGCTTTTTTGAAGATATCGGCCGGGCCCTTGAAATCCTTGGGCGGCTGCTTCAATTCGGGCACAACGGGCTGCCCGCTGTGTTCCACGATATATGAGTAAAACTTCATGGCGTGCGAATCTTCTTCCTTGGCCTGCATGCGCATCCACGTGGCGAATCCGTTGAGATTCTGGTCCGCGAAGTAAGCGCTCATGGCCAGATACAGATAACCGGAGTACAGTTCTTCCTGAATTTGCTTATTCAGGGCTTTTTCCATTTTTTTACTGAGCATAATCATCGCCTCCTTGACATTGAACAGGTTCAGACACGGATAATGTTCCGAAAAAATGCCGTATGTTTCCAACAAGGATTGTAACACGAAAAATGCGCGCGAGGCAGTGTGGAAAAAACGATATGTATAAAAACAAAAAGAGGGAGAGCCGTTGCGGGCCCTCCCCCTGTTGCATGCGATGTATTGTGATGCTTTTGTTCAGCAGGCGGATTTGGCGCCGACCCACATTTCGAGACCAGCGGGTTTGGTGTTGGCGACCGGGTCCACTTCCACATGGATGATGGCGGGCAGACCACTGTCCACGGCGGCCTGGAGCGCGGGCTCCAGTTCGCTGAGCTTGGTCACGTATGCGCCGAAACAGCCCATGGCTTCCGCAATCTTGTCGTGGCGGATGGGTTTGTGCACAACGTTCACATAGTAATCCTTGTGTCCGAAGGTGCGTTCCTGGCTGTTCTTTTCCATGCCCCAGGCATGGTCCACGTTAATCACGCAAATGATAGGCAGATCGTTGCGCAGGGCGGTTTCCATTTCCTGCACATTGAAGAAGAACGCGCTGTCGCCGGTGATCATGAATACCGGTTTGTCCGGAGCGGCCAGTTTGGCGCCGATGGCGTAGGGAGTGCCTGTGCCCAGGTGGCCGAAGTCACTGGTCCAAAGCATCCGGCGCGGTCCCTTGATCCAGTTGATGTGCGCGTTGCCCAGGGACGTGTTGCCGCCGTCCATGACCATGATGCCATCTTTGCTAAAGAAATCGCCGGTTTTCTTCATCATGCTGCCGGGAAGGATGGGCTCTTCCTGGTTGGGGGCCGATGTGGCGAGCATGGCGTCGGTGCCCAGCTTGATCAGATCCTTGTATTCTTTGAGCTTGGCGATGGGTTCGCGCTTTTCCGTGAGTTTCTTGACGGCATCGAGCATTTGTGCGAGCACGATTTTGCAGTGGCCCACGAGCGGGACGTCCACGGGGCGGTTGAGGCCCATGTAGGATACGTCGATATGGTTCTGGATAATTTTCTGGTTTTGGGGTGTGCCCCACAGGGGCGGCTTGCCATAGAAATCGAGTTCGCCGAAGCGGCCGCCCACCACGAATACCACGTCGGACTGACCGGCGGCGGCGCGCGCCATGCCGGCGGTGGTGGGGATGCACAGCGGGTGATCTTCGGGCAGAGCGCCGCGGCCGCCGGCAGAGGCGGTGCAGGCTGCGCCCAGGTATTGAGCCAGGGCTTCAAATTCTTCCCATGCGCCGCCGCGCACCACTGCGGCGCCAGCGTACAGGAGCGGGGTTTTGGCGTTCACGAGCATCTCGGCGGCTTTGGCAACGGCTGCGGGGTCTGCCGCGGGCATCACGGGCTCAACCTTGGGGCGCGGGGGCGCCTTGGCGATGTCGCCCTTCATCTTGGTCATGAGATCTTCAGCGAAATCAATGTGCACGGGGCCGGGCACGCCGCTGGTGGCTTTGCGGAACGCATCGGCCACGGCGTCGGGGATGTTCTCCCAGCGGGTGACGTAAATGCTGCTCTTGGTCACGGCGCGGTAGGCCGGAACCTGGTCGAACACCTGCATGCCGCCGCGGTTGGGGTTCACGAGGTCTGTGCGGCGCGAGGTGGTGATGGCGATCATGGGGATGTTTTCCACGTGGGCCGTGATCACGCCGCTGATCATGTTGGCGGCGCCGGGGCCGGCGCAGGACATGACTACTGCGGGTTTGCCGCTCACGCGGGCATAGCCATCGGCCATGTGCGCGCCCGCGGCTTCGTGGCGCATGGTAACCATGCGCATATTCTTTTCTTTGCCGTGGTCATGAATCCATTGAAAAATAATATTGTACGTGCCGTCCGGGATGCTGAACATAACTTCAACGCCCTGTGCGGCCAGGCATTCCATGAGGAGTTCTCCTCCGGTGATTTCTGCCATTTTTGTGCCTCCATTGTATTTTTTGTGTTTTCAAATTCTAAAAAAACGTGCCACAGATATTCTACCGCTGCGCCAAAGGTTCTTCAATGGATTTTGTCACATTTATTATTGCCGCTAAAGGCGTTCATCCACATCAAAAAGCCGGCTGTACTCGGCCATGGCGTAACGATCGGTCATGCCTGCGATATAGTCGCAGATAATACGGCGCGGGGGCGCATCGCCGCTGCGCGCGCGGCTTTCCGCGGGCGCCAGATCCAGGTCGCCGAGATATGCATCAAACAGGGCGGTGAGGATGCGGGTGGCTTTCACAGCCATGGAAACCACGCGGTGGTGGCGGTAAAAGCGCTTCATGAGCAGGGCGCGCAGTTCCTGGGCCGCGCACCCCATTTCCGGGCTGAAGGATACGAGCAGGCCCGGGGCCGAGCGCACATCGTCGAGGGTTTCCACACCCTGCTCTTTGATATTGGCGCGGGCCTGGGTGAGCAGATCATTGACCTGGCGGTCGATGAGGTTTCGGATCAACTGGTAGTGGCGCATGGTGCGATCCCCGCGCAGCCTGTCCTCGCGGTCCATGGTTTCAAGAATATCGCGGCACAGCGCGGATTCGCGCAGATCATCCTCGGCCAGGATGCGGCTTTGCAGGCCGTCGTCCACATCGTGGCTGCAGTATGTAATTTCGTCGGCAACGTTCACGAGTTGCGCTTCGAGCGTGGGCATGCCGGGATCCAGTTCCAGGAGGCCGCTGCCGGGCGTGTCGTACGTGGTGGTATGCTTGGCAATGCCTTCACGCACCTCAAAACTGAGGTTGAGTCCGGGGAAACCTGGATAGCGGGTTTCGAGTTGTTCCACGATGCGCAGGCTCTGGCGGTTGTGTTCAAACCCGCCGTGGCCCTGCATGAGATCGTGCAGCACATGCTCGCCCGTGTGGCCGAAGGGGGGGTGGCCCAGATCGTGGGCCAGGGCGATGGCTTCGGCCAAATCCTCGTTCAGGCCCAGACCGCGGGCGATGGTGCGGGAAATCTGCGCCACCTCAATGGTGTGGGTGAGCCGGTTGCGGTAATAATCACCCTCGAAAACAACAAACACCTGAGTTTTGAATTCCAGGCGGCGGAATGCGCTGGAATGGATCACGCGGTCGCGGTCGCGCATGAACGGGCCGCGCCAGGGATGCTCGATTTCAGGAAATCTGCGCCCGAGCGTATGCGCGCTGCGCTGTGCGTAGGGGGCGAGAATATGATCTTCAAAATCTGTGATATTCAGCATGAGCGTTCCTAAAGAATATGTCATCGGGGCCGGCTGCAGCAGCGGAACCCGAATGTATCGTAATTCACGGCGGGGTCATAGGCATCGCGGAACGCACAGCGGGTAAACAGAGGGTGGTCCATATAACTGCCGCCCTTGATGACCCGGTAATGCCGGCTGCCCTGGTCCGGGTAAACTTCGTCCATGGTTGAAAGGGTCCACTCGGCGGCGTTGCCCGCCATATCATAGATGCCGCCGCCCACGGGGCTCACACAAGCGGCGCGGGAACCAGACGGTTCAATGCCGCGGCCTTCAACGTTGCAGGCGTGCTTTTCAAAAACACCGCCAAAGGGCCATGCCCGGCGCGTGCCTGCGGCGCATGCCATTTCCCATTCCAAATCCGCGCACAGGGTTTTGCCCCTGGCCTCGCACAATTTCATGGCCGTGCGCCAGTCCGCACCCGTGGCGGGCAGCTTGCCGGCTTCATTGGGATATTCAAAACGATCCACGCAAACCGGCTGCATTTTCGCATGCCCGTAATGCTGCGATTCCGGAGAAAACCACTGATCGTTGCAATTACCTATGGATTCTTTGCATATTTTCATGATGTGTTTGATTTTATCTTTTGAAGTGCCGAAGGAATAATCGCCGGCGGGCACGAAAGCCATGTCTGACGGACACGTAGGCGTGCGGCCTGCGCTGGCGACCGGGTTCAACGCAAGAAAACCAAGGCACAGAATAACAGCCGCCAGGCAACCGGCGGGCGCAAAGTGCGCCATGCGCTGTGCATTGCGGCGCAGTGTTTTCATTGCATACATTTTACCTTTTGCCATACCTGTGCTTCAACAACATCGAATTCGGGTAATCCGCAACCGGATTCCGGGGCAAAACCCTTGGCTGGGGGAAAAGCACGGCGGTATTATAAAATCCGAATAATCCGGCGGGCCGCTGCCACCGGCTATAGTATCCCATGAAACAGTTATAGTTGCGCGGGCGCATTTTGAAAAGGTTTTATCGTTTGAATTAATGTGCGCTGCTGTGTCACAGCGAATGCGTGTCCGGAAATTCGGCGGGAAACAGAGCCATGGCGGCGCGGCCCACGTGGCGCGCCAGGTGCGCATCGGACGCGGGCCAGAACAGGAGCCCGGCCCCGGCAGCAGGCGCCAGGAGGCTCGCGAACCAGGGCGCGTCCATGTGCCGCACATTGATCTCCAGGGCCTTGCCCTGGCGCGCGGCGAGTTGGGCGAGATCCAGCACGGCCTGGGCGGGCGGATGGCCGAACCGTTCAAAATAAGTGCCGAAGGGGTGGCCGATAACATGCACGCGCGGGTCGCAGGCCAGGGCATGGAGCAGTTCTGTTTCCGCGCAAAGTGTTTCCTGCTCCGAAGGCCTGTGGAACGGGTCGCGATCCCCGCCCTGCCCCGCGGCCCAGAGGCCGTGCACCGAGCCCACCACCAGTTCCGCGCGCTCCAGGGACTGCGGGTCCGTGTCCAGCCCCCCCTGCCCGGCCAGGGCCGTGGCCTCGATGCCGCACATGATGCGCAAGCGGCCCGCGAACTCAGCCTTCAAAGCCTCGATTTCATAAAAATATGCATCGCGCCACGGAGCGCCGCGCCTCATATGCTCTGCGAAAACCAGGATATCAAGGCCCATGGCCAGGGCGCGCTCCACGCACGCGCGCGCCGGGCTGTACCCGTCCGCATGATCCGTGTGTGCGTGCCCCTCCATGCGCACGGCGCGGCCGGGCAATGCGCGGCCACACCCATCAAAATAATCACTGAATAAAAACCGCACGTGCGCAGGCAGCATGATGCCCCTTAATGTCACTGGAGAAAACGGCCACAAACACTTGCCCAAATTATTTCGCGGCCCCGGCAGTTCCGCATAAATTGCCTTTGCTTCATTTTAACACCGGATTATCCTTCAGTTCGGCCACGCCGCAAGCCGTGGCCGCAAAGTGGCGGTTGAGATCCGGGCTGTGGTACACGCCGCGCACCTGCTTGGCCACGCGCCATGTGGACACAACCCGGCGCGTGGACAGATCGAACGCCTGCACCGTGCCGGCCACGTAATTGCCCACGTACAAGAGCTTGCGGCCCACGTCGATCTCCATGTCCCGCGGTCCGTTTTGCGTTTTCATGGCGCCCGCAATCTTCATTTTTTCAAGGTCTACGATCAACACCTCGTTGCGTAATGGCTTGGCCAGATAGGCGCGGCGCGTGAGCGGGTCGATTTCCATGCCGAGTGTTGCGAACCCAATATTGGTGCAGCGCAGGATGCGGTGCGAATCGGCATTAATTTCATAAAGGAAATGAGACATGGCGCCTGTACACACGTAAATGCGGCGGCGCAAAGGGTCCAGGCGTACGGCGTGCGGCTGGGTCATGAGCGGGAACCATAGTTCGCCCTGCTTGCGCCACGTGTCGTAATCGAACCACACCAGGCGGCGGCCGGACTCGCACAGCACAATCAGTTGTCTGGTTTTATGGTCAAGCTGCAGGCTGATGGCCGGACACTTGGGCTCGGCTATGATGCGTTCCAGGCGCAGGGGTTCGGTGCGAAATACGGCGACCGCGCCCTGATCCCTGGCGCGCCAGTCCGTGGTATAAATTTCCTTTTTTTCAGGGTTGAAAACAAGCCGCTGCGTGGAGCCGCGCAAGCCGAGTGCGTTCAGTTCCACCAGGGCCACGGTCTGCTGCGTTTGCAGATCATACTGCTCAAGCGCGCCGCGCTTGTACGCGATATACAACTGGCGTGTTCCAAATGGGATAAGCGCATCATAGGGGCGCTGATCCGTGCCGTAAATAAGAACCGCTCCCGAATCCGCCATCGCCTCCGGATTACACCCGCCCGGGATTTTCCAGAAACTGCCCACCGCACCCATGCCGCAGCACGTGCATAACAGCATCATCACCAGCGGGCTCCCGGCCAGCCCCCAGTACTGCGGCCCGCGCACTCCGCGTGCGAAAATCAGCGTCCCCCCAGCGAAATAGGCCAAACCCAGGATTGCAGCCATGGGCAGCACGCCCAGATGGCCGAACAGGCCGGTGGCAAGGATCAGCCATGTGCCGATGAGCAATAATGGTTTCACAAACCGGTTCCGTTTCACAGGCGCGGGATGCGAGTAAAACAGGATCCACGGAAGCGCCGAATACAAATACAAGGGCGCAGTGCGCGTGCCCGCTACAACAGATTCGCACATGGCTAAAAATGCAATCAGCATGGCATACAACAGCAGTGCGGAAAACACCGCGCGCGACACCACGCCCGGGCGCCGTCTACGCGCCCGGCGCACCAGGGCCAGCGCGCCAAGGACAATAATTAAAACCACCAGCATGGTCAGCAAAACCGCGGACCATCGCTGCTCCATGCTTTCCGTAAACGGCATAAAAACAGCATATCCGAGCATGCCGTGAACCGGAGGCATAAGTGTGGAATAAAAAAAGTGCCCGGCGCGCGAACCCAGCATAGGAACAAGAATCGCATACGCCCACACCGCAACATAAATGACAAAGGCTGCGCTCTGGCTTTTGCTCACAGGCCGCTGCCCGCCCTCGTGCTTTCCATCGACATCTTTCGTTTGTTGCATACCAAAAGCCTCGTGTAAATATCATTCAAAGACTACCCGAAAAGCCGCCAAAAGCAAAGCGCGGCATGGCTGCACTTGCGAAATCAATAGCTTTAAAAAATGGGAAATGTTAAACAAAAAAATTTGTAATGAACAATGGGTTTACTGAAAATTTCCACACGCATTCAATTAGGCAATTGCCGTGATAAGTTTAGCGGAATTCTTAAAAAGTATTTTCGAAAGGGATTCTTAAGTCACCGATGATATATCAACACCGCTATTGCCGCGCCCCCCTTACATAATTGGTGTTTGTTGATCTGCGGACCGCGCGCCCAGGTTGCCATAGCGATGGTAGCTGTCGCTGATGCTCTGTTCGCGCACATACCAGACCAGCTCCACGCGGCCGTGCATGAGCACGGGTTCGCGTGCGATATAGACCGGCGCGCCGGCTGCGGCGCTCAGCAGTGTGCCGGACACGCGGTCCGGGGCCGCGCAGCGTATGCGACCTATTTCGCCCTTGCGAACCATGCGCGCCAGGGCCTGATCCGACTGCTGCGCGAATTGCAGGCGCGCGCCCCAGTGGGCCGTGAGATCGCGCAGCATGGGCAGCCAGGGACTGCGGTCATCGGTCTGGTAGCTGACCATGACCCCGCAGCCCACGGCCCACGCCGCACACAGGCGCGCCGCGATATCGAATGCGCTGTCCGCACTGTGTATGCGGATCAGCAATCTTTTTACAGGCAGATACCGGCGGATGTTATCCTGCCCGCGCAAATGGAAGTGGTCGTGCTCGGCCAGAAATTCCCGATCCGCCTCCAGATCGTAGCTGCGGATAGCGGTGATGATTTTATCCATATGCACGGCGGAAATCCCGGCGTCGCCCGTGGCGGCGCGCGGCAAGTCCCGGGCAAATTGCGCGAGTTGCGCATTGCGGATTTCTTCCCGCAGTTCCGGGGGACCCAGTTCGCGGAAACGCATGAACGGAATCGGATAATTGGGTCCGCCCGCCTTGACGCCCGGCCCGGACACGGATTTGCCCATGCCGCCGAATGGATGTTGCAGCACAATGGCGCCGGTTGTGGGCCGGTTCACATACAGGTTGCCCGCGCGCATCGAATCCTTCCACGCAGACTGCTCGTCTTCATCCAGGCTTTCCAGCCCGGCGGTGAGGCCATAGCCCGTGGCATTGGCCATGTGCACTGCGTGTTCCAGGTCCTCGGCCTGCATCACGGACAGCACCGGGCCGAACAATTCATTCATGTGCGTGGAGGAGCCGGGTTTCACGCCCCAGCGCACGCCGGGCGACCACAGGTGATCGTTGCCTTGTAATCTCTTGGGCGCAACGGCCCACTCTTCGCCGGGCTCCAGGTTCTTGAGCGCTTTTTCCAATGCGCCCGAAGGCGGCCGGATCAAAGGCCCGACCTTTGTGGACAAATCCCACGCAGGGCCCACTTTCATGCTTTCCACAGCATCCGCGAGCCGCTTGCGGAAACTTTCATCCCCGTAAACCTCTGTCTCCAAAATCAGCAGGGATGTGGCGGAACACTTCTGGCCGCTGTGCCCGAACGCACTGCGCAGAACATTCTTCACAGCCTGATCGCGGTCACTGAGCGCGGTAACAATGGTGGCGTTCTTGCCCCCGGTTTCAGCATACAGATTCATCTCGGGGCGATTTTGCAGCATGTGTGCGGCGGTTTCCGTGCCACCCGTAAAAATCACGGCGTCCACCTTGTGATGTGCGGCCAGGGCCGCGCCCGCGGCACGGCCCGCACAGGGCAGAAACTGCAATGTGCGTTGTGAAACGCCCGCGCGCCAGAAACAGCAGCACAGTTCCCAAGCCGCCAGAACCGCGTCGGACGCAGGTTTGAGAATCACGGTGCTGCCCGCGGCCAGGGCCGCGGCCACGCCCCCGCACGGGATGGCGATGGGAAAATTCCAGGGGGAGATTACGGCCACAACGCCCGCGCCTGTGCATTCGAGATTTCCGGTTCCGGCGAATGCGGCCACGGCGCGCGGGTAATATTCCAGAAAATCCACGGCCTCGGACACTTCGGGATCGGACTCAGCAATTGTCTTTCCGCCGTCGGCCATGGCGGCGCCGATGAGATCGGCGCGCGCGCGGCGCACTTCCATGGCCGCCAGGGCTAAAACCTCAGCGCGCTGCGTGTGCGTGCGGGCGCGCCAGTTGTCGCGGTCCGATGCCGCGCAGGCCACGGCCCGCTCCACATCATCCTCCGCGCCCTGCCGGTACCGCCCCACCACAACGCCCGGCCGCGACGGATCCAGGCAATCACACATTTCCCGTGCATCACGGATTTCCAGGCCATCCACCACGAGCGGGATATCAGCGGCTTTGTCTCCGCACCGGGGTTGCCATTTTTCAATAATATTTTTTGCCCACGTTATGTTTTGCGCCAGGGAAAAATCCGTATCCGGCTCATTGGCGAACCCATGCTCCAGGAGCGCGCGCACAGCCCTGGCGTCCACGGGTTCCAGCCGGTTCTGAGTGCGGCGCGGCGCATGCGCAACAGAGTCCATGCGTTTCCAGGATTCGATAAAACCCTGTTCAAGCCTGTGCCACATGGTGTCTCCCACCTGCACGCTGAACGAGTGGCGCAGAAAATTATCCGGCGCCGTGTTTTCATCCATGCGCCGGATGAGGTAGCCGATGGCTGAAATAAAATCTTCTTCACGCGTGGCGGGCGCATACAGAAGCAGATTGCCGGTGAGTTCGTGGGACGCGCGCCGCACGGGATCGGCCATGCCTTCGAGCATCTCAAACTGCACCTTGTCCAGAACCCCGCGCCGGTCCGCGCTCACCAGGGCGAACGAAAGGTCGAACAAATTATGAGATGCAACGCCCAGGCGCACGGCCGCGATATTGTCCGCCTCCAGCCCGTACACGAGCATGCGCTTGTAATTGGCGTCCGTGTCCAGCTTGCTTTTATATACGGCCTGGGGCCAGTGCATGAGCCCGGCCTCCACCTGTTCCATTTCCATGTTGGCGCCTTTGACGATGCGAATGGTCACGGGCGCACCGCCCGCGGCCACCCGCGCGCGCGCCCAGTCCGTAATTTGCTTCTGCGTGCCAAAAGAATCCGGCACATAGGCCTGGAGCGCAATGCCCGCGGCAATGCCCTTGAGCGCGGGGTCGTCCAAAGCGCGCATGAACGCCTGCGCCGTAATGTACATGTCGCGGTACTCTTCCATGTCCAGGTAAACGAACTTGGGGCCACACACCCCGTCCGGAGTTTCAAATGTATGTTCCGCAGCGGTGTGGTACAGGAACCGGAGCCGCTCGGTGAGCACATCCACGCAGTGGTCCGCGCTCAGAGAAGCGATCTGCGAATAGATCGTGGAAATTTTAACGGACACGACTTCAATGCCGGGATTTTCCAGTGCGCGCATATATTCGTCGAAGCGGCGGCCCGCTTCTTTTTCGCCCAACACGGCTTCGCCCAGAAAATTCACATTCATGCGCATGCCGCGCCGGGACCGCGCGCGCAGGTGCTGTTCAAGTTGCACGGGTTCCGCGGACAGGATCATGCGGTCCGTGTCGCTGCGGATCTTTTTCTTGAACAGGGGCACGCTCAAACCGGGGAGCAGATGCCCGAAGGAGACGAATATTTTCATGAGCGTGCGGTCCACGCCCTTCATAAAGCCGGGGATGTCTTCGGAATTCAGGATGCGGCGCACCTGTGCGGTGACGCGGCGCGGGTCGCGGCTGCGGAAACTGCGGTCAATGAGCCGGATGAGCGTGGCCTTGTCCCGGGGGGAATCCACGAGCCGCGCCAGGCTGAGGGCTGCTTTCTGTTCTTCGGGGGTGTGCAGCTCCTGGGCTCGTTTGTGCAGGCGCCGCGCCAGGAACACCGCTTTCTGAACAGTCTGGGAATATCCGGCGCCAGGGTCGAATACAAAATCGCGGAATTCACGTTCCAATGCAAGGTGCGTGCGCTGCGCTTCCACAGATTCCCGCTCCTGGGCCATAGCCATTCTCCAGACTGCAAATACCGTTATAAATCAGAAATACCAAATTGCATTCCTTCATTACTTATTCTTAATGATGCTCATTGGAAAATCAATGCAGCATGGGCGGGCGGAGACTCACTCCGACGCCTCATGCTCGGGTTCAACCGGCAGGCACGGCTTCAGGGACTGGCAATAGCGCGGCAGCTCTTTGACAATGCGATCCGCCATCACCGCGTAGCCCCTGGCGTTGGGATGAGACCACAAAAAATTCTCTTCATAGAAATAATCCGGCATGTCCTGCTCGGGAATACGGGTATAAAACCAGGCCTTGTGATCAATGACCGGAATATTGAGAGCGTCCGCCACGCGCAGCAGTTCCGGGTGGATGGGCATGGGATTGGGATACGTCATTACAATGAAATCCGTGCCGTAGCGTTTGGCGATGCCGTGCATGACCTGCACATCGCGCACCAGGCGTCGGGACGCCACCGGGCTCTGAAATTCCCGGGACTCGATTTGATAGCGGATAACCTTCCTGCGCCCGTTTTCTACGACAACATGTCCTTCGGCAAAGGAATCTTCATTTTCATAGATGCTCTCCTGCACGGCGATTGAATCGCCCGATTCACCCCCGGCGGATGCGGCGCTCTTGCGGTGTTTGAAACGATACGCATTAAACCGCACGAGCTTGTATAAGCGAAATTCGGACAGCGCGGCCTGCACGCGTTCGCCCACTGTTGGGTCGTCATCATCCGTAAAAGCATCGGTCGCATTCCAGTGATTGTTGATGCCCGCCATGAACAGAACAATATGGGGCCGGTACTTGAGCAGATCCTCTTCGAAGTGCGCGCGGATATACCCGGAATTCAGGCCCGGCACGCCGCGGTTGATGACCTGCGCCTTGCATTTGGAGTCCCTGTCCAGGCGCTCCTGCAACTGCCTGGGATAGGACTTGCCGCGTTCGGCGCCCACGCCGTAGGTAAAGGAATCGCCCAGGCACAGGATGCGCACCTGCCCGGATTCGGGATACTGCTCGCGCCACACATGCAGCATGGCCCAGCCCGCGCCGCGCATGAGAAGTTCCGCGGAACCCAGAATCACAAGCACAATAACCACAACGCGCCACACGCGCTTAAGCCAGGATGGTTTTGGCCGCGGTGCGCCGCCTGATTGTTCTTGCCTATCTGTCATTTATCAAAAACCAATTTATAAAGTGAATTCCACATAATCTGAGCAGCACGGATTTCCGTGTGTGATTTTCATGGCGCGGCGCGCGGGATAAAAAACCAGGCTGCATGTGGTGCAGAAGTAATCGGAATGGCGGCAGATGGTGTTGTCGGACGGGGCGCCATCCGCGCCGTGATCCGCGGCCATGGCCATAAGCGCGCGATCATCAATGGTGTCGCGCCCGGCCAGCAGTTCCAGGGCGCGCGCGTAGCGCGCTTCGGACGACTCGCGGCACCGCACTCCGCGCAGGGGCCGAGCCACGCGGTCCGTGTACACGGCGTCGCGCGGCACATCAATCCTGGCCATAACTTCATCCAGGTAATGGTTGGTGTTGATGAGCACGCTGTGCTGGGGCATGCGCTCGCGCGCCATGGTGTTGGACACTTCCAGGGTGCGCAAATCCCCGGCGGCGTCGCAGATCATGAGCAGCGCGCCCCCGCTGCGCCGGCCGTGGCTGATCATGGCCACGGCCTCCTGGGTGGTGCGGCAGGTTTCCAAAGCCTCCTGCACCAGGAATGTGATGGGCACATTGCGGCGCGGCTCATCCTGGCCGTAGCCGTAGTTATAGCAAATCGTGAGCCCGTGCTCGTTGATGCCATCGTGGTTGCCGGCCAGGGGCGCGGCCGTGGAGCACAGCACTTTGAAGCGATCCGCAGGCTCGTCCAGGCGCGCGATATACATATCGCGAAATTTATCGGGATAGTCGAAATTCTTGACGATCACGGGCTCCCCGCCCGCGGCGCGCGTGCCCCGCACGCCTATGGCGCTGCACGCGCCGGGCATGAAATAATCCACCCGGTTCATTTCCACTTCCATGGCGTGCATGAGGATAATGTACTCGGGAGCAACCCCGGCGCCGCGCGCAATGCCCAGGGCGCGGTCGAACTGCCTGGAGCAGTACCGCCGCATGTGCGCGCTGTACTTCATCCACATGCCCCACTGCGCCATGGTGAAAAACATTTTGCGCGGCAGATACCCGGGCCGGGCCAGATCGAATTCCTCGGACTCCAGCAGAAACGCGCGGCCCCTGCGAATGTGTCCGCTGAGCGCGGCCCCCTGCTGTTTGCCCATTTCTCGATGTGCGCCGTGAAAGTGATGGAATGGAACAGACCAGGCTTGAACAATATCAGACATACGAATCTCCTCAAAACGCGCAATCGCGGCTACAAAAACAACGTTGCTGTATTTTACCCGAACACGCGCTTTGAAACAATGTGATCTTCATCGCAAAACACGGTGCAATTTGCGCCTCCGGTGCTATAATGTAATCTGTTTGAATTTTTGGAGCGAGGCCATGACCAATTGTTACGGATGTAATGCCCAGGGCAACCTGATCAGTGAAACCATCGGGCTGTGCCGCGACTGCATTGAAGACGATTTTGAAAGGCACCATGCACACCTGGAAGGCGTGCACCGGCGCGTGCGCGCGGATTTCGACATGCCGCTCATGTCCCCGCGCGAGCCCGACGGCCTGGCGTGCGACGTGTGCGCCCGCAGTTGCAGCATGATTCCCGGCCAGAGCGGTTACTGCTCGGTGCGCCACAACATCGGCGGGGACATCGCAATCGACTCGGAAACAGCCGGGGCCGCATACGTGGAACTGCGCCACGACCCCCTGCCCGGTTCGTGCGGCGCTTCTTTCGCGTGCCCGGGCTGCTCAGCCGCAGGCTTTCCCAAATACTCCTACTCGCGCGGCGCCGAGTCCGGCTACAAATGCCTGGTCGTAAATTACAACTCCTGCAATTTCAACTGCCTGTTCTGCCAGCATTGGAGTTTCCGCGAAAAAGCCACGGCCGAATATCTCATGACCCCGGAGCAGGTGGTGCAGCAAATCGACGACAGCGTGGCGTGCCTGTGCTTCACGGGCGGGGACAGCGCGCCGCAGATCGAGCACGCCCTGCAAGTGGCGGAACTGGCCGCGCGCGAAACCCGGGGCCGCATCCTGCGCCTGTGCTGGGAAACCAACGGCAGCCAGCGCCACAGCTATATCCAGCGCATCGCGCGCCTGGCCTTTGAATCCGGCGGCCTCATCAAAATCGAACTCAAAGCCTTTTCCCCGAAAATCCATTACGCCCTGTGCGGCATCTCCAACCGCCAGGTGCTCAACAACTTCCGCGCCCTTCAGAAAGTGGCGCCCCAACGCCCCGAAACGCCCCTGGCCGCGGCCAGCACTGTGCTCGTGCCGGGCTATATCACACCAGGCGAAATCTGGCGCATCGGCCAGTTCATGGCTTCGCGCGGCTCAGAAACCCCATACGCCCTGCTCGCATTCTTCCCGCATTTTTACCTCAACGACCTGCCCAGCACTTCGCGCGAACACGCAGACGCCGCACTCGAAGCCGCTCTGGATTCAGGCCTCAAAAAACTCCACATCGGCAATAAATTTTTCATCGAGCACGAAACATACATCTGAACGGCGCCCGTTGTTTCTTTTTCGCAAACACTATTTAATTCAACAAAAAGCCTGATTTGTGATATGATCTAAAAGCCAATTTGAAATCACAAGGAATCCGGGGGGAAATCAAATGAAAAAGACATGGATTGCACTCTGTTTCGGCCTGCTTCTGCTCTGCGCGGCCCGGCCCGCGCACGCACAAAAAAGCAGCTACACCTTCGGCGTATTCTGGAATGCGGGCGCGCGCCTGAACACCAGCTACAGCATGATGTCCAAGGACATCGCAAAAGCCTTCTCGCTCAGCCAGGGCATCCAGCTCTCCAACCTTTTTTACAGCGACCTCGAAAAATTCTATGAAGACATCGCCATGCGCAAGCTCGACTTCATCTATGCCAACACCGAAGATGATTTTCTCATGGGCATCATGTACGGTTACAAACCCTTCGCCACTTTTTCCCTGTTCGGCAAGGTCAAGGCCAGCCACTGCCTTTACGCGCTCAACGACAGCGGCATAGACACCACCGCCGCCCTGGCCGGCAAGAAACTTGTCACCTATCCACACCAGACGTCCTACTCCGAGCTGCGCAAGCTTCTTAACGCCCCGCCCGAAAAGCATTTCGCGTCCGTGGCAACCAGCACAGATGCGTACGCCATGGTCGACGCTCTCACATCCGGCGCCGCCGACGCCATATTTATCGTGGAAACCAACATCGATTTCTTTGAGCAGGTGAATCCGGGCCCGATCAAAAAGATCAAACAAATCGCCTGCGCCGAACCGCTCCACTTCATGCCCATGATGGCCGCACCCGAAGTGTCCGCGGAAATGCTTGACCGCTTTGAAGACTTTTACAAAAACATGTACAAGGATGAAACGCTCAAAAAATATCTCCCATTCCTCAAGCAGGTGGACCTCAAGGTTTTCCGCGTGTCAGACCAGGACTACGAACCCTTTTTCACTCTCTACGAAGACGCCCTGGCGCAAAAATGGGACAAGGACCACGAAGCCTGGATTGCTTCCAGCAAATCCCTGGAATAGGGATCCATAACTTTGCCGCAAACGGGTTTGCACGCAGGGAACCCGTCACCATAAAAAACGGGAGCACGGCTGGAACAGCCCGTACTCCCGAAGTTCAAGAACATGCGTCGTTAATGCAAAAAGGAATCAGAATTCCTTGAAATCGTCTTCGTCCAAGGGCAGAACATCTTCGGGTTTCGCGGATTTGCCTACACTTGCGTGAACCCGCTCAAGTTTGCCGGCCCTGGCTCTGGCCGCTGCACCGGCGCTCATGTTTTTGGCGTCAGAATGCTTCACGAAATTCAGATGATGCGCTGTTTGCGGTATGCCGTTGGCGCCCGCGCTATGCCGGCGCTTGGCGTTGGCGCTTATCTGCCTGTTTGTGCTGCCGCCGATCACGCCCACGAGATCCCCAACCATGTCCTTCATTGATTCAGCCTGTGAATTCATCTCCTCGGATGCAGACGCCGACTCCTCGGCATTCGATGCATTCTGCTGCGTGACCTTGTCCATTTGGCCAACAGCCACATTCACCTGATCGATGCCCTGCGCCTGTTCCTTGGACGCAGCCGCGATTTCCGCGACAAGATCACTCACCTTACCCGCGCCCGCCATAATTTCTCCCAGGGACTGCGATAATTCTTCCGCTATCTTGGCGCCCTCATTGGTATTGGTGATGGATTCCTCGATCAGCGACGTGGTGTTGCGAGCCGCTTCCCCGGCGCGCTGCGCAAGGTTTCGCACTTCCTCGGCCACGACCGCGAATCCCTTGCCGGCCTCGCCCGCGCGCGCCGCTTCCACGGCGGCGTTTAATGCCAGCAAGTTGGTCTGGAACGCAATCTCATCAATGGTCTTAATGATTTTCGATGTCTGGCTGGTGGAATCGCTGATTTTGGCCATGGCCCTGGTCATTCGGCCATTGGCTTCATTGCCCTTATCCGCGGATGTGCGGGAGTCTTTTGACAGGGCATTGGCCTGGTCCGCGTTTTCCGCGTTCTGGCGCGTCATAGCGGCCATTTCCTCAAGTGATGAGGACACCTCTTCCAGAGACGAAGCCTGTTCCGCAGCGCCTTCGGCCAGAGACTGGCTGGCCACGGACACCTGCCCGGCCGCGGACGCTGTCTGCTCCGCGCCCTCGGTAAGGCCCTCGATGATTCTGCTGATGGGCAATGTTATGGACCGCGTAATGAAGACTCCGATTAAAACGCCCAGCACCACGGCAAACACGGAGCAAATGAGCATGATGGTTAAGGCCGATGCAATTTCCCGGCTCATCTTCGCAGCCTGGTCTTTGACGATATTGTCACAAACTTCTTCAATGCCGTTTCCGGCTTCAATCATCTCACCTTCATGCGCATCGACGTCATCCCTGCCCGCCGCATACTCAGCCAGAGCATCCTTATATTTCCTGGCCTGGGCGGCGACACCGGACAGTCCCTGGCTCTCGGCCATGGCTATGGCTTGATCCGCTTTTTTGTTCGCGGAATCCAAGGCGCTTTTTTCACTTGTAACAATAAAAGTCTTTGTATCAATTCGCAGCTCCAGTGTGAGTGCAGCCAATTCCGAGGCGCCCGCCTGCTTGGCCGCCGCCACCATTTCCTGGCCCTGCGCTGTCTGCTGGGAGTCGAGTTCAATCAACCGCTTTTTCAATTCAACGAATCCATTGAACTCGTTGATATAATCATCCGACTTGGTGTTAATGTCCTTCATTTGTTCGATGTTCGTCTGGTCCTTAAATAAACCGCCTGTTTCTTTAACCTTCTGCTTTGTGCTTTCAATCGCTTTAATCGCTTGTTCTGCATACTTGTCCTCAACGCGGATGACAAAATTTTTCTCAGCCCGGCGGGCCAGAAGAACATTCACTTGCATATCAAACACGGCATCGGATTTCATACTTCTCGATTTAACTCCGTTAAGACCTTTGTAACCCACGACCGCCACCACACATGACAGTACAAGGACAATGGCAAACCCGGCCATTATCTTTGCTCCAAGACTAAGATTTTTCAGCATTTACAGCACCCGTCCTTTCTGTTTTCCGGCCTCGGTTTCCAGCCTTGGCCACGCAGATTTTTAATTCCGGTCATGCTTCCGCATGCACCCAATTAATAATTGGCGGCCCAACCTGAGCCAGCCTGTGCGCAAACATGAACGGCCAGCGCCGAATCCTCACTGCCCCCCGGCAATTGTTACGCCGGCGCCGGCCATTTCTGTTCAAGGTTTTGCATGGGCTTTTCAGCCTGTGCTTCGCCCTTGCCGTTTCATGAAACGGCGCTTTGCAATTTATGTCTCAGCTCATCGAGCGTAAACGGCTTGCGAAGAAATATGCGGGAGTCTCTGTCCAACAAAGATTGCACATGTGCATCCAGGCTGCAACAGGACAACAGCACCAGTGTTTTGGGATTACGCACATCGATTTCCGAAAGAATGTCCGCAACGCAGACATCCTGGAATCCGGTGTCAATAATTGCGGCCATAAATGGATCTTTCACCGTGCAGATATGCGACACACACTCGGCGCCCGAGCCCGCGGCAACCGGGTCCATGCCGAATGAACGGACAATCCGTTCCAGAACATAAACCATGGCGGGATCCCTGTCCGCGCACAAAACACGGTGCGCGGCGCGGGATGAAAATTCAGTCATGCCCGGCATCTCCCAGGCTCGGCAGATAAAGGGAAAAAGCCGCACCGCACGCAGAGGATGAAACGCGCATGACACCGCCGTGAGCGTTCACGGTATTCATGACTGTAGCCAGGCCGATGCCGTGTCCGCCATGGCCGGATCGCGTGGTGAGGCCCGGTTCGCCCAAATGCTCAAGCAGAGATGCAGGCAGGCCCGGTCCAGTATCCTGCACGGTGATGCGGCACCACAGGCCCGGAGTTTCCGGCTCCGGCGGTTCACTGGCCGAGCAGGACACATGCAGGACGCCCCCGTGGGCGGCCATGGCCTGGCAGGCGTTGCGCATGAGGTTGTAAAAGGCCTGCTCCATGGCTGCCACGTCTGCGCAAACGAGCGGTGTCAGTGGATCCAGGCAAATCTTTACGCGGATATTCTTTGGCAACGTGGGCTTGAGCCATCGTAATACATCTGCGGCCATACGCCACGGGCTGATATTCTGTAGGCTTTGAGTATTTTCTGCGCCGGTCTCAGACGGCCAAAGCTTTGTGGCCATTGTTGCGGCCCGTCCGCAGGCCTCAATAATGCCCTCAGCGTGCTCGGCCACAACATGGCTTTCCGGCGCTTCACACAGAGCCAGCCGTGCATGCGCGCGGATGACTCCGATCATATTCATGATATCGTGGGCCAAGGCGCGCGCCGGATGCGGCGCGGCCGGGGCTGCGCACCATGAATACGGCGCTGCATCCCCAACCATGCCGTGTTCAGGGCATGGATTCATTTCCGATACAAATTCACCAGCCACTTTATTAATTTCCTTCCAATCATCAATGCATTAAGCCAATTTTTGAGACATACCTATTATCCCTATTTGACAACAACCGATCTACCATGAGGCACGGGCATTTATTGTAGTTTTTTTTTGACAGGGTATATCAAAACACAAGCTATTCATGTAGTTGAAAATTGACATTTAACGCGTCATGAGAATATTCAGAAGCACAAACGATGGGATAGCCTGGGGAGAATGAAAGAGGATTAGCAGCTCTTAATAAGCCCGTTGCGCAGGGCAAATCGAACTATGTCGCCGGAATCGCGCAGCCCGGCTTTGGACATGGCGCGGGATTTATACGTGGCCACGGTGTGTACGCTGAGGCTGAGTTCATCAGCAATGGAATCCAGGCGCTGGCCCGCAGCCAAACGGACAAGCACTTGCATTTCCCGGTTGGACATTTTGGAAACGGGATCCGCGCCGCCGGCCTGCAGCATGCGATCCGCCAGAGTATCCCGGGCGCTTTCGGGAATATATCTGCCGCCCTGGGCCACCCTGCGAATGGCATGCGAAAGCACTGAGGGTGCGGCGTCCTTGACCACATAGCCGCTGATTCCGGATTGAAACAGGCGTATGATATATTCCTCATGGTCGTGCATTGTGAGAATTATAATTTTACAATTGAGTCCAATGTCCCGCGCCATCTGCACCACCTGGAATCCGTCAAAGCCGGGCATCTCCAGATCCAGCACGAGCACATGGGCGGCATGGCGCTGGCACAGGTCCAGGGCTTCGCGGCCCGTGGCGCACTCTCCCGCCACCTCAATATCCGGCTCGGCTTCAATCAAGCTGCGAAACCCGGCGCGGACAAGCGTATGATCATCAGCGAGTATTACACGAATCATGGAATTTCTCCCTGCGGTGCGGAAATCGGAAATGACAATGTAATGACAGCGCCAGCCCCGACAGCGGATTTG
>Ga0351865_10039_pt1 | contig 49612 bp, 36 predicted proteins | sample TotcelFGM3001L10_FD_206780 | JGI IMG/M metagenome (GOLD analysis project Ga0351865, IMG submission 206780) | Enriched cells from coal bed in the Powder River Basin, Montana, United States - Total cells FGM rep2 HSBNCT.FGM.300.1.L10 ... | reverse complement strand
AAACGGAAAACGGTAAACGGGGAAACAATAGCTCCCGGGGGGAGAAAATGAGCAAGGTCGATGAAGCTTTTCTGAGCGCGTTCAAGGAGCGGGTGGCCGCCCAGGAGATCAGCCGGTTCTGGGAGTTGGAACTGGAAGAGGTGGGGCCGGGGCGGGCGAAGGTGAGCATGGTCTGCCGGCCCAAGATGGCCAATATCCTGGGGATGGTCCACGGTTCAGCCATCTTCGCCCTGGTGGACGAGGCCTTCCAGGCGGCGGTGAACGGCCACGGCACGGTGGCAGTGGCCCTCAACATGAACCTCACCTTCCACGCCGCGGCCAAGATGGGGGAGCGCCTTACCGCCGCGACCCAGGAACTCCACGCCGGCCGCCGCACCGCCACCTATTTCATCGAGGTCACCGATCCCCGGGGGAAGCGCATCGCCACCTGTCAGGCCCTGGCCTACCGCAAGGACGAGCCGTTGGAGTTTGCCAGGGTATGAGCCCTGACGGTTATCAAATCCAACTTTTCCGGTTGGCATGCCTGGTTTCCTAAAACGATGGTCCTACGGATAATACCGTTTTCGGTTCATGGTTCTCGGTTAAATGAAATATAAATATCAATAGGTTAAATTGATAGGGCGGGTTTCAAACCCGCCCCTACAAAGGGAACCCGCTATAAAACGCAATCCCCGGGCGGGAAATCTCACCCTCATTTCGCTATTCTCCCCATAAAAGGTTCCCCTGAATAATTTAGAATTATTTACCACGCCGGGTTTCCTCCTATAAATCGCTGACGGATAGATAGGTACTGGACAAAGAGAAGAAACGCCTTAATTTAAAAGGGAGCTGAACGAGATTTTTATGCTCGGCGAGGTTAAGAGTCGGAGGTCGGGGAGGAAAGCGCGATGACTGAAAAAAAGATCGTCAATGGCGTCAATGTCGAACAGCTGTTCAAATCGATAGAGGCCTTCAAAAAACAGCCGGAATTGGCCAAATTCAAATTTCGGGCTACGAATCAGTGGGTTGGCGGCACTCACAGCCGGGCGACCGTCAAAGATTTTTATGGTCCGGGCCAGGAGGATACGTCCCGGGAAGCTACGGTTTTTGACCTGGATGAACCCCCGGTACTCCTGGGTAATAATTTGGGGACCAATCCCGTGGAGTATCTGCTGGTAGCCCTGTCGGGTTGTCTGACCACCTCTATGGTCGCCCACGCCGCCGCCAAGGGGATCACCCTGAGGGGTGTGGAATCCCGATATGAGGGTGATATCGACCTCCGGGGCTTCATGGGAATATCTCCGGACGTAAAAGTGGGCTACGAGCAGATCCGGGTTTACTTTAAGATCGACGCGGATATTTCCGATGAGCAGAAAGAAGAACTCGTCCGCATGGCGCAGAAATATTCGCCGGTGTTCAACACCATTGCCAACCCCACCGCGGTCTCAGTGCAACTGGACAAAGGCTGATTCTTTGGGGCCATAATACCTCGTTTTCACCGGAATAAAACAAATTAAACAAGTAACCTATTGATATCACTCGTAGGGGCGGGTTTCAAACCCGCCCCTACAAAACGGACACGGTATGAATCACTGAGTGGAAGAGTCGGATAGATCGACCTTGCCTTTGCAGTTCCAGCCCGCGCCGGCTGGGGCTGAACCAGGCTAAGGGTGCGGGGTCGTCCGGTAATGGATAGTAAAGAATAGTTAGGGTTTGCACTCCTCGGCCATCCTGGCCTGGAGGACTTTGAGCAGGTCCTGGAATGAACCTCCCTGAATGACCCGGGCGAACTGGGCCCGGTAGTTGTCCGCCAGGCTGACCCCTTCAATCACCAGGTCGTAAATCATCCAGCCCTGGGGTTCCTTGAGCATCCGAAAGCTGACGGGAATCTTGTCGTTGGGGCGCCGGATGACGATGGGGACCTCAGCCTGATCAGCTTTGAGGATTTCCGGTTTGTAGGTCACCCCGGCTTTGGTGAATTCATCCAGGCGGCAGGCAAAAGAGGCCTTCAAGAGGCCGCTGAAATTCTTCACGAATTCGTTTTGCTGGCCCTGGCTGAGGGTATTCCAGGTTTCCCCCAGGCAGCGTTTGGCCATTTCCCGGTAGTTGAAATAGCGGGATGCGGCCTGCTCCACTAAGTCAACCTTCCGGGCCCGCTGCTCCGGGGCCTGGAGGGCGGGATTGTCGAGTATGGCCAGCACTTCATTAATCAGGCCTTTTATGTCATCCGCGGGACCGGCGGCCAGGGCCGCGGACCCTCCCATAATGAGGCTGAAGGTGAGGGTCAGAAGCAAAACCCGCCACCCAGAGCTTTCCCGCCATGCGTTTTTGGACATATCTTGTTCCTCTCTCTTTCAGACGCCAGGGCCGATGGTCTCACCGTAACCGACCCCGGCCCGGCGGCTTCAGGAGTGACCCTGTCCCGCCCCTCTCGACCCTAATACCAAAGAGCAATCAAACCACGATTATTTGTCATTCTGAGCCCAGCGAAGAATCTACCTTTTAAAAGCGCCGAGATTCGTAACGAAGCTACGCTCCGTTCAGAATGACATAAATATTGATTGTCTTTTGACTGCAACTCGGTATTAGGGGAGAGGACCCGGAAACCCAGCCGCCATCAAATTAAGTAAATTATACGTGATTATCGGGAAAAATCCACCCGCCGATGTTGGTCGGACGAAGCCGCGGAGAGAAGATGGGGCTCACCCTTGCCCCCCGGGGTGCGAGACTGAGGCCGGTGGGCCGAGCGAGGGGGGAGAGAAATTTTTCAGAAGGAGAAAGGCGATCCCGGTAATCAGGACGGTGATGAGGGTGGTCAGGAGAAAGCCGTCCTTGTAGCCGGTGAGGCCGATGATGGGGCCCAGGCCGGCGGCGCTGACCATCATGCCCAGGTAGATGGCGGAGTTATAGCCGCCCATGGCGAGGGCGCGGTGGTCGGGGCGGACGGTTTCGACGCAGAGGGCCGCCACTGACGTGAAGGTAAGGCCCATGCCGATACCCATGACCGCGGCGCAGAGGATGAAATGGAGCGGCCGCCGGGAGACCCCATAACCGGCCAGGGAAGCCGCGATCCCGAGAAGCCCCCAGACCACCAGGAGGGTGCGGTGTTTCACCCGGTCGCTCAGGTGGCCGAAGGGGAGGCGGGAGACGGCGTTCATCAAGCCCTGGACGGCAAAGACCAGGCCGATCTGTCCGTAGGTCAGCCCTTGCTCGTGGGCATGCAGGGGTAGGTAGGTGATGAAGACGCCCAGCCCGAAGCAGCCCCCGACGGTGGCCAACCAGGTGCCCAACAGCGGCAGGTTTTTGCCGACCTCCCGGATTAAGGCAACTCCTATGGCGGGTTGGCGCGGGCTGGCGGGCATGACGTGGCGGGCCCGGGGCAGGAAAAAGAACATGGCCCAGAAGGTCAAAAAGATACTGAGTCCCGAGAGGATGAATACCGGGAAAAAGCCCCAGGCCTCGGCCACAAAGCCCCCGGCTGCCGGCCCCAAACTCATGCCGATATAGAGCGCCGTGGTGTACCAGCCATAGGACCGGCCCAGGTGGGTGGGCGGCGAGATCCCGGCCACGTATGACATGGTGGTGGGGCCGAAGGCGGCCAGGCCGGCGCCGGAAAACAGGTAAATCCAGATGAGCTGGTGCGGCGTCGAACTGACGGCCAGGAGAAAGGAAGATGCGGCCAGGATTAGCAGTCCCACTCCGGCCAGAAGCTTCATGCCCAGACGGTGGACGACCAGACCCAAGGGCAGGGACAAGGCCCCGGCGGACAGCAGGAAGGCGGCGTTGATGAGGCCCACCATAACCGTATCGGCGCCCAAGGCTTGGGCGAAGAGCGGCACCACCGGGAAGCGCATGTAGGTGCCGAAGTAGCACCCGAGGACCACCCCGCAGCAGATCAACAGCAGAACGGCATAGCGGGGAGTGGGGGCAGGTTCGGGATTCATGGGAGGCAAGGGTTACCGCCGGCAGGGTGAAGAAATCGCCGGAAGCCGGGACCCGCGGCGCGGCTCAGGCCCCGGCTCCGAAACCGGCGGCAAACGGAAGAGGTGACGTCCGGGACCCATCTCCGCCTTTGCGGGCAAGAATATCCCTCATCCGGTGCGGGTTAACTCCGACACCTTGGTCCTGAGGCGCTTTACCAGTTCGGTGTAAGATGACTCATGGATAATCCGGCTGAACTGAGACCGGTAGTTGCTGACCAGGCTGACGCCCTCGATGATGACGTCGTAAACTTTATAGGTCCCGCCCTCATCCATGAGGCGGTAGTTCAGAGGTATCCGGTCATTGGCCTTCACCACCACGGTGCGCACTTCGACGGTATCGCCGCTGGGAATCTCGCCGGTATAGTCGATTCTCACGTTCTGGGCGTACTTTTCAATCTTATCGGAGTAAGAGGCCTCCAGCAGTTGGGAGAACAGAGCCACAAACTCCTGGCGCTGCCCGGGGCTGAGTTTGCCCCAGTTTGGTCCCAAAGACCGCTTGGCCATTTCCTGGTAATTAAAATAGGGGTCCACGATGCGCTTGACCTTCTGGCGCCGGGCCTGGGGCGAGGAACCGGGCTCTTTGAGAGCATCCAGGGCCCTTTCGATGACCTGCCTGACGATTTCCGTGGGAGGCCCCGCCCAGACCCCGGCAGCTCCCACTACCAGCTGAAGGGTTAACCCGAAAATTGCGCTTCGCATCCAAAAGCCTATCATGAGAAAACTCCTTTACCCTCAGGGCTGACGGCATGTGATTCCGGCACCCGATGATTGCCGGGTTCACTTCTCCCGTGCCGCCAAGCCGGGTCAGGCTGAAGACGGCTTCAGCTTCCCCGAGGGGACATAATCCTTATCTACTATAATACCAGAAACCGAGAAGTCAAAGGGCGCTCATACCGTTTTCGTTTCCTTAAGGGGCGGGTTTAATACCGAGTTGCGGTCAATAATATACAGACAGAATGTGGCGCACCTATTTGTGCGCCCTGAGCGGGGGGACACGCAGGCCCCCCCTAAAATAATAATCCATTGCGCGCTGATTGGTATAAAACCCGCCTCTACTCTATTCACCAACCGGAAGGTGCTCCGCCTCCCCTGACCCGATGGCAACCCTCCTCATACCTTGCCGTGAATGTAAGTGCCGAGCAGTTCTTCCAGATCGATGCCGGATTCGGTGTTGATGATGGTTCCCCCCGGAGGGATGATCTTCTCCGAGCCGCCCGAAGACAGCTTGATAAATTTATCCCCGATGATCCCCTTGGTGCGTATGGAGGCGATGGCATCGTCGTGAATCTTGAGTCCGGTGCGCATCTTCAGGCCGACCCGGGCCTGATACAGAGGGGTGATCTCAATGGACACCACCCGGCCCACTTCCACCCCGGCAACTTCCACGGTGGCCCCGGTCTTGAGGCCGGAGGCATTGTCGAAGTTGGCATAGACCTGGTAGCCCTCGCCGTAAATCTCTATCTTACCCAGATTAATGGCCAGATAAGCCAGGCAAACCAGGCCTATGAGGACGAATAAACCCACGGTCAGTTCCAGATTGGTTCGTTTCATAAGCTTGTTTAGCCCTCCAGAAAATCGACTTCTCCCCGGATGAAACTCTGGACCACCGGATCAGGATGGTTTTGAATCTCCTCGGGGGCGCCCGCCGCAATGATGCGGCCCTGGTGAAGCATGGCCACCTGGTCCGCCACCTGAAAGACCTCGGGAAGGTCGTGGCTGACCACCAGGGCCGTATAGCCACTCTCCTTATGGGTCTTGGTGATCAGATGAAAGACGGTGTTGGCCATGGGCGGGTCCAACCCGGTGACCGGCTCATCAAAGAACATGATCTCCGGCTCCTGAATCATGGCCCGGGCCAGGGCTACCCGTTTTTTCATGCCGCCGCTCAATTCGTCGGGAAACTTGGCTTCCACCTCGGAAGTGAGGGACATCTGGGCCAGGCGTTCCCGAACCCGTTTGGCGATCTCGGCTTCGGTCAGCCGGGTTTTTTCCCGCAGGGGAAAGGCGATATTTTCAAACACATTCAGGGAGTCGAACAGGGCCCCACCCTGAAACAGCACCCCGAAACGCCGCTTGAATTCCTGCAGCTGGCGGCCCGCCAGAAGCGACATATCCTGGCCGTCGACGATAATCTGGCCGGAGTCGGGTTTTAACAGGCCGATAATATGTTTCAGGAGTACGCTTTTGCCCACCCCGCTCTTGCCGATAACCACGGTAATCTGGCCGGTGGGCATGGTGAGGTTGATGCCGTCCAAGACCTTGTGACCGCCAAAGGATTTGGTCAGGTTGACGATTTTTATCATGGTTTACATAAAAAATGAGGTGAGAACATAGTCCCACGCCAGGATCAACACCGCGGACAACACTACGGTCTGGTTGGTGGCTTTGCTCACGCCCTCGGCCCCATGTTCAGTGTAGTAGCCCTTGTAGCAGGCCACCAGAATGATAGTGAGGCCGAACACCAGGGATTTGACGATGCCGCCATAGACATCTATGGGCACGACGCTTGCGGCCATGCTGGAGAAATAGGAGCCGGAGCTGACCCCCAAAAGGATCACGCCGACGAGATAGCCGCCCAGGATACCCACCACGTCGAAGATGGCGGTGAGCAAAGGCACCGCGATGACCCCGGCCAGCAGCTTGGGCATCACCACATATTGGATGGGGTTGACGGCCATGGTGTCCAGGGCGTCCAACTGCTCGGTGATCCGCATGATGCCGATCTCGGCGGTGACTGCGGACCCGGCCCGGGCCGACACCATGATGCCGGTGAGCACCGGTCCCATCTCCCGGATCAGGCTCAAGGCCACCGCCGAACCCAAGGCCCCTTCGGAACCGTACTGTTTCAGGGTGTAGTAGCCCTGGAGGGCCATGACCATGCCCGTAAAGGCGCCGGTAAGCATGACGATCAGGGTGGATTTGACCCCGATTTGATAAATTTCCTGCAGGAGCCGGCGGGGCCGGAAAGGCGGTACAAAGGCCAGGCCCAGACCCTCCAGGAGGAAGATCACCATGCCCCCGGCTTCACTGACGATATTCAATGAGCGTTGTCCCAACTGACGGACGAACTTGGCCATGTGTCATCCTGATAAAAAGTTAATATAAACAATTAAAGGAAAAACCGTAAAAAAGCAAGAGCGAAAGCCAACGCCGCCCTAAGCGCCAGGCCCAAACCGGGGCGAGAGGTGGCAAGGACTACAGACAGGGCGCGGCCATTCCCAGAGTCGCCTCTCTCCACAAAAAAAGCCGCGCCGCCAGCTTCGCCTTACGTCTCCCCTGAGACTATTTTCGGAAAAACTCCCCGAAAGGATAAAATCATTGACGGCCAGAACAACTCTGATTAACATTATGCCCAGATTAGCAAGTGTTCAGGCCCGTTATCGGCCAGAGTATTCGGCAATGAAGGAGGAGCAGTGATCAGAGTAGCTATCAACGGCTTCGGGCGTATCGGCCGGTGTCTCACCCGGCTCCTGGCGGACACCAATAAGGATTTGGAATTGGTGGCCATCAACTCCCGGGCCGACATCGCCAGGGATATTCATCTGTTTACCTATGATTCGGTCCACGGCCGGTTTCCGGGCACGGCGGTTGCTCACGGGGATAATCTCATCATTAACGGGCGGGAAGTACGGGTCACCCGGGTGCTGGACCCGGAAGGCCTCCCCTGGAAGGAGTTGGGGGTGGATATCGTCCTGGAGTCCACCGGCGCCTTCCGGGATCGGGCTTCCAATGAAGGCCACCTCAGGGCCGGGGCGCAACGGGTCATTCTGGGCGCTCCCGGGAAAAAGCTCGACGGCACCTTTGTCTACGGGGTCAACCATACAGGCTTTGATCCGGCCCGCCACCGGATCATCTCCAACGCCTCCTGCACCACCAACTGTCTGGCGCCGGTGGTAAAGGTGCTGCATGATGTTTTCGGCCTCGAGTACGGCCTGATGACCACCTGTCATTCCTATACCATGGATCAGCGCCTTCTGGACGGCTCCCACAGCGATCTCAGACGCGCCCGGGCCGCCTGCCTGTCCATGATTCCCACCTCCACCGGCGCCGCCCGGGCGGTCACCGAGGTGATGCCGGCATTGAGCGGCCGGCTGGACGGTCTCTCCATTCGGGTCCCCACGCCCAACGTGTCCCTGGTGGACCTGGTGGCCACCGTCGCCCGGCCCACCTCCCGGGAAGAGGTTAACCAGGCCTTCGTCGAGGCGGCGGCCGGGTCTTTGGCAGAGGTGTTGGCGGTGTCCTTCGAGCCCCTGGTGTCTTCGGACTACAACGGCTCCGGCTTTTCCGCCGTGGTGGATGCCGAACTCACCAACGTCTTGGGCGGGAGCCTGGTAAAGGTGATGGCGTGGTATGACAACGAGATGGGTTTTGCCCACCGGATGCTGGACCTGGCGTCGTACGTCGGCCGGCACATGGTATAATCTGCCAGCAATAGGAGCTGCCTGTGAAATATCTTGATGAGATTGATATCAAGGGTAAGACCCTTTTCATCCGGGTGGATTTCAACGTCCCTCTGGACCAGAACCGCAACATTACCGACGACACCCGCATCCGGGCCGTGTTGCCCACCATAAATTATTGCCTGGAAGCCGACGCCAAAGTCGTCCTGGCGTCTCATTTAGGCAGGCCCAAAGGCCAGCCGGTGGAAGCCTTCTCCCTGGCGCCGGTGGCCCGGCGGCTGGCTTACCGGTTGCACAAGAATGTCAAGCTGGCCCCGGATTGCGTCGGCCCGGAAGTGGATCAGGTCAAGGCGGACATGAAACCCGGCGATGTGCTCCTCCTGGAAAACCTGCGCTTTCACCCCGAGGAAGAGAAAAACGACGAGAATTTTGCCCGGGAATTGATGAAGGGCATCGACGTCTACGTGGACGACGCCTTTGCGGTGGCCCACCGTGCCCATGCCTCGGTGGAAGCGGTCACCCATTTCGCCCCCATCTGCGTCGGGGGTTTCCTGATGCGGGATGAGGTGCATTACTTTCACCGGGCCATGGAAGACCCGGCCCGGCCTCTGGCGGCCCTCATCGGCGGCGCTAAGATCTCCGGCAAACTCACGGCTCTGAAGAATCTCTTGCAGCACGTGGACAAAATGATCATCGGCGGCGCCATGGCCAATACCTTCCTCAAGGCCATGGGCTATGAGGTGGGAAAATCCCTGGTGGAGGACAGCCTGCTGGATGCCGCCAAGGAGACCATGGCCGAGGCCTTGCGGCGGAACGTCAAATTCTACCTGCCGGTGGACTGCGTGGTGGCCGACCGGCTGGACAAGCAGGCCGAAACCAAGATCATCCCGGTGCAGGAAGTGCCCAAGGACTGGCTCATCGCCGACATCGGCCCGGCGACGGTGACTCTCTTCGGCGAGGCCCTGCAGAACGCCAAAACCATTGTCTGGAACGGGCCCATGGGGGCCTTCGAATACGACGCCTTCAGCCGGGGCACCATGGCCATGGTCCAGAAGGTGGCGGATTCCTACGCCCTGACCATCGTGGGCGGCGGCGACACCGACGTCGCCCTGCACAAGGCCGGGGACTTCCAGAAATTTTCCTATGTCTCCACCGGCGGCGGCGCCTTCATCGAACTCTTGGAAGGCAAGAAGCTGCCGGGCATCCAGGCCCTGGAGGAATGGGCACGGAGGAACGACGATGGCTGAACGTCAACCCTTCATCGCCGGCAACTGGAAGATGCATAAGACCCTGGCCGAAGCCAGGACTCTGGCCCGGGAAATCCGGGACGGGGCGGCCTCGGGCCGGCGGGCCGAAGTGGCGCTGGCGCCGCCCTACACCGCCCTGGCCGCGGTGGCCCAGGAGTTGGCCGGGTCCGATATCCGCCTGGCCGCCCAGGACACCTTTTGGGAGAAGCAGGGCGCCTATACGGGGGCCATCTCCGCCGCCATGCTGGCTGATGTAGGCTGCCACTACGTTATCGTCGGGCATTCCGAACGGCGGCAGCACTTCGGCGACACCGACGAGAGCGTCAACCGGAAGCTCACTGCGGTGGTCGCGGCCGGGCTGATCCCCATCCTGTGCGTCGGTGAGACCCAAGCGGAGCGGGAGGCGGATAAAACCCTCCAGGTGGTGCGGCGCCAACTCGAAGGGGGTTTGGGGACGCTGAAACCAAGCACCGGCGCCGGTCTGGTGGTGGCCTACGAGCCGGTATGGGCCATCGGCACCGGGCTCACCGCCACCCCGGAGCAGGCCCAGACGGTGCACCACTTCATCCGCAGCCTGCTGCGGGAGTTCCTGGGGCCGGTGGCCGAAGCCATCCGCATCCAATACGGCGGCAGCGTCACCCCGGACAACGCCGCCACCCTCCTGGCCCAGCCCGATATCGACGGCGCCCTGGTAGGCGGCGCCTCCCTCAATCCCGAGTTGTTCCTGCTGATTATTAAAGCGGCGGGGTAGGGGGGGTATTTAGAAGAACAATCGGTCTAACCTTGTTAAGTTAATATTGTCAAATAGATACCATGGAGATAATGGTCATGCCAAAAATCAATATTGCAGAGAAAGTAATTAGTGGAGCAAATATTTTGAGGGTTCAAACTGGAACAAACTGTCCTCAAGGTGGAGATTCGGGTCATGGCGGGCGTACAATTCTGAGATTACGCGATGCGGCTGGAACTGCAATGCAGGCAAAGGCTCAATGAAGGGCAATCGGTGGGCACATCATCCATTGAAATTATTCTAGGTGGAGACTCCGAGTGCGATGCTTTTATTGAGGCGCTTGAATTTGTGCTAACTGCATTGAAGGCACAACGAATAGCTAATGGTTTTCTCAGTGAAGAAGAGATTGATTTTAGATAGCGGCGCTACATTTCCAAGGTTTTCGGGTGGGCTAACGGACTCGAATAGCTGCCTCCTAATTATTTCCAGAGCCTGAGCAGCAGCAAAGTATTTCATTATATGGCTCCCGTGAATCCAGCTATCCTGATAATTTGAAAATTCTGGCGTCGGGGGACCCGGAGGGGGCGAAAAGGCTTGCGCCCGGGCCGAGTTTTTTCTATATTATACAATTGATATGCATACCATCGTCATTGTCATTCATGTGATCGTATCGCTGGCTCTGGTCTCCATCGTGCTCCTGCAGCACGGCAAGGGCGCCGGCATCGGCGCGGCTTTCGGCGGCTCCAGCCAGACGGTCTTCGGCTCCACCGGGGCTGCTCCGTTCCTGGCCAAGCTCACCGCCATTGTCGCCATTCTCTTTATGTGCACCTCCCTCGGCCTCACTTTTATGGGCCGGCAGCAAGCGCCTTCGGTGATGCAAGGGGCGGGGAAGCCGGCGGCTCCCCAATCGGCCCCAGCCACTCCGGCGCCGGCCGCCCCGGTCCAACCAACTCCGCCGGGACCGGCCGCACCCCCAAGCAAATGATTACCCATGTGCCGAAGTGGTGGAACCTGGTAGACACGCCATCTTGAGGGGGTGGTGGGGAATACCCGTGCGGGTTCAAATCCCGCCTTCGGCACCATTCTTTATCTAATAATATCAGCGAGATATATTTTAAAAGTACTGTCAAAAACTGTCAGTGAACTGTCAGTAGATATTAAAAGGTCCGTGGGTTCGAATCCTACTCCCTCCGCCATCTTTGTAATTGATAAATCAATAAGTTAGTCTTTTAAAATAGGCCAAATTTAGGGCAGTAGAAGGGCAGTAAGCCTTGGCATCTTAAGGCTGGTAATCCAGCCATCTCAAAATTTCCCTCCCTAATTCGACATATCCCGCGATGAAGATCATATCTATGATTTTCCATCGTTGACAACCCCTCTGCCCCGTGGCAATGTGCATTTTAGATATGAGTGAACTAGCTTAGAGCATGGGCTATTTATATTCCCTTTTAAAAGGGGAATTCATAATCCGAAAAAATTATGGAGTGGTGCATGGCAAAAAAAAGCTATGTCAAAGCAAATGAAATCCAAATCAAAGGCAATCAGATCTTCAGTCCGGTAAGGCAAAAATGGCTTCCACTGACTCCGGAAGAACGTGTTCGCCAGGAGTACTTGCTCATACTGACCGACGAATATGATTACAGCATCGATCAGATCTCCGAGGAAATGGATGTCACCGGTCGCGGCAGTGCTCAGGCCCGGGCAGATTTTGTAATCTGGCGTAGTGCTCTAGATAAGACCGATCAGAAGTCACCGTTCATCATCGTTGAGTGCAAATCCGACAACGTCACCATAAAAGCCCAGGATTACACTCAGGGTGAAAACTATGCACGGCTGAGCGATGCGCCTTTCTTTGTCACCCACAACTCAAGGGAAACTAAGTATTGGCGAGTCAAAAAAGACCTGATGCCCGGCTACATCGAGGAAATCGAAAATATCCCCCATGCCGATGCCACAGACAAGGAAATTGAAGATCTGTTTTCTAAGCTCCGGGTTTTTAAAGAAAAAGAGTTCGCCGATCTGCTCCACCAATGCCATAACGTGATTCGGAACCGCGAAAAAAAGGACCCTGCCGCTGCTTTTGATGAGATTGCCAAGATTCTCTTCGTGAAAGTATATGTGGAACGCAAGCTACTTACCCGCAGAGGTAGAGAAAACCTGTTTTCCGTTGATGTGCTCAAAAAACAAATTGCTGAAAACCCCTTGGATACCCTGTTTCAAGAGACAAAGAAATCCTTTTCCACAGATAAAATTTTTGATGAAGATGAACGTATCAACTTAAAACCAGCCACGGGAGAGGAGATTGTCCGCAAGCTGGAAAAATACAATCTTTCGGATACCAGTGAGGACATTAAAGGTGTGGCCTTCGAGCGTTTCTTAGGCCGCACTTTCCGCGGAGAAATTGGCCAGTTTTTTACCCCTCGTACCATCGTGGAATTCATGGTTCACATGATCGACCCCCAAGAGGGTGAAGTTGTGTGCGACCCGGCCAGTGGTTCCGGGGGATTCTTGATTCGTGTTTTTGAGATAGTGCGTGAGAAAATCCTTGCCGACGCCGACCGGGAGTACAAAAAGTACCGTAAAAAGGTTGAAAGTAAAAGAAACCTTGCCGATACTGAACGTGCTAAATTATTACAGGAAAAATATGACGAGATTCAACAAACCATAGCCCAAAGCCAGGAGGGGTCTCGCCTCTGGAACTTAGCTAACCGTTGCATCTTCGGTACCGATGCCAACGACCGCATGGCCCGCACCAGCAAGATGAATATGATCATGCATGGAGACGGGCATGGCGGAGTTCATCACCATGACGGCTTTTTGAACGTCAACGGTATCTTCGAAAAACGCTTTGACATTGTTCTCACTAATCCCCCTTTTGGGGCCAATGTGGAGCCCACAGATAAGGTGTTGGAATCCGACATCACTGTGGATGCTGCAAACGAGCGCCGTTATGTGCGGGAATTTGGGGAGTCCTATCAATATGCACAAGCGCGGGTGAAGGCCGCCATTAACAAGCCCATCTCCAGCCTTTTCGCTTTGCCCAAAAGCGAAAAGTCCAACATTAAAACCGAAATTCTTTTTATCGAACGCTGCCTAGATTTACTCAAGCCCGGCGGTCGCATGGGAATTGTCCTCCCCGAGGGTGTCTATAACAACCCCTCACTGGCCTATGTGCGCCAGTTTGTTGAAGACCGGGCCTTTATCAAAGCCGTGGTCAGCCTTCCCCAAGAAACCTTTGTCTCTTCCGGTGCCATGGTTAAAGCATCACTCCTGTTCCTGCAAAAATACTCGGGAGAGGAAAAAGATCTGTTTGATCTAACCTATGCGACTGCAAAGGCTGAAATTGAAGCGAAATATGTCGATGAAATCGCCAAAAGAACCCGGCGTTTAGAAAATGGTATTAAAAAAGCCATAGAAAATAAAGATGTGGATAACCGCAAAACCCTTCAAAAGGAACTAACGGACTACCTAAAACAGATGGAAGGGAGGAAAGCGGTCGAGTCCCGACAGCTTTTAAAAGAGCGCTTTGACTATCCCATTTTTATGTATGAGGCCGAAAAGGTGGGCATATCTGCAACTGGCGAAGAAGACAGTAATGAACTGTACCCCAATGAGAATCTACCGAAGGGGATCGAGAAGACGTGTTTAGAGTGGTATCGGGAGTTCCTGTTGAATCCTGATAAATTATTGAATTCAGAAAGTGCTGCCTAATGTCATCCATAAAAAGTAGATTTAGCACTTTAATGTGGTCCGAGATTGAAAAATGGACTGCAACTGCATCTCTACTGCGATTCCCAAATATTCCTAAAAGTTGGGAGCTTAAACGTGTCGGAGATTTATTGGATTTAGTTACAGAAAAGCATAAGGTTGACAAAAATACTATATATAACTTAGCAGGAGTTAAGTGGTATGGTGAAGGTGTTTTTCACAGGGAAACTCTTAAAGGAAAAGAGTTAAGTGCATCCTGGTTACATCGTCTCGTACCTGGGGCATTGATCTACAATCGTTTATTCGCTTGGAAAGAATCTTTTGCGATTGTTCCATCAGAATTTATGGATCATTTTGTATCCAATGAATTCCCTCAATTCTTAGTTAATAAAACAAAAGCTATTCCTGAATATCTTTACCTTGTTTTCATTGGGAAAAAAATTATCAGAGCTGTAAAAGCTGCTTCTATAGGGTCTTCTGCGGTTAGCCGAAACAGATTTAAAGAAGAAGATTTTTTAAATTTTACAATCCCATTGCCTCCAATACAAATTCAGCGAAAAATTGTCAATTATTGGAAATCTGCTCAAGATAAGAGTAAGGTAGCAAATAAGCAATTTTATGAAATTATTAGTGAACTCAACCAAATGTTAATCCAAAAAACTCGTATATATAGGAGATTAAAAAATTCCAGGGTGTTTGTTGCGAGCTATTCGAAAATGAAGCAGTGGGATGTAAAGGCTGGGCGATCAGCAGCTTTTCAAACTGCAAACCGCGAATTTGTTCGCCTCGGCGAATTCACTGAGGAATGCATAGAATTGGTCAGGCCGTGGGAAGAGCCCGAAAAGGAATGGCCTATCTATGGAGTAAACAACAAAGATGGTGTGTTTCTGAACTCTTATCAAAAAGGTCGGGAATTTAATGCACCCTACAAGCGGATCAGGGAAAATTGGTTCTTTCATAATCCAACGCGGGCCAATGTCGGTTCATTAGGTATTGTACCGGAGGTTCCAGAGGATGCTATCACAAGTCCAGAGTATCAGGTATGGCGAATCAAACGAGGCTTTTTGCCTGATTTCATGGCGTTAATGATTCGTACAGAATATTTTCTATCTATGGTTGATTTCAATCGTGTGGGTGGTGTGAAGCAACGCATGTACTATTCCAATCTTTCAGAGATTCGATTGCCTATAATTGAATTAGAGGTACAAAAAAAGTTCGCAAATCAATTGAGGGCCATCCTGGCCGCTAACACAGGAGCTATGGAATCTGTAAAAAAACAAAAAACCGAAATTGAGGAAATGATTCTCGGTCTTCGGTCCGTAGAAGGTATTTAATATGCCTCGTATAAGTCGATATATCGAATTGGAAGGGTACTTCGCCGCAGGAGTTCTGGGAATATTCAGAATCATTCGGGGCTTTGCCGATTTGAGGGATCTGGCGGCTATTTCGGTAGCCTATGAGCTTAGCGACATTGAACAAGGTCGGGTTATCGGCCACCAGCGGACTTTGGATGAGAAACATGCATTAGATATAAAAAAGTACTTTGAACAAAGCGACAGTCGGCTTATACCGGAGGTCATTTTAGCCATCCGCGGAACCTTTAATGATGTCAGAGAAGAAGAAAAGGTTATAGGGGTTATGTCGGAAGAGGGTGCGCTGATTGCCATAAGCCGGCGCTTTATTGGCAAAAACCATCGGATTCAGAAGATCAGGATTCTGCGAAGTGAAGTTGATGCCATTAAGGAACGAAAACTGATTCGTCGGATTGACGGGAACCACCGCCTGGAAATGGCTGAAGGCCTTGAACAGGATGAGCATGTTCCAACAAAATACTTGGCCCCTTTCTGTTTAATCCTGTTAGAACCCCCTGATAATGATGCTGACGATTACGCCGAATCCCTGATTTTCCATACGATTAACAGCACCGCCCTGCCCTTGGAGTCAGAACACAGTTTAAAGCTGCTTCTGGGCCAGTCTCCGGAGCATGCTATGACCCCGGAAAGGGAGTTTGTTTATAGTCCAGAAGTACACTTGACTCGTTTGCTTTGTGAGCGTTTGCGTGGCCTCCACGAACCGGCAAAGCAACGGTTTGGAGTACGTCCCCTTACCTCACTTTGGGAAGCAGCGAGAAACCTAATCCAAATGAAACCTGCAATTGCCGAAACGCGAGAAGCCTTAGCCGATTTTGCAGAGGATCTATTTGCTGCATTGGACGATATTTTAACAAAGCTTACTGATTGCCAACCATCCCTTTGCGATACATATGCTTTTTTAGAACTAGCTGCCCGCGTCTGGGGAGAGGCCAGCGGCGATACTCATAAAGAGAAGGTAACTTCAACGGTAAAAATTCTGAATCATATTGGCAACTGGCTGGGTGCCGAAGGTATAACCAGCCTACTCAATCCCCTTTCTCCAGCCAAGCAGCTTTTAGAAACCTTTAAATCTGCTCAAGAAAGGGTTCCTAAACGGGTTTTCCTGGCCCGATGGTACCCTCCTCATGATGCACCAAATAATGGCTTTATCAAAGCGAGCTATCGACTACAGCAGATTCGGGAAACGCTTGAGAAATTAGAGAGAGAGCACGAGATCCATCTGGAATTAATCGATCTGGGTACGGAGGAAGGCGGCACTCTTCTGATTCACCCTCGAATGTATGATGCCATCGCCTCATCTGATATTATTATCTGCGACCTGACAGGCCAACGTCCTAATGTTTATATCGAAGCAGGATATGCTCTCAAACATTTGGAAAAGAACCGTTTAATATTTCTTTTTGAACCGTCTGATGCACAGGATAAGGTACCGTTCGACCTATCGCCCTTCAAATATTTGGAGATTTCTCAGGCTGCTGAAATTCCAGATAAACTTATACCGCAAATCATTGCAATCCTCCGCAAGACCGGCGCACCGCTTGGCAACACATAGTCTCCATGATTTCTTTTTCGGTCAATCGTTCCAGCTTTTTGGCCGGGGGCATCGTTTTTGTGAATGGGGGCTACCCGTTTTCCTCACGCTTTTCCTCCTAAAAGGGCTTAACCTTTAATTCCGTTGGAATATCCTTGACCTCGATCCCTTTCCCCCTGTTGATCGCTTCCTGCCTGGCGGCTTGGCCCCGGTCGATTGCCCCTTGCCTTTCGGTTTGGGCCAGGGTCGGCGCCGGCTGAGCAATAGCGTCAGCGACCTTCCTCAATGGGTTGACCTTCTTGTCAAACTCATCCACTTTCGTCTTCATGCCGTCTAAAATTCCCATGATGCCTCCTTGTTTAAGGCCGCGCACCCCTGGTCGGGCAAGAGGGATGGCGGCATATCATTCCGATCTCCCCAGGTATTCGTTCCCCTTGTCAATAATCACGTCGTCTTCCAGACACTTCCCCTTGAGTTGGTCGAGGTAGATTTTCAGAGCCCCGGCATCGTGCAAGGGGAACCAGATACCTTTCTCGCCATCGGGGGGCGGGGGCGGGGTCGGCTGGGAATGGAGAACCGGCGACGCAGGCATCGGCGGCTTGGGCAGGGTCAGGTAAGGCCCTTGGCTGCCGCACCCACTACTTGAGAGTGTTAAAATCGTTAGACAGGCCAGCAACGTCACCAGCCTCGACCTTCTTATGAGTTTCCTCCACCACCTTATCCACCTCATCCTGCACCTCCTCGCGTCCTTGGGCGATTTCCGCCTGGGCCTGGTAGCCGTCCGCCCGGGCCTCAGCCTTTTCCGCCCGGTTTTGCTGATATTTGTAACCGAGAAAAAGCCCCAGAATCCCCAGGGCACCCGCTACAATGCCCCCCAATTTTGAAAACAAGTAGGTAAAAATCCACATGGAAATTACTCCTTTTTATGAGTCGAAACCGCATAGACCCCGGCGTCCGTCGCGGCCAGCCCGGTGAGCAGAATGGTCGGGTCCCCGCCCCGCCAGAGCAATATCGCCGCGGCGACAATGCCCATGACATTGACGGTGACCAGGCAGAAGCGGCTCCCGCTCCACCCTTTGGCCGCGGGGTCGTAGAACATATAGAGAGGGTTATCAGGTAGCATCTTCCACCACCTTATCCCACGGATACCGGGGCCCGGGGTCAGGCTTGCGCCCCGGCGCCACATCCTCATGGCCCACCACATCCTCGATGGGATAGGCTTCAAACAGGGCTTCGATTATCGCCCGGTTTGCTTCGATCTGAGCGTCCGGCCACTTATCCCCGACACCAACGTTCTCGATGCCGATGGAGAAGGCATTGACATACGGTTGTCCCTCATAGGAGGATTTCCCAGCGTGCCAGGCAGCAATATTGAACGGCACCAGCTGGTAAACAGCCCCGTCTTTGCCGACGATCAGATGAGCCGAAACCTCCACCGAGTCTTTTTTGGTCAGCCAAGATAGAGGGCTTTCCAGTCCCTGGGTGGCGGTGTAATGGATTACGATCAGGCGGGGGGTAATCTTGCCCCCATGTTCAGGCGCCGGACGTTGAGGAACCAGCACGCCGTTCTGGTAGAGCAGATGATTTTTAACGCTAAACATTTTTCCTCCAAAGCCGCTGCCAAAAACTTCTGCGGGGCGGCAACGAATCAATGGCTTGCAGGATGCTTCGCCGTACCCTCCTGGCCGCAATCCTGGGGTCCTGAGACAAAGAAGCGGTGACTGCATCCCTGTAACCGCGCAAAACGGCTATCCTGATCTCCCTTATTTGGCGGGCCGTGAACATTGTGGTCTCCCTTAAGGTTTTATGATGACCACGCCGGAAGAGGGGTCGTGCTGATGACGGTCAAAATCACGCCATTTATCTTTCCGGTCTTTTTTTATCTCAGTAAGAAGCCCTTCCGGCCCTGTCAGAACGTGCCAAGAAGCATATTTTTCCGGCAGTTCTTTTTGGCATAGAATCTGCGTTTGGAGATAAGCCCTTAGGTCTTTCTTGATTTCCAACACAGTCCGCCAGGCTAGGCTTGCCACGGCCAGGATGAGTATTCCTAAGACGGTTACGATAGGGTCCACGTGTTCTGATAGGCTCCCATAGTCGGCCATTCATAGACCCCCCCCTACCCCTGAATGCCCCAATAATAAATGACAGCCTTGGCCGTTCCTCCAGTCCCGCCAGGGACACCAGAAAGGGTGGCCTTGATATTGAAGGTGCTGGCGATCAGAAGGGAGTCGTCCAAGTCGGTGGCCTTGAGGTTGTAGTTGACATTTTTGGCCTTTGCCCCCGACGTAAAGACCTCGTAGGCATCCTCATCTTCAACAGAGAGCGTGAGGGTCACGACGTTAGTGAAGTTGGGGACCCGCAAGTGGATCTGCTTGATCTCCCCTTCGATGACCGACTGGACCGTCTTTACGGTATCCGCAGCCCCGAAAACAAAATCGACCTCCAACCGTTGCACTCTTTCTTCTTTCATCGGCGTCTCCTTGGAAATCTATGGTAGTCAATAAGGCAACCATGTCAACAAAAAAGGGGAAAGGCGACGGCCGCCAAAAATATTTGACCCTTCGGCCCGTTGGCGGCGGGTAGGCTTGTCAGCCAAAGATTTGAACCGGTAAGGCTTCATTACCTCGTCCAGGTCGTTCCCCCATTTTTTGATAGGCAGGTATTCATCCCTCATCTGGCGCAACGTACTGGTCAGGCGGCTTTCCCGGGCCTCCTCGCTCATGGCGAAGAAGTGGGGGTCTTTCTTGACGGTATCGAAGGCATCGGTGGTCGTTTCGGCAACCAGCTTGTAGTAATCGTCCATGTCCAGAGATTTCCGGATCCCGCTCTCTGTGGTGAACCTGGACGGCATCTTCAAGGACTCGGCCACTTTTTGAGACATGAAGGCGTTGCCTGCCCGAGCCAGGGCGACGATTTTCTCGTCCAGAGCATCCAGCTTGGTTTTCTTCTGGTCCGAGTCCATCGTCTTGTTCAAATGAATGACGGTTCGCTCCTTCTTGATCTTTCCCATCTCAGCGATGTACTTGTTGGCGACCCGGGCGAACATGGCCTCGGGGTGCGCAGCCAGAAACTTATCCAGGTCCTCTTTCTGCCCCGCGTTCCAGAGAGACTTCCAGCCGGCGTCAGCCTGCACGATCTCATGGTAGCGTTCAAAGAAGTCGTTCACACTTTTGGCTCGGTAGCCGGTGGGGTTCTGCGTGAAGAAACTGCGGACTCCCCAAACATTCTGGATCTTATCTCTGGCCGGCTGGGGGACGTCCTCCAGTACCCCTGCCTTGCGCAAGATCACGTCCACCCCGGGGAGGTAATAGTTCGCCCCCAGGCCACCGCCCCAGGTGCGGATGAAGTGTTCCACTTGGACAGGGCTGATGGATATGGGCGCATATTTGCTGACCGCCTTGGCCGTGGCTGTCGTCCAGGGTTTCGCCCGGAGCTGCACCGGCAGCCGCTGCAAGGCGGCATCCTCGATGGCCCGCCCCCGGAAGAAGTCATAATTGGACCAGTTCTCCACATAGGGCCGAGCGATGGTGGGAATAACCTCAGGGGTGGCTGCATCCCAGGCCGCCTTGAGGACGCCCTGGACCCCCTTGATGTTCTCGCCCCTGCCCCATTCCATGAGGCGTTCAAAGGTGGAGCCGAAAAGGACCCCAGCTTCAAAGGGCTTGGGGATCCGGAGCATGGGGACGTTGGGACCCAGGGGCAGATGCCAGAAGTAGTTCTTCTCCCAATCCTCCAGTTCCTTGTAACGATCATCCTGGTGCGCATAGAGCCAGATGAGGATAGAGACCCCGGCCAACATCCCCAGGCGACGGTAAACGGCCTTTTTGTTGGGGCCGGTGAGTTCGGTGAGGAGCTTGTCCATGCCCTGTACGGAGGCGTTCCAAAACGGAATGATCATGTTCAAGTAACGCACCGTGGGATGACCGCCACTCCTGGCGAAATCCAGGGTAGTGCGCCGGGCCTCGTGGATCGCCTCGGCATGGGTCAACCCCTTCTCCCGGGCCTGCTTGTAGATGCTGAAACGGGTCAGGTTTTCCAGGAAGGCCGAAGCATACCGCAGGGCGTCAACCGGGTGAGCTAAATATTTGAACTTCTTGGGATCCCCCATAATGGACTCGGTGGTGATTTTATCCGGATCCACAAAGCTCTGAGCCAACGCCGCCAGGGATCCGCCCCCGGCTTCCCATTGCCGCTTTAGTTCCTGGGTGTTTGCGTCATTGGAAAGGAGGCCCACGGCATCGCCTACCCATTTGAAGGGACTGAACCCGAACCGGCTAAAAATCCAGGCCTGCACCACATCCCGGGCAGGGTTGCGGCCCAGGGCAAATTCTGGCATCGTGATGGCGCCGGCCCGAAGGGTGTCAGCCGGAAACTTGGCAATCCGCATGAGGATTCCCATCTCTGAGGGCATGGAGCTTTGAGTCGCCTGAAACATATCGGGGGGCAGTTTCAGCCACCGCTGCTTACCGTCCCGGAAATAAGGGAGGGTTCCCGGTTCCGGAGGGAGCGGCGACCTGGCCCACACCCGGTTCCCGAAGTCCAGCATCCCCGCCTGGTGGGACAAGCGGAAGTTCAAGAGCGGTTTCAAGGTGGGGTTCTGCCGCAAGAAACTCTCAAACTTGGCCAGGGCGGTGGGGGCCAGCCGTTCCACCGATCTGCGGTCGATGATGTACCGGCTGACGAACTCCGCGACCTGTTCCTCTTTCTTGCGGATATACCGCTTATAGGACTTGGAAGGGGCATCCCCGGCCCGCTGGTCAGCTACCCGATTCAGTTCCTTCTTCATCTCAGGGGTGCCGTTCTCAATGAGCAGCTTCACCAAACCATGGGCCTCATCAATGCCGTGCCCGAGTTCGTGGGCCATGGTGCTCTCGAAGGTGGCAAACCTGACCGTGATCTCTTTCGCCATTTCCTGGGTCAGCTTGCCGTCCCTCACTTCCTCATTGAGCCAGGACTTAAACTGGCCCAGGCGCCGGCCACGCATCTTGGCCACCATCCTGACCTTAATTCCCAGGTCTTTCGCCAGTCCCACGAGCTGCGGCCGCAGTTTGGAATCCACTTCCTGTTTCTGGACGAAATCCACCGGGAGATACTTGGCCGGGATCTCCTTCACGTCCTGCCACTCGGCAGCCTTCGCGGTGACATACACCGACCGGATAGTCCGGTTCTTGGCGTAGGCGTAAGCCGCTTTGTGCGCCAGGTCGATCCACATCTGAAGGGGCTCAAGCACCTTGCGCTCTGACCCCTTGATTTCTTTGATTACCCGCCCCGGAACCCCTATGGCCGCGGCGTTGGCGGCGATATAGCTCTCCACATCGTCCAGGAGCCGCTTGTAGGGGATATAATACTGGTTCCGCTCCCTGATCTTGGCGTACCTTTCCTCGTCGATGAACCCCGCCTGCAGGAGCGGTTGAAGGATCATTTCATCACCCCACTCCCGCACAGAGTCGGCCACCGCCATCAAGTCCTTGAAGTCCTGTCCGTACTTTCGTTGAATGGCCTCGATAACCCGGTTGCTTTCCTCGGGGTGGGTCCCCTTGATCTCGCCCGCCTCCCTGTTCCCGGTTTCACCAGCCAGTTCCAAATCGCGCTGCGCCACCATGAAGGTTTCCAAGTCCTTCGTGGCTTCGTTAAAAGAGGACCCTCGTTTGTCGGCCAGCTTCTTGAGTTCTTCCAGGCGCACTTTCAGACTGGCCCCCTTTCTCACCAGTTCGTCCCCGGTAAAGACCTCCATGCCCAGGTTGTCATCGAACCCTTTAGCATCCTGGTACACCCATTCGCCTGTGGTCCCCTGGCGCACCCGACCCTCGACCCCCCTCATGTAAGAGAGAGAGTTGACGATGTTCTCTCCGGCCGGAACCATGGCGCCGGCCTGGGCTGCCCGTTCCGCTGCCCGCTCCCAGGACCCCCACCGGTCTATCGTCTGGTCGTAAATGGTCCGCAATTTCTCCGTGAGCCGATCTTTGAGCACTTTCTTTTCCTCAGGCTGCGCGGCGATGTGCTTCTCCCGGAACGCGTCAATGTCAGCCTGATCTTGTTCGTCGAACGAAAACTGTCTCCGGGGCCCTGCAACTTGCGAATCCTGCGTCACCCCGATAACCCTCTCGAAAGTCGCTCGGGGGGCCTGCATGACAACGGAGTGGTCCTTGTAGAGAAGTTCGACGATAGCTCTCAGGTTTTCCACACCGTCAATCTGTGCCTGCATGGTATTGCCAATCTTGTGGAAATCTCCATGCTCTACATGGGAGCGAATCTTCTCATCCAGGAAGTATTTACCTCCGGTCTTTCTGGCGGCCGGCACGACAATGGTGAAGGGCCCCGGGTTCGTCCTGATGTTCACGTTCCCCCCGGTGATAGACCCCTCGCTCCGCAGGATCCGTATCGCCTGGTCCTGGTTCAGGGAAACCGTCTGAAGTTCTGGATACCCGGAAGGGTCAAAGTTAAGAGGCATGACGAAACCGCTCGTCAGTTCCCCGCCTTCCCGGGTGAAGTAGGCCATCTGGCCCCTGTCAAGGGGATTTCCCAGGAGGTTGCCGGTTACGATGTAGCGGCGTTCGTAGGGCCGGGTGTTTAGTGCGGCGTTCCTTTCGTCCCACCCAGGGTCAGTCGAAGTGCCGTCCAACCATCCCTCTTGGACCGACATCGTGTATCTGACCGTGTTTCCTATCCCGGCCATGGAGGTCTTGAAGGTCCGCATGGAAGAGTCTACGGCCATGGTGACCTTGAGGTTGCCAGGAGTGGCCGGGTTGCTCCCGTGGGCCGGCCGATACTTAATGTCGTAAATTACGCCGGTCATATTGAGCAAGGGGTAGTTGACCGCTGTGCCTACCCGGTAATCGTCCAGGTGGCGCAGGGTGAAATCCAAAGCATTCCTGGCCCCCTGTTCAAACCTCTCGATATTTTCCGGGGCGTTGCCGGCCCCCCGCATCCGTTCCAGTTTATCTTCCAGCCACGGCCCAAAGTCGTCCTCAACTTGCTCCTTGAGCTCGTTGGCCAGGGTTTTCGCATCCTTGCCTTTCAGGTGGGCCTCAATCCGATTCATGATCTCTTTCGCCGTCATCGGCTTTCTTTGGATTTTGGCGTCCACCGATTCAAAATAGGTGGGGCTGGAAAGTTCGCTTTTGCCCGACTCATCGCCAACTGCCAGGACGGTTCTTGCAACAGGCCGGGCCTGGAGGTCCAGGTGCTCGCTTTCCAGGTTGTACTCGCCGGTCTGCTTCAGGTATTCCACCAATTCCTCGTACTTGGCGTCGATGGCGTTCCAAACTTCTTCCTGGGTGGCGACAGGCTGCAAAGAGGTCCAGCCGGTAACTTTCTTGGTGAGTGCGCCTTCTTCCGGGAAAGCCTTCAAAATTTGTTGGATTCTGCCGTCCCTGTCAGCCTGGATGAAATTGTCGTCTATATGGAGGCGGCTATCCAAAACGCCGCTCAGACGTTCGTTCAGGTCAGGGTCATCCGCAAACATCTCGGCTATGACCCGGTCGCCATAGTGGTTGATGATGTCGTTCACGTTCAGGGAGTAGGCGCTTTCCCCCTTGCCCGAAACATTGGCGAACAGGGTCGCCAGCTTCTTCTGCAGGATGGCCAGGGGGCGTTTCTCCCCAGGGAGACTGCTGATCTTGATCATGTAGCTGGGTTTGTTGACCTGGCCGGTGCGGTGGATGCGCCCCAGGAGCTGCACGGCTTCGTTGATCTCGTTGCTCATCTGGGTCAGGATCATATGCCGCGGCCGCTGGTCCGCAAATGTCTCGCTGGCGTGCAGGGAGATCCCGGTACTCCCGGAACTGTTGATGATGAGGGCGTCCAGGGCCCCGGAATTGAAGTTGTTGACAGGGGTGGCCTTGTCGTATTTTTCCTTGTCGTCACGCTTCCTGAGGATGTTCTTTTCCTGGGTCCAGTCGAGAACATGGGTGCGGCCAGTGATCTCCCCGACCTTATAGCCTTCCTTGGCAAGAGCTTTGGCGATAGTGTCGATGGGCATGGCCGGAACGTCCGTAACCGTGTTGTCGATCATGGCGATCATGTCGTGCCACATGGCTTGAAGGTTCTCTGGCATTTCTTCGACGCGGACAAATCTTGTTTCTTTTTCGCCGTTGTGCTGCTTGACGGTGTATTTCCTGACGCTATCGGCGGCTTTCCGGAGCACCTGGGCGAAGTTCATGTTGACCTCATCACCCACCTTGACGGCCCCGGACTCAAGCATGACGTTCAGGAAGGCCTCCATGGTGTTGTAGCAGCCGATGACCACCTTCTTGCCTTGTTTCAGGGCGGCCAGGGCCTCCTTGATGGTGGCATCGGTGCGCAGGGCAAAGAGCATCTGGGCGATTTTGTTGTGCATCACCGAAGCGAACCCGGTGGAGGATATGCCGCCACGGAACCCCGGCTGCGCTTCTTCCCCTGCCTCTTGAAAATCATCGTTCAGTTCCGCCACCCACCGACTGAATGCCCTGGAGAAACTAAGGATTCCCCTCAGGTTTTGAGTCAGGTCGTCCGACCGCTGCCGGTCCCGGGTAGCGTTCTCGGTGTCCACCTCAACCGGAATGTCGATCCCGGCAAAGGAAAGCTCGTTGCGGATCATCTGGCCGCTCAAAGCCCACTGGTGGGCGACCCACTCCTGGAGGGGCACGCCGCCGCGCACCAGGTTATCCACGATGGTGTCGAGATCCACGTTGAGGTTGCCCAACTCGGTGCGGTGGTAGAGGGCCATGGTGTCGGCCCGTTTTGCGTAGGTGGCCGAAGAGTAGATCACGCCTCGGGCCACAGGGGTAATGTCGTTCCTGAGAAAAGCCCCGGTCTGGCTCTTGTCCCCGGCGCCCTTGTGCGACTCGTCCAGAATCACAATGCTCCGGGGGGCCAGATTGCTCAAGAGTGCCATTTTCCCGGTGGTGGTCCTGCTATTGATCTGGTAGTAGGTGGTGAAGATAGCGTCGAACCGGGGAGGTAGGGTACCGCTCCTTACGGCTTCCTGGATGGCGTTAAGGTCCAACTCTCGGATGACGTTGCCTTTAATGTCGGTGATCCGGGCCCGGTCCTTGTTGCTGGCAAGGATCAAGGGGTTCATTTTGGACTTGATGTCCTGCATATCCCGGTACATGGAAGAAAAAAGGCCGTCATTCTCTGTCAGGAAGATGGGGATTAAGCCCTGGTTCTTGGCATAACGCATGATGGCCGCCACCATGCGGCCTTTGCCTACGCCCGTTTGGTGGCCGATCACGAAGCCTCCGGTGCCCCGTTCGATGGCGTCGATGGCCAGGGCCACACCCTCAATCTGCTCGGCTCCCATGACTTTGAATAAATCGTCCTTGGTTTCGTACCCCAGGCGGTCCCTCACGAACTCGTCCAGGTCGCCTATCTCGTCCTGAAGGTTCTTGAGGTAATTGCTGACGGCATCGGCCATGTACCGGGGCGCCACGGTGTTCATGGACCGGCCCTTGGAGGTCGGGACGTAGGGCACCTGGAGCTTGGTTTCTTCGGGAGCGTTGGCGGGTGGCTTGGTTTCCGGGGGAGGCGTTCCTTCCGGGGGAGGCCCCTCGCCAGGCGACTGTTCGGTTTCGGTGACGATGTTCTTGACGTCGGCCGGCTTAACGGTGACTGTCCCTTCCGGCCCCTGCACGGTGAGCACCATCTTGTCGCCCCAACCGCGAATCTTCGTAACCTGGCCGGTCACTCCGCTGTTGGTTTCGACTTGCTGGCCTTTCTGAAAGACCCGGAGCTCCTGGCGGTTCTGGTCGGAGAGCTGCACTTCCTTGCCAGACTCGTCAATGACGCCCTGGATTTGGGAGATGGGGATCCGGCGCACGTTGCCGTCAGCGTCCTCCACCTCGATCATCTGCTCCCCGGTCTGACCGAATTGACTCAATGCTTTCCCGGGCAGGGTGCTCGGGCCGGTCCCGGTGCGCATCCAAACCTTGCCGCTGTTAATACGCTGAAAGATATTCTCCGTCGTGTTCGGTTTCAGGAGGGCGGCCAAACGCCGGAAGAAATGGTAGATTTTGGCGAAGAGACCGTGCGGCTGCTGCGGCTTCCACGTTTCATAAGCCTTGGCTGCGGCCTCCCAATTACCATACTTGGCCAGGATCGCCTCCAGCTCCTTCCCGGTTAGGACCAGGTCGCAGGCCGCGTGAAAGACTTCGTGGTGCAGAGTGATCCTCCCGGATCCTTTGCCCAGGGCAATTACCCCGCCCACGGACATTACCCGCCATTCCCCCAGGGTGACGCCCCGCTCGTATTGCTCCCGGGTGAGCCGTGGGTAGTCCTTTTTTAACTCTTCAAAGGAGGCTTCCTGGAACTCTTGGTTGGTCAGAACAGTGATCACCTTGCCGTTGGGCAGGGTGAGCGCAAAATCGTCCCCGGCCCGCTTGACATTGACCCTGCCAAACTCTTTTTGGACGTCTTGTAGGGTGATTCCGCCCTGAGGTTTGGGCGCAGAGAAAGATTTGATGGTAACAATCGTGCCGTCAGGCAGCGTTACCTTGGTGCCAGAGCCTATAGACTTCGGAGGAACTCGCCCAGACTGATCTCCTCTTCCTCCGGGCTCGGGGGTTGCCCCTGGCTGTAGTGGTGCAGAAGGTCCTTTTTGTTCTCCGGGCTTGGGTCGCGGAGATATGCCAGGAGTTCCTGGAGCCCCCCCGCTTCCGGGTGCAACCGGAGGGCTTCCAGAAGGTCGTCCTCCTGGTCGTCCCCCGCCTGATACTGGTCCGCCACCTGGGGTCCCAGGGCCAGCAGGATGCCTCGGACCTCTTGGTGGCCGTACTTCGCCTCCTTCAGTGTCCGCGTCAGCAGTTCCCGCACCTTGTCCTTCCACGCTTCCAGGTACTGGTCCTGGCTGGGCCCCTTCTTGGCTACCTGTTCCGGCAGGAGCACTTCCAGGCCCGCTCGGGCTGGTCGGCTGTTTTTTAGAAACTCCGGGAGCCACGGCTGCATTGTCGATGTCTCCTTTCAATAGCGTATAAACACTGTCAAGGTTTTTGGCAAGCTCTATCTGAGCGACCCGCACCGGCCCCGCCGCCTTGTCGGACTGCGCCTTGCGTCCCTCGATGGTGATGAGCCGGATCGGGAACTTGGTTCCCATGCGCTCATAGACCTTGCCGTCCACGTTAATGTGGTGGGTGACGTTGTACCGGGAATAGAGGTAGTTGAAGAAGATCCGGTCAGCGTCGGTGAGCTTCGCCATAGGAGCACCCCAGGGAGTGAAGAAGCTATGCCCTCCCAGGATAAAGGCCGCCCGGCCGTCATCGTCCATGGCCTCGAGTGCGTTCAGGACGATCAGGTGTTCCAGTTTGGAAATCTTGTACCCGTCAAAATCTACCGGCTTATCCATGTTGCCGAAGGGCGGGTTGGCGACCACCACGTCCACCGAATCTTCCTGGGGGCCGTTGGCGGTCCCTACCAAGTTCTTGCCGTCCTCCTGGGTCACGACATCGAAGCCCTGCTCTTTCAGGTTCTTGGCCCTGGCCGGATCCAGTTCATTCGCCCAGGCCATTTCCTGGTTCGCTTCCATCAAGAGCATGCCGTTGCCGGCCGTGGGCTCATACACCCAGGATTCCAGGGTGATCCCGGTCCACCGGCTCATGAGGTAAGCCAGAGGCGCCGGCGTGGAGTAGGCCTGATTCGCCACGGAAGAAGAGGTCCGGGAGGTCAGGGCCGGTTGCAGGGAGTAGAGCTTTTTCAGGAAAGAGAAGGTGATCAGGGGGTCTTTGCCTCGGTTCGCGTCGACGATCCCCCGGGCCTTCCCCACCAGGGCGAACTCAAAGGCTTCCTCGATCTCCTTTCGCTGCTGTGGGAGGTCCTCCTGGCTGATACCCAAGGCTTTCTTGGCGATATTGGCCACGTCCTTCGGGGTAATAGGACCCGGGGGGTTGGGATGCTCAAAGGCCGTGTTGATCAGGTCGGTGAAGGCCGTCCCCAGGTCGGCGGGCTTTTGGGGCTTCTCCGTCTTGGGGGCTATGTCAGGGTAGTCTGCTATCACCCGGTCATAAACCACGGGCCACTTATCTTTGAGTTCCTTTAGCCCGATGACCCATTGGCCATTAACTCGGAAGTTCTGCTGCGGTTTCCCGCCCACGCTGGATTTGGGCATGATCTCAACCTGGACACGCCCATTTTCCATCGAGAACTTTATCGGGCCTGTCGCTGGGTTGTCGGCCAGCCAAGTCCCTAAATCACCGGTGCGGCTATACCGGACCTTCCCATCGACCGTCTTGACAGAGATCATCTTGGCGTCAATGGCCTTGGGGATCAGCTCCATTTCCGCATCTGTGAAGGCTTTGTCAAATGATTGCCATGCCCCGGCAGGCAGTTCCACCAAAATATCCATATTGGATTTTGGCGGGGTAGGGGTTTTCGGGGGTGGCTGGTCGAACAGGTCCCCGGCCCCCTCGTCCAGACCCGGCAGGACGCCCTGCTGCCCCATGTTCGCCGCCTTCTCCAAGATCAGGCGCTGTTCTTCGGCAGACAGGTTGCCCCGGGCCACCTGGGAGAACATCTCAGGATCGGCGGCCATATTCACTATCTGGCCATTTTCGGCGTTGGGAAAGGCCCGGAGAACGGTAGCAGCCCGGTCCAGGTCTATGTCGGGGTATTCGTCTTTGAGTTCTGCGAGGCGAGCTTCAAACGCGGTGGTCTTGGGTTTGCCGCCGCTGAGGTCAAAACCGTCGTCTACTTCTTCTTCGGGAACGGGAGGACTTGCCCCGTCTTCCCCTCCTTCTTCGCTTGCTTCCTGGCTTCCGCCTGCTCCATCCGCTTCCGGAGCCACGCTACCGCTTGCGGCCTCGTCTGGTTGAACGTCAGTCGGTACGGATTCGTCTGATCCCTTTCCATATTGCTCACCCACCTTTTCCAGGGCAGCTTGGAGAAGTTCTGCCTTGCTTATATCAAGTTTCGGTCCCAAAAGCTCCATTTGTCTTGGGTTGCCCATGTCTTCCAGAGCGTTGGCGTACCCGTTGAAGATGGCCGTCAGCTTCACCCGGGACCGGGCGAACCGGGAAAAGACCTGGAGGAGTTCGGCTACCATCGGGTCAATATCAGTAAAAAGCTTCTGCTGGGCCAGGTAATCCTCCACAGAAATTCCCTGATCCCTGAGGCTCTGCAGGATGTCAGCGGCCTGGCCGATCTCATCGGTGATGTTCAGGTTGTAGAGATTGCCCTTGGTGATCTCCTTGTTGATAGAAGCGAGCCGAGCCGCCACCATGGTCATGGCGCCGGTGATATTTCTGGAATTGTCGTCCGGGCTTTCAGCCATTTTTTCCAGGGCCGCGGAGTCATCAAAGGCCAAAGCAAAGAGGGCATTCCGGATCCGGCGCTCACCGTCCTGGTTCAAGAACCCTTTGGCGGTCTGGAAGTGGTTCCTTTCAGTCGGCCCCACCACCCTCTCCATGAACCTGTTGATGAAGAGAAGGTTGTCGCTGGTGGAGATCGTGCCCTTATCGTTGGCGATAAAGTGCTGGAGGATGTCCAGGTCTTTCAGAATGGCGGCGTCAGAACGGGCAATCTCCACGGCACTCATGGCCGCCACGGTCGGTTCGTTGGCCTCCCGCACGAACTGTTTCCGGTCCACGTCGGTCAGGCGCCGGCGCACCAGGACCGGAGTCTGCATCTGGTCAATCTGACCCGGGGCGATCCCGAAGCGGTGGGCGTTATCTCTCAGCCATTGGCGATAGACCTCGGCCCCCTGCCGGCCATAGAGCCGCCGCAAGGCGATGGTCCGGGCGTTGCCGCTCTCCACCAGGTTGTCGTCCCCGATGATGGGCGCACCCTCTGACGCCCCAGGCGATTCCCCCAGGTATCCCGGCTGAAGGTTCTGCTCGATCTGGGCGACTTGCAGTTGTGACCCCACCCGGCTTCTCTCCCGGGGTTGCAGCTCCTGGGGAAAGGCGGGATTGATTGTCAGGCTGTCGTCATGGGAAGTGATCAGGTCGTTAATGTCCATCAGCTCGTATTGAGCGTCGATGCTGGTCCCCCTGGCGGTGGTGGCCTTGACCTGTGCACCAGGGAGGCCTCGACGTGGCCGGTATTGTTCCGCCAAGTCGGGGTATCTGTCGAAATGCCCCAGCTTCTCAGCGTCTTGCGGAGAAAGGCGACCATCAGCCAGGGCCGTGTCCACGGTCAGCTTGTGTAGCTCCGCGGTGAACGCCTGGGCCTCTTCCGGGCTGGCGTTCGGGTTCCCATAAGTGAAGGTGGGCAGGTTTTCCGCATGAAACTCGTCAAAGGTTTGGTCAAAGCCGTTACCCTTCGGGGCCGGAGGCGGGGTGGTGGACTGCGAAGCAATATCCGTCACTTCCAGGTTGGACGGCACCATCGGTTCGGGGCCGAGATCCTTGCCGGCCGCCTTCGTAATCTCCCACCGCGACACCCCACTCAGCACGTTCTGGCTGGAGGACAGCAGGCGGTGGAGGTCCTGGGCCGCCTGAGGGTCGCCAGTTTCATCCACCTGGCGGATCAGTTTGTCCAGACGCTCAGCGATAGGTTTCAGGCCGGGGATCTCCTGGTCCGGGATCCTGAAAAGGTCGCCCACCCCCTTCTGGTTGGAGATGAGCAACTGGGTCAACTCATTGGCCGCCGCGGGGTCGCCGGTTTCGTCCACGGTGGCCACCAACTGGCTTACCCGTGTCCTCAGATCGGGGACGGCGGGGATTTCAGAGGTGGACACGGCCTCAGGCTGGGCGGACTGAACAGGAGTAGCAGCGTCAATCTCAGAGGTTGGGGTCCCCATGGGTTCCGGTGCGACCGGGGCCGGTGCACTCGGCCCGGATACCACTTCCCCGTTCGGGCCCAGGACCGGCGCTGCGCCCTTGGTGGCCTGGTCAACCAGCCATTTTTCGTGCGCGTTGCGATCCCACGGTTCTTTCCGCATGGCAGCGTCCACCGCATCTTGTCTGGCCGCTTCGTAAATGGGTTTCCCAAACTGGTCAACTATCGGGGAGCCTCCCGAGGGCTCCGTTTGGGTAATGGGCGGCGCCTGCTGTGGTTCGGTGACGGTGTACTCTGGTGCCTCCGGTTCCACCGGGGGGGCCTCCGGTACCGCTTGCACGCCAGGCATCCCGGCGTAGATGTCCTCTAAAGCGGCCCCCTGGTCGGCTGCCATGACAGAAGCCCCCTGGTCGGCCCGCATGGTGGACTGGTATTCTTCCTCTGCCAGCCGTTTCTTTTCCAGGATTGCTTTAGCCGCCTCGTGGCGTACCTTCGCCCCTTCAAAAGCTCCCCCGGCCATGCCCAGGGCAGCCCCGATAAGGACGCTTTCGACAATCCCCTCCGTTAGTTTTTGGTCTGGATCGAACCCCCACTTGGCGGCCGCATTCTCGACAAGGGACTGTGCACCTTCGGTTATCCCTTCCGTGGCCACCGAGTCCAGAATCTTGTGGGCAATCAAACGGCCGTCCTTGCCCTCGAAAATCTTCCCGATCATCTGGGGGACACTGATCTCGCCGCCACCCTTCCCGTAGAGCACCCGGCCCAGGGAGAAGGCTTCAAGGCCGCCGGCCACGATCCCTGTTCCCAGGATAGCGGCCACCTTTGGGGCCCATGCCACCTCTTTCCCGGTCTTTTCTTCGTATGCCCTGACCTTTTCCTCGGCCTGCCCCGCCTCCATCGCCATGGAAATGCCGTACATCCCGATGGTGTTCAGACGATTCAGCTTCTTGGCGATCGCCGCAACCTCGGCAGTTTTGCCCGCAGCTTGAGCAGCTTCCAGCGCGACCCCCAGCTTGCCCGACAGAGCCACGGCCCGGGGAGCCCACCCCCCGATGATAGCCGGGATCATAGACATGGCGCCTTCCGGCAACTGTGAGGCCCAAAAGCGCGGGTTGGTGGCCTGGGAAGTTATCTGCCCGATGACTTCGCCAGGGTTGGAGATGATCCGGTCCAGGTCTATCGGTTTGCCCCCGGCCTCCTTCCCCGGCTTGAGAAGGGGAGATTCCGCAAAGTCCTCCATGCTTTCCAGAATAGGCTCGGTAGCCCGTTTGACCGTTTTGCTCCCAAGGATGTCTGCCCCGATGATCTTCGTAACCTGGACAGGGAGCTTGGCTACAGCAACCGCACCACGCCCAAGGCTTGCCGCTATTTCTCCAGGGTAAGACCGTTCCACCTCGGTCCGCGCCGCCTCACCTTTAGCCAGGAGCCTGTCCACACGGCTAACAGCATCCTGCTGGTCAGGGGTCATGGAATCCAGGGAGGCCTCGGGGATGAAGTCGGCGGGTTTCCCCTGCCCCGCAGCCTCCGGGATGAAATCAGCAGTTTTCCCCTGTGGAACGGAAGGGGTGGTGCCTGAGGTTTCAGCCTCGGGGATGAAATCAGGGATATTCGGCTTGCCCACGGAAAGAGCCCGGGGTTCTTCGTCCGGGAAAAGCGGATTCAATGCCATCTCGACCTCTAATATGCTGCTGATTTAAGCCGATCTTCCGTGTCCTTTGAAAGAGCAGCGAGGTTATTCCTTTCAGCCGTCTTGCGCTGGAACTGGTCGGCCATGTTGCCCACTTGGTCTGGCCTGAGAAGTGAAGTAGGAGAGAGCGGCGCTGGCCCCACTGAAAGCGGCGCTGGCCCCCCTTCTGCATTGCGTTGAAGCGACTGCATATCAATCCCTCTGTTCCTCATCAGGTTAGAGGGCTGGCCAGGTGCTGCCTCTGTTGCCCCGCCAGGTGCGCCAGGTTGCCCCGCTCCCCCGGGGATGGCTGTTGGTTTGACCCACTGCAAAATGGTGTCCCGCCGCTTTTTCTCCGCTTCGGGGTCGGCCTGTGGGGTAGCCATCCATGCCTTTTGCCCCGGCGTCAAGGTGAACCCAGCGTTCGTCAGATTCGTCACGGCCGTGGCAACGCCTTGATCGTTGATATGCTTTGTTTCGTCTATGTGGCGCATGGCTTTTCCCTCAAAAGCCTGGAAAGCCTTGTCGGGGTCAGATTCGCCCATAGCTTTAAACCCCAGGACCAGTTGCCCCAGGCCAGGGATCACGGGTTGTAACCCTTCCGGACCCTCTTTGTAGAATCGCGGGTCACTCTGGATCCGGTTCATGAAGGCTTCGGAGTTTTTCTTGCGGGTCATCAGGTCGCCGGCCATGCTCGCCTCCTGACTTTTCCCTTGGGCCGCTATCTCTTCCAGTCTCCCAGCTTGCTGCAAAGCCAGCTTAGCCCCGCCCTCCGGCACGAAATCAGCCCCGTTGTCCCTCCGGAAAGCCTGCGCAGCCTGCCCGGGGGAAGCTAATTCCTCGCCTGACTGCGGCCCCTGGTAAGTGGAGGTCATGCGCCGGATCACCTGGATCGGCTTAGCGAAGTCTTGCTGTCCCTGGTCCACCCGGGCCTCGGACTGAGCAACCTCTTCCGGCCGCAAGGGGGCCTGGCCACCATAGGAGGTTGGGTCCCCCAATCGAGCGCCAGACACATTCGCCTGAGTCAGATGAGCCTCTGCTGCCTTTGCGCCCCCAGTGTTTCGGAATCCAAAGGAGCGAGTCTCCGAAGCTTCTGGAATCGGGGCAGAAGCCGCAGCAGTTTCCCGCAAGGCTTGTGCTGTGTCCGCCTTGGCCCGGATCCGTTCGTCATATTTCCTGTCAAAGTATGCCATCCGATCTTCGGGCATCTTATCCTCCCTCCTGGGTGTCTAACCCGTAAAAAGAAATCGGAGCCAACATCCAATTCCCGCCGAACTTCTTCATGTCATCGTCCTTCCAAAGTTGAGATTGCTTGGTCGTGGCCACGTCTTTTAAAATCGTCACCCGATCACCAACCTTGTACTCGGAAAAATCTGAGGGGGTCGCTGTCACCTCGTCTTTTCGCCACAGCACCTTGTAGGTGGGGTAAGGCACTTCGTCAGTCGGCTCAATGACTTCAGTAACTCTCCCCGATGAGTAGTACACCGTGTCCATCCAATTTCCAGCATAGACGAACGGGTTCGATTTCTGGTGGCCCCAATATTTGCCGGGCCATATCCGAACCCCCAGGCCCAAAAACTCTCCCGGGACCGGGAACACGACATTCTCGCCTTCTCGAAGCTGCACCCGAAACCACCACTTCGGGGATGCGGGCTTGGGTTCGCCTGAAAGATTTTTCGCCAAAAACTTGGCAACGTCTTTGGTGGGGATAGCAGTCAGGTTCAAGAGTATCTTGCTCTTTTCGGGCCACTTAAATAACCCACCCGATGGTATCGTGGGAAATATTTTGGTCCCCTCATCAACGCTCACCTTGCTCTCTTCCCCCTCCTTGGCCTTAGATGAAAACTCCCCGATGGCTACCAACATTTCGACACAATCAAGGGGAAAGCCTCCCAAAAAGTCCAAGAAACCATAGGGGGTGCCAATTACCGCCTCTGGAAATTGAAAGCCTCCCTCATACTTAGGAAGCTCGAAACGGGCCAAGAAGAGCCGGTCCTTCCCGTCAGTATCTTGAAATGGGTAGATTTTCAGATCTTCGCCCATCCCCTTCAAGACTTCTTCGGCCCCTTCCGCAAGGTCGTCCATACCCGGCTCACGATCCAAAACCGACCAACAGGCTTCCAGGGTGCTCAGTCGAGCTAAGAATCTTAGGTCAGAACCCATATTTATCCGCTAATGTACTCAGTTTCGTGGGTCAGCTTCATTTCATCGCTGGTGCTCATCTTGTAAGTCCCTATATGGGCGGTGTTGATTACTGCTTGGGCTGCGGTCTGGCCACTATCCCTACCTGCACTCTGGGCCGCCCTCGCATCCGCCAGGGCATTTCTGGCCACCACCAAAGCCTGTCTTAACCCTGCTTCCGTCCCAAGTTCACCAGCCGACGCCCCCGCTTCATAGTTCGCTAGGGCCACGGACACGGCCGCTTCAGCCGCCCGGAGATTCGCTTCCGCTGATTTAGCGGCCTGGTAAGCGGCGATTTCGCCCAATATAGCGGCTTCGGCTTGAGCCTTAATATCCTCGACGAGAGCGCGAGCTCCGTACAGGACTACGGCATCGGCCAGTCTGCTATTGATGACGGCATACCCGGCCTGAATCTCTGCCTTCTCCGCTCCGAGCCTCACTTCCGTTAGCTGCTTGGTAACGATTTCGGCAAAGATCATGGCGACATCGGCCTGCAACGTGGCCTTCTCAGCTTCGGCCATGGCTACCTGAACCTGGGTTTCTACGACTTCCACCGCCGCCTTTCCTGCTTCGACGCCGGCCATGGCCACCCTCACATGAGCCTTGGCAACCTCCACCTGGGCCTTGGCAATATCGGCTGCCACTTGAGCCGCCTCTATGGCTTCGATTTGAATTTGGACCGCAACTTTCGTCTGCCGAACACCTTCTTTCTCAACGTCCACGGCTGCCTTGGCTGCGTCTGCTGCCAACGCATCCTGTTCCACTAACCCGGCAAATTCTCTGGCGGCCATAAGAAGGCTTTTAACTTGAGCGTCATAAATCTTGGCCGACAAGGAATATTCATCTGCCGCCCGTTCAATGGCAATCTTAGCTCTACCAGTCTCGGCCTTTGCAGCTGCTACGGCAGCGTCTTGGTCAATCTCAGCCTGACTCAATTCAATAGTCCGGTCTCGTTGTTTTTCCTTGATACCCCAGGCCTCACCGCTGATGGCCATGTAGTTTTCAATGCCGGGGCTGGCCAGGGCGTCCAACTCGGCCTCCAGGTCCGCCAGGGGAGCCATGATGCCCCCAAAATCCAAGGTGAGCCAGGTAAAGGTGTTCCTCTGGCGAGTGCGGGCATCCAAAGATTGCTTTTCCATGGTTTCCCCTTAAAAAGCGCCTTCCACAATCTTGCGGGAGATAAGGTGCGTCTGCCAGGATTTGCTGATCCTTTCAGCACTCGCAGCCACTTTGGACGCCTCATTCGAGGCCCGGCTGGTCAAATTCGACAAAATGGATGCAAGCTCGCTGCTTAAAACAGAGGCTTCATGCGACGCAGTCGCCACGCCATTGTTTACTTCTATGGTGGCATGCCCTAAACGGTCCGCCATCCTGGTGTCAATTTGCACCGTTCCTGCAGCACTCCTTGAAGCGTTTATGCTGGCTTGGGCGGCGTTAGAAAACTCTGCTATCGCTGACTGAGACCGTGCCCGGGCAATCTCCGTAGCTGCATTTGCTCGGGCCAACGCTTGCCGGGAAACCTCGACCACCATTTCGGCCATACGGACGCCGTGGTCCACTTCTCCCGTAGCAACCTTTAGAGCGGCGCGATCATATCCCAGGTTTTCAAGGGCAATCTTCGCCGGAACTTCGGCGGTAATTGCGCCGGCCAGGGCTTCCTTGGCACTGGCTTTTGCGGCATAGAGGCCGATCATCCCCGTTTTTACCGCAGCCAACTCCCGCTTCGCTGCCAGGACTTGTTCTTCGGCCGCTGCCCGGGCCCTTTCTGCAGCCAGCACCAGTTCTTCAGCCGCCAAAACCTGGTAGATGGATTCGATGATTTCCAGCTTCTTTGTGGCCGTTTCAAGCTGGGCGTTAGCCAGGGCCACTTCTGATTCCAGGGTCGTCCTCTCGGCGTTAGCCAGGGCAACCTTGTAACCGATGACCTGGCGTTCCGCCTCTGCCCGGCCCTGGATAATTGCCGCCTGCCTGGATTCAACTTCGGAAGTCAGTCGGACCACGTCCGCCAAGCCCCGGTCCCGCAGGGCGGCGTTCTGGGCCTGTTCTATTTCGAGAGCATTTAGGAGTTCCGCCCGGTAAAGCTCCATGGCCAACTTTGCAACTTGGACGATAGCCTTCATGGTAAACTCTTCTTGCTGGAAGAGGTCCGCCCGGCGCTCATCATAGATTTTGCCATTGACCTCAGTAAGTTTGGCCTTAGCCTCCTGGATAGCTGATAAAATGGTGGCCAGCGTTGTCCCAGGAGGGGCCGGAAACCCCCGGCTGGCAGCGTCGGCCAGAGCCTTGTCTACACCGGTGCGAAGATCCCCGATTATTTTTTGATTCGCCTGTGCCCACTTAGCACTCTCGGTAAAGTTAAAGCTCATGGGAGTTACCTCTTTGCCAACACTAAAGGAATGATCTCCAGGTGGTTAAGGCTCTTGAAATCGACGATCTCTACCGTGAGTTCTCGCCCCTGCACCGCCCGGGAAATGTCGGCCCTTCCGCCTTTCACCGGGGAGAGGTGTGTTTTCCCGTTCCCGTCGCTCACCCTTACCAGGGCCTTGCCACAATCACCGCCACACTTCACGGTTCGCAAACGCTTCTCCCGGTCAGTGCCTAAGTTGGTCGGGCCGATTCTGGCGCCAGTGTGAATAAATTCGCCAGCGTCATCCTCCCCCTCCAGGAGAAAAATACCGTCTTGAGTGGCCCCGTAATATTTACCGCCATATTTGGCGTAACTGTTGAACTTGAAATTGCTGTAAATCGAAACCTCGCTCCGTGCTCCGGTGAGCACCAGCGTCTCGAACACCCCATCATCCGGAACATCAGGACTCTCCAGGACGTAACCGCCCTGAGCTGCCATAGCGGTTCTTTGCGGAAAGATGAAGCCCACTCTCGCCCGGCTGGTGATTTCAAGGCTAGGGCCGATTTTTGTGTCCGCAGCATAAGCATAAACCGGCCCCCGAACGATAGAGGATGGACCGTGCAGCTCGTAGCATCCAGCCGCAACGTAGGCGTCTACCCGCAAACTGGGCATAATAACGCTGAGCACTGACCTGCCGCTCAGCGAGTAGCATCCTGCCGCCATAAAGTCAGCGACCTTGAGCAGGACGCTTTCCAGCGAACACGATCCCAGAAGTGCGAGTGACCCCCCGGCCTCATATTGGGAGATCATCAAGACTGGGGGAACGTATGGGGAAGTCAGCTGACAGGTGCCGGAGAGCTCTATGTGACCTGCTGCTTGATAAGCGTCCGGGATTCTGGAGTCTACAACTCCTGTTCCGCCAAGAAGATATGCGCCGCTGGCCACAAATGCTGTCGTGAGGGCTTCTGGGGAGCTTAACACCCCCTCCCCTACAATCTGAATGCAACCATCCGCAGCGTATTCGGTGATGTTCTCCGTGTCACCACCACTACCTGAAAGCAGGCACGACCCGCACAGCTTCATGTAGCCTGCGGCGCCATAGGCGGTTTCAACCTGCCACACCAGGGTATCGCTAAATTCGATCCAGGGATTCAGGTATTCGGTTTCAGTTTCGTCTTCCGGTAAGTCTGAGGCGGCGCTATCGCCAAGCGTCAGGTAGCCATATTGGGTAGAAGTGATCGTATTGAAAGACCGGAAACCGATTTCTATAACAAGCCGGTCGCCGTTCTCAATCGCCAACTCCGTGAGGGCCGTGGCGCTGGGAGGACAATAGCGGTTTACCGGAGCGCCAACGGCAAGCTCCGTGCTCATTGCACCCGGGAAATAGGATAGAAGGACGCCCCGGAGAACCCCGGTAGAAGTGACGACCTTTATAATCATAGACATACAAAATTCAGCGTCTATGCTCGACTGCCTGGCCTGAAACTGCCCTTTAACCGTGCCGCTGATCGTCTGCGCCTGTAGCGGCCCAGAAACAAACTGCACAGCTAAAGAGTCATATTGGGCGGCGACATTATACTCAGAATTGCTGACCTCGTTGAAGGCCGAGCCCTGTTTGGGAACCGCACACGAATAACGGAGATTCGCAGTCTTCTCCCAGGCAGTTTCAATCGCGGGACTTATATAGGGGTCTGGGGTCAAACCGTAAGGAAAGTGGATCCTGGTGGTCATTACCTACTCCTTCTTAGGCCACATACCGGCCTCTTGCAGTTCCTCTTTCGTGTGGGGACGGTAATAAAAATCTATGCAACCCGGACATTCATAGTTTGAAATCGGCCCCATATCAGGGTTTCCCAATGACCCGCTTCGATAGTCGTTGTTCAAAAACCAAGTAAGACCGCGCTGTAAGACCAATTCTTCGGGAGCCCCGGGCAAGAAGTCTATGGGAGGCTGCCAGCCAATCGGTGAATAACCTCCACCCCAATCGTATGACCAGTCCCCCTCCGGCCCGTGTCCATTTGCTAAAGCTGGCGAACCGCTGTTGACCGATGCCTTGATTTTTTCGACCAGTTCCGGGGTATAAATCCCAGCCTTTACCATGAAGAAATGGAGGCGCTGTATGTCTGTGGGCTCATGCTCTGGATTTTCTGGTTTCAGGGGATCCAATTCATAATTCCATGTCGGCTGCCCCATCGGAGCCCCACGAGCATTACGGTGAACGAGCCAAAATTCATACCAGGCGTTCCATTCGTCTTCTCCCCAGCCGCCTCCGTCGGGAGGCCATGTCCATTGAGTAAATTCTTCGACCACATGGTTGTTTTCATTGACAATATCTGGGGTGTACGGGCCTAATTGAATTGGATTATTCCCTTCTGCTGATCCATCCCGGTCATAGTGGGCGATGTAATAGGTATATCTGCTGTCAATATTTTGGCTGGCACCATAAATCGCATAAACTATTGCCCCAACTACAACGATCCAAACAGAGATTTTACAATAATAAATATTTTCTATTGACCGGAAATGCAGTTTACCGCTGGGATAAATGCCTTCTGGCGGATCCCAAGGGAAATAGGTCACTTCCTGCCATCTTGGAAACGGTTGATCCAGGCTATTAAGGAGGATTTCAATGCCGCTTTCGGCCTTCTCTGCCTTCTGCAATAATTTATAGTCGAGCCCATCTGGCCCCTTTTCAGGGAGAGTCCAATCTACCCCTTCCGGGAAGAACGTAGCGTTAAAGGTTCTCCAATGGTACGTCGCCACAGTCCTTTGGGCTCTGGAAGGTGAAATCTTGTACGGGCTCTCAAATGCGTAACCTGTTCCCCAATAGCCGCCCACAGGCGACCCCGTGGTTTCAAGAGAAAAAACGTCTTCCCCGATTCTCGGAACCCCGTCCGCAAACCCTACAACGGCAACCGGCTCGTTTTCCTTGAGCATGACCACCACTTCGTCGCCACAACGGAAACTTTGCCAGGCTTTCTTATAGGCTCCTGTTTCCTCGTCCCAATCTGTAGCCTTGTTCTCACCCTGCTCCGGCTCGTTTTGGCCATATTCAGTTAAGAATGGAACCCCGCTTTTATCTACGAGCGGGTCATCCCAAAACTCTTTCTTCGGTTGGGCAAAGATGGGAATGAAGTCCTCGGTTTCCCCTAATCCTTCAACCTCCACCTTCACCATGCTTTCCACCAGAAAGGGGTCGCCCTCTAAATCTATGTATGTCCCTTCGCTTACAGCGATCCGTTCCTGTGGCGGAATATGCTCGGGACGCTTAAAATCAGTAATGACTCCCTTGGCAAAGGTGGTCTTGTAAACGTCCCTGAAGTTAGGGTGATCCAGACGCCGAGAAGCCGGATATTTTTCAATAACCGTCATCTCGGTGCCTGGAAAGATCGGATCGTCGGCCATGTTGCCTCTTAGGAGCCGGTTGCAAGGGCCATTTTCATATCCCAGGTTGCGGCCTGGCCATCGGCGGCAATCGACAGGGGAGTGGAGAAAGGCCAGATCGCCATGAGTCTCTTGAAGGCATCGGCGGTCCCCCCAGTATTGGTCACGGCATAGGCAGCCGTGGCCAGGGTTGCGACCTCTACGGTCAGGGCATCGTTGCCGCCCCCGGTCAGCTTGGCGGTGACTTTCCCGGCGCCCACGGTGTAGTTGCGCCCACCCGCAGCCGGGGCGACCCCGATGGTAGCAACCGAGGTGTTATCCCCGCCAGTGAGGGACAGGACAACCCCTACGGCCCCTTCCCCGCCAGTGATGATCTTGAAAAGGTCGCCAACGGAATAGACGTCGCCGGGTACGGTCGGAGCCGCCACCAGGGTAGCGATCTCGCCCGCAACGTAGATATTCTCGTCATTCTGGAAAGTCCCGGTCTTGCTCTTGATGTCCAGGTAGCCGGCTGCGGTGCCAGCCGCCCAGGAGCCTGAGATCAAGCAAACGCCAGTAACAAGGCCTGTGGCTCCGGAGGTGGCACCTTTAACGGTGTCGCCCACCTTGATCTCCTTGGACCCCGCATCGAACGGCAGGAACCAAGAGAAGGCGCCAACGCCGTAGACGGAGGCACCGTCCGCCACGTCAATGGCGTTAAAGTTCCAGGACAGAACTGCATTGCTGTACTGGCCCTCAGCCCGGCCCAAAGCGTTTGTGGTAAGAAACCACTTGTCGGCCGCAACGCCATTTTCCACCAGGTCAATAGAGAGCTCTTTCCGGGTATAGGCCCGCCCGCCATCGGAGGGCCACTCCGTGAGGGACTCGAAAACGGTGGCGCCTTCTCCTATAACGGCATTCTTGTAAAGGAACAAAACCAGCGCTTTCGTTTTCAGGATAGCCCTCAGGGCTTCCTTCTCGCCCTCGTTCGGTACATAGATCGTCACGTTTGTTGCCATCTTCTTCTCCTTTTAAAGAATGATTGTAGGGCTACCAAAAGCCTCAAGGCTGGCAATCCCGGTGGGTGACACAACCCAATCGTTCGGAGATATGGCTTTCACTATCTCCAGGTCAAAGGCCAATTTTTCTATGGGAACAGGGTCTCCGACTTTCGTTACCCGCAGCTCAGCTTTGTAAATCCACGGCGGCCGGAAGGTATCGTAAGCCGTCAGGAACACCGTCACGAAACCGCTCGCCGCGGCATCCTTATTAAAATCTGCATCTACCTTGGAGAAAGTCGGTGACGTATCGGCGGGTGAGCGCTTCACCCAAAGAAGAAAAGTGGCCCCGGTCAAATTCAGCCATCGCCCGGTTAGCTTGTTCTTAATCCGGAACGGCAGGACCTTACCCTCGCCCTGATAGATTTCTACCTTAGCCATTGGCCACCATCCTTAAAGGGGATTCATAAAGGTCTATTTCTTCCAGGCCATCGGCAAGCTCCAAGGTCGGCAGCGATGACATCTCAAGGCCCACCTCTTCCAGTCCGGCATCGAGCTCCAGGGTGGCGAGATCGGCCACCTCAAGAATGATCATGTCAGCCGGCCACGGCGCCTTCACCCGCCCCCGGCCAAAAGCCTCCCTGCTCACTATCCCAAATGGGCAAACCGTTATCGGGCCACAGGAAAGCTCCGGAGTCCCGAAAACCTCTTCTGAAGCTATCCCTGCCGGCCGCACGATGTAATTTACTTGTGGTGTGCCGACCGCTTCTTCTGACGGGATCCCCGTTGGCAGCAAGAACAAGGTCAGCCGGGGAGTTCCAAAGGTTTCCCCTGATTCGATCCCGACAGGACTTACATTCTGGTTCACCTGGGCGGTGCCGAAAGCCTCCGCCGAAGCAATCCCCCCCGCGTGGATGATCTGAGTGAGGGCCGGAGTTCCAACCGCTTCCTCAGACGGAATCCCGGTTGGGACAATGTTTAAGGTGAGCCGGGGAGTTCCGAAGGCCTCCTGGCTCTCTATCCCATCCGGCGCCACCGTTACCGGCCCGGCAGTAATATCCGGGGTGCCAAATTCCTCCGCCGATTCGATAGAGGTTGGGCGAACGTAAGTCTTGAGGGTCGGTGTCCCAACAGCTTCATCTGATTCGATCCCCGTTGGGGAAACCGTGACCAAGCCTGGGGTCACTTCCGGGGTACCAAAGGCTTCTGCAGAATCAATCCCTGTCGGGGAAATTAAGGGCGTAACATGGGGGTCGCCAAATGCTTCTGCCGAAACGATCCCGGTCGGCTCTAACGTTACCGGGCCAGGCGACAGAACCGCAGTTCCAAAGGCTTCCTGGCTCGGCACTCCGGTCGGAGAAATCGTAGCCATTCCCGGAGTGACAACCGGCTCACCGACAGCTTCTTCGGACGCAATCCCGGCCGGAGCGACAAACAGGGTGATCTTGGGGGTCCCGAAAGCCTCGCTTGATGCGATAGCGGCCGGCGCCACCTCTACCGGACCGCAGGTTATTACCGGAGTGCCAAAGGCTTCAGCTGACCCGATAGAAGATGGAATGAGGATAGGGAACGATGTGGGGAGCAGGGCTTCGCTTGGCCGGCCCTTGCGCCAAAATTTATCCCCCCAATCATCAGCAAGCCGCAATTCTTTGAACGGCATGCCCTTAAACCAGAATTTTTCTCCCATGTCATTGATTGCGCTCATGACATGCCCCAATCGTCCACATTGACAAAGCCCACGTCGCCGTCTACGTCAACGTAGACCTCCAGAACACCATCGGCGTCAATGGCCGGGGTCACGCCCGAGAGCTCTTCCCAAGAGTTCAGACCCGCCGTCATGGTATCCAGAACCTGATCGGAGTTTATGCCCATGAGGGGGGCAGCCTTGCACATGAGCCGGGGCTGTGCCCCATCGTAATCGGCCCCACCTGCTGCTGCGCTCGATTTTCTGAGGTTGGCCTTGACCGTAGCTGTTGAGCCGCTTTCTATGGAGAAGCGTTTGATGCCAGATTTCAGCTTGGCATCATGGGTATTGGGGGTAAGCCGCTGCGAGGGGGCCGCCGTGTTGTAATAGGTGATGTCCTTCTCGATGATCCCCCGTAAGAACCAGGACTTGAAGGCGCCGCTAACCTGGCCGTGGTCGCTGCTGCGCACGAAAGAATCTGGGGTGGACATTCCCACGACTTCTTTCCCATCTCCGCTTCCGAGCTTGGTGTTCTCTAGATCAACATAAATCGGAATATTGGGCGGCGTACCAGCGATGTCAGCCGTGGTATGGGGCACCTTGATCCCGGAAGCGGTCCCGAAATCCGAGTTCACGAATTTTAGCTTCGCAACTACTGCCGCCAAGTTAAAACCGTAAGCGGTAGCATGGGCCTTATCGCCGTGTCCGGTGAATCCGGTAAAGGTAATCTCTGCGCCTGTTACATATAAATTGGCTGTGTTGTTTCCGAAAGCCTCAAGCGTCCCGATATTCAAATTAAAACAAGTCAATAACTCGAAGCCGGAAGCGGGAGCGGTATAACCACGATTGCGCCAACAAGCCAGACCGTCACCGATAGAGCCAGTAGCGGTGTTGAAAGTGAAGCCGTTTTCGTAATTAGAGTGGGCCTTATTGTTGTTAAAGATTCCAATCGTAGCCCCGACTTCGGTAAGATAAAATCCATTTCCCTTACACCCGCACATCACATTGTTGATAATGGTGATGCCCATATCCAGAGAATATAGGCCATGAGTTCCACCGGCAAGGCAGATGATCCAGTTTCCATCAATTACGACGCCGGTGGTTCCGGTGGTAGCCACAGCTACTTGGATACCATAACCACCTGTGCTATACGAACCAACATTGTAGCCTACGTTATCCTTGATCGTGACGTTATCGAGGTTGGCGTGGTTCAGGATGAAGGGAGTAGCCCGGCAATCCTTGACCGCACACCTCTGGATATTGCAAGACCCGGTGGTGGTCTTGATAATAGAAGTCGACCCGAAGCCTGAGAGAATCACCCAATCCAGATTCACCGTAGCTTTGTTAGCGATGCTCCAATAAAAGCCGTATGCGGCGTTATTGCACTTCCAGATGACGTTCCGGGTAAGGTTGACCAATTCTGCCCGGGTCGGAGCCGTGCCGTCATGCAAGTAGACAAGGGCGCTCGGCAGGGTGACGGTAGTTCCAGAAGCGTCAGCCCCCAGCGTTTTTCTTTCGTATTGCGTGTAGGTCTGGGTCGTGGGGGCGATCCCTATATCATCGCCAGTTAGCCAGCCTGTTGAAACATCGGTGGTTATTTCGGTGATGTTGTTCAAAATGCAGGTGGCGGCGGGTATGGCCGCAGAAGTCTTGGTGATCTGCAGGGTTTCCCCGCCATCGGTGGTAGCAGTTCTTATGACGATGGCGGCCCCATTGATTAGGAGGGTAGCCCCCGCGGTGTAGCCGTTGGCCTCGGTCATAAGGCGGCCGTAGAGCCGGGTAATCATCGGGTTTACGCCCGTTGGAACGTCCACGATCCCGCCTATATCGGCGTTGAGCAGGGCCCGGTCATAGGTAAGGGGATTGCCTTGTCCGATCAAGGTTCCGCCGCTTCTGAGGATGAAGGCGTAGCCATTATCAGCCGCAGCGTTGAATTGCAGGGTATGAGTGTAGGCCGAGCCGATGGGCGTGGCCACGGTTCCCTGCTGATATTTCCCTCCCGCCAAAACATAAAAATGGGCGGCCAGCACAAGCTGGGTGGTGACAGAGGGGGAAACGTCCAAAATGCCCCTATGACTAACCGAGAGGACGCCGTACGCGTCGGCCACGTTGTTGTCGTAGGTGATGGTTATATCGTTCCCTGTCCCCTGGCCGGTAGTTTCACCGATGATCCAGATAACGTCGCCTGCCTGGGGTGCAGCCGTGGCAGTCCGGCGCAGAAGCCGATTGAAGTCATTGGCGGTAGCGGTCTTGTAGCCGTAAATCTGGGTGGCGTTTTGGGCCTGGATACCAATGGCGAAGTTCTTTCCCGTGGTCAACGTGACCGGAGAGGCGAATTTAAAAAATGCCCAAAATCCGCCATCCCCAGAAGTCGGTTCACCCGGGAGGTCAGCTATATCGAAAGTGACCGGGCCGGCTGCATCCGTGTTGTCCGTGGTATTGCGCAGAACCACCTTACCCCAGCCGTTCGGGGAGGCGCTGCGATATTCAAAGTACATCGCAACGCCGTCGATCTCGATGTTGTCCCCTGCGAAGCTGGGGCCATAGGACATAGAAGTGGGCCACACGGCAGATGTGGCCCCGCTGCCCTGCATCGAACCGGAATGGACCAGCCCCCAGGAAGCGGCCGTATTCCAGTTGCCCCCTATGGCGAGAAGGTTAGCCAAGGCGCCCCCTTACAGTTTGAAAATCTTGTTAGCTCCGGAATCCCAAGCAATCCCAATATCACCGGTGTTAGGCGTCACCGGCAGACCGGTGGCACCGTCGATGTATGCGACCAGGGGGCTGTCGGCGGCGTTGGTGACCCACTTGACGATGACGATGGCCTCCGAAACAGCGCCACTCACGGCCAGGAAGGTCACATCCGGGGCGTCGGCAACACCGGCCACCGGGTCAGTTGGGGCCAGGGCGATGAAGGAAATCAGAGCCAGCGCGGGAATGTCGCTCAAAAACTCATGGTTTGCCAGGTCCACGGTGTAGCCGGTCCCGCCCTGAATATCCACCAAGTAGGCCCGGAAGGTGTCGCCACCGTTTTTCCAGGAAATATCGCCCCTGAGGAACCCATTTCTTGCCTTGTCGTAAACTGAATTGGCCACGGCTTTTCTCCTTAATTGAACAGTTTGTTTTCCTCGAAAATCCGAAGAAGGGTTTCATCTGCTCCCCACGATTCGCCGTAGAGAGACATGAGCACCTGGGGGATACCATTCTGTACTCGGTAGAGCCCGGCCCCCCGAGTTCTTGAGTTGACACGCACCTTGGATTCCGTCAAATGCACAACGTGGCCGGTGTGCGTCCCCACCACAATGCCCTGCTTCGTCATCCAGACCGGAGAGGGCATCTGGGTTAATTTCCGGGAAATTTCGTACCCGCCGCCAACGGACGGCCCAGACATTTGGGCCATAGTCAGGCTCCCCGGTATCGCCCCATCTCCAACCCTTTCCATTTTCATTTTGTCTGGGTCGGTCCCGTCCAGGAACCAGGTGCTTGTAAGGGAGCTGGCGAAGAGGCCACCGGTGACCGGCGCCAGGAGCACCAGGTCCTCGATGAAAGGGAGATAATTGCCGTCCCTGAATAATTCATACTGGTTGGGATCGCTGAAAAGGAGTTTGTTGGCCCGGGCCCCCCAGATGCGGCCATGCTCGAAAATGAAATGACTGAACCCCGGGGGAGGACCTGCCTTGAAGGTGGGTAAGGGCTGCAACCTTGGACTTGCCGATGAGATCACGCCAGCAGAAACTACGGCCAAGAATAATTCCCCGCCGTTCGGATGAGTGACCCAGACGATGGCCCCGGGAGGCATATTCAGAAGCTGGATGCCGCCGCTTTCACCTTCCCAGGCGATTTTCGTCAGCGGGCCATTTCCCCCCAGGCGGTCCCCCTCAACATTGGTGTAGGCCACGAAATAGGTCCCTGGGGTCATGTTGCCGTCCACCAGGTTTACCTGGGGGGCCGGGGGCAGAGAGACACCCCAAGACCTCAGCGTGCCCCCCAGGAGGTCGTAGGCAGACTTCCAGTAGGGATTAGAGGCGAATACGAGGTTATTAATCTCGACAAAGTTGACATCGGCCTTTGGTCCAGGCACCTCGCAGAGCTCCCAGGCACGTTCTCCTTCCACCCGGAAGAGGGCCTGGGGATCTTGTGCGCCCTGAGCCACGCAAAACATAGCACTCTTGGCCCATAAGGAATGGCAGTTGACGAGAGCCTTGGTTTCCGTAAAACCAGTACGGATATTTATGGCCCCGCCATCGGTCACGTCCGCATTGAGGACAATCTTGGGGGAAATCTGCCGCTCATCATCCAGCAGTTTCGCCGCAGCCCCTGGGAGGTTGCTCATCCCCTTGAATCCGTAAGCAGTGACGTTCTTAGCCATTCTTCTTCACCTTATGGAAGCGGGTCCCTGCCACCATGCCGCCGAACCCCCCGCTCCAAGGCCAGGTAAGTGAGAAGCCCAATCTGGTCTTGAAGCCGCCCGTTCAACCCCGCCCGGAGTTCCGCTTGCCAGAAAGCGATTGATTGGTGGGGCGCATCAATGACCAAATCCTGGAGAAGGGTGAAGTTCTTGACCACCATTTTGGGGATGATCACCCTGGCCTGATATTCCTCAGGGATGCAAGTCACCTTGTCCTCGGGCGATTTCAAGGGGGTGGGTTTTTCGTAGAACCACAGATAAAGGGTGTCGTTGGCTTTGGGGAACACCCCGATTTTCCGGTCCCGAACGCCCACACTCGTTACCTTTTCGCCAACCTGAGTGTGGGCAATGTCTTTCCGGTGAAGGTCGTCAAGATACCTGGCAATCTGCACCCGGCCATACCCACCGTTCCTGGCCCGAAAGAGACGCTTCTGGTAGCTGTCTGGCACGTCATAGATCCAGCTGTTTTCAGTGACTTCAAGGGGAACAGGCTCGATAAGACGCAACGCCGGAAGGTCATAGTCCGCGGCCAGTTCGGAGATTGCGTTATTGATCCATCCAGGGAATTTATCTGCAAGGCTGTCGTCTCTTACAACCGTGCTGATCTCAGCCATCAATTCCTCAAGGGTCATGTCACTTCCTTCGGTTTTCGGCGGTTTGCTCCCCCACCAAGTCCAGATTGGCCCCGCATTGCGGACAGTATTCGTCTGGTGGTTTATCCCTTGAAAATGGGGTAACCACCAGCTCGGGGCGGTAAACGAGTTTGCATTTTGGGCAACGGGTTAGATAATCCGTCACTACCGACTCCTAAAATGCTGCTGGGGTTCCCCCCGACTCGGCCGGGGCCGGGGCCGCTGCCGTTTTGACGGCCTTCTTGGGCGCCACCGGCTTCTTGACGGCCTTCTTGGGCGCCGCCTTCATGGGTGCAGGGGACGCAGGATCGCCCTGATCCGGCTTCTGCCACTCCGGTTTCTGTTTGGTTTGGGCCTGAGCCTTCCTGTCCTGTTCCTGGATGAACCACCGGATCACGAGCTCCTGGTGAGGCCCAGGTTTTAAGGCCTGGGTGATCTCGGATATGCTGGTGATCGGGCTCCCATCATCGAAGGTGAAAGCTCCGTCTGAGTCCATCGTGATGCGCCGGCCAGTATCCTCGGGGTTTTCTTCCCGATGATCAAACCAGTAAAGAGCCTCGTCCTGTTCAGGCCCTGCCGGGATGACTTCCGTGATTTCCTTCTTGGTCGCGATGGGCAACCCGGTTGTGTGGACATAGGCGCCGTTCGAGAGCTTGCTGATTTTCTTGTCGCGCATCACCCATGTCTGAAGCAC
>Ga0351865_10036_pt1 | contig 50558 bp, 51 predicted proteins | sample TotcelFGM3001L10_FD_206780 | JGI IMG/M metagenome (GOLD analysis project Ga0351865, IMG submission 206780) | Enriched cells from coal bed in the Powder River Basin, Montana, United States - Total cells FGM rep2 HSBNCT.FGM.300.1.L10 ... | reverse complement strand
CCGGTGCGGCGATCGAGGCCGTCCACCTCCTCCCGGGTTTCCGCCAGGTGGAGAAAAAACGGCACCCCCCGGGCCCGGGTCAGGTCTTTGGCCTTTTGCAGGGTTTCGGGTCCACAGGTATAAGGGGAGTGGCAAAAGACCGCGGAAGTAATCCGGTTCGGGTAATCTGCCCCGGTGTCCAGAAACTCCTCTGCGATTGCCAGGTTGCGGGCCGGGTCCGGAACCCCGGGCGCCGGGAAGTCCACCACCCCCTGGGCCACCACGGCCCTGAGACCGGCATCGCTTAAGGCCTGGCGCACCGCGGCTTCAAAAAAGTAGCCGTCGGCCACCGTGGTGACGCCCCCCCGGATCATCTCCGCCGCGGCCAGGAGGGTTCCCCGGTAGACCTTATCGGCATCGAGCCAGGCGCCCTCGGCGGGGAAGATGAACTCCGTGAGCCATTGCTGCAAGGGGAGATCGTCGGCCAGGCCCCGGAACCAGACCATGGGGGCGTGGCAATGCGTATTGACCAGCCCGGGCAGGAGCAAAGCCCCCTGGGCGTCCAGGCGCTCCCGGGCGGCGGGGAGGGTTTGTAGGGCATCGGCCTGCCCCACCGCAATGATTTTCCCGCCGGCCACCGCCACATAACCGTGAGCCAGAGGCACGGCGCCGGGCGCCATGGTCAGGACCAGGGCATTATGGATGAGGCAGTCGTAGGGGAGGGATGCCATCAGGTTCAAAGTTCAAGGTTCAAGGTTCAAAGTTTGGGTAGGCTCATCTTGAACTTTTTATAATTTGCGGGGGAGCCAAAGGCCCATGGGCAACTGTTCTCAAAAATATTTGGTTGCATCTGTATCTTACCGGTGCGCGTGCACAGGTTGAAAACCTGTGCCACCGAAGTTTAAAGTAGGGTGCGTCCCAGGCACCATCAAGCTAACCCGCGGCCGGTTCCTGCCAGGGGCGGACGAGTTCCTCCCACCGGCCCTGAGCCTTGAGGAGCAGGTCGCAGACCTCCCGGACCGCGCCTTGGCCTCCCGGAAGCCGCGTGACCCAGTGGGCCGCGGCCAGGACCTCCGGGACCGCATCCGCCACCGCCACTCCCAGGCCCACCCGGTGGAACAGGGGCAGGTCCACCAATTCGTCGCCCACCGCCGCCGCCTGCGGCGGGGTGAGGTTCAAGGCGGCCAGGAGCTCCTCCAGGATGGCCACCTTGTCCCGAACGCCCTCATAGAAGCGGGTGATCCCCAGCTCCCGGGCCCGATGAAAGGCGGCGTCGGAACGGCGCCCCGACACCATGGCCACCTCGATGCCGCCCCGCTGGGCCATTTTGATGCCGTGGCCGTCACGGACGTGAAAGACCTTGAGGGTTTCTCCTTTGGCGTCGAAATAGAGCCTGCCGTCGGTGAGGACGCCGTCTACATCCAGGATCAGCAGCCGGATGCCGCGGGCCCGGCCCAAGATTTCTTCCGGATATGGTAGTAAGGGCAAGGTGCAATCCTTAAAGATAACGGGGGATCTTTCCCGTATCCAGGTTGGTTAACATCAGCTTGGTTCGCCTCTCTGTTCCGTGGGGGAAGCAGGCAAGGAGCTTACAAAGACCTAAATACCACAGAGTTGGCACCTAATACAAGCCTAGGTCTCGATGGCGAGAGTCCGGTCCCCAAGATCGGGGACTTTGGGGAAGTTTGCACCGGCGGCCCCGATCCGAAGGAGCCGGCGCCCCATTATTTTTGTTGCCGTGAGCCGATCTCGCTGCCTGCCCTTGCCAGGAGCCGGTGGCATTATTACCCTTATTCAGGCAGGGGAGGTTGCAGTAAAGCCCTCGCCTAAGCTTCACCCAAAAAAAAGTCAGGAAAGGAGCATTCCAATGGATACGTGGATTGGCGTCGCTACCATCCTTGTGGGGTTGGCCAGTTGTTTCTATGGCTATCCCCTCTTCCGGATTTTCTTGATACTTGCAGGCCTGATCTATGGCTACCTCCTCGGCCTGGTCTTCACTCCGGGCAGCCAGCCCTGGCTGGCCCTCCTGATCGGGGTTGGGGCCGCGGTGGTCCTGGCGCTGCTCGCCTATCCCCTGTGGAGCATCGGCGTCATCGTCATCGGGGCGGCATTGGGGTTCATGATCCTGGGCGCCCTGGGCCTGGCCCTGAACCTCTCCCCGGGGGCGGTGATCCTGATGGGGGTCCTGGGTGCCGCGATAGTCGGGTTCCTGTTCTATGGCGTCAGAGACCTTTTCGTCATGCTGGCCACCGCCTTCAGCGGCGCGACCCAGGTGATCTACGGCCTGGGCCTGCTCCTGCCGGCGCTGACCTTGGGGGGCGGGCGGGCCAACTTCCTGGCCATCGTGGCCATTATGGTGTTGGGAGGCATCGGCTTCGCTACCCAGTATGGGATGTTCAAAGATCGGCGCACCTACTCAAGTGAGAGGCGCCGGCAAGTCGTAGTTTGAAACTTTGCCCAACGGAGTTGGAGGAGAGGCCCGGGGGCAACGCTTCTTTGATTGCACTAATAATCTGCGCGAAATTCCTGGCGGAACAACAATTCACCCCTGTGAAATAAATGAATCTCTGGCGGGTAGAGTACCGGGCCAGAGGTAACCTACCAGATATCAGATGCAGGGTTAAACCTCGCACCAGCCCTCCGGCATCGCCCCAAACCTGGTTGAATCGTCCGCTAACTCAATGACTAATTTGACTGAGCCAACTTTATGGTTGAATTGCTGGTTCGTAACTTCGGCAATAATCCAGGCCAAGGGGTTTTTGGCCCAGCCCGAAACAATTATGGTTTGGCCTTCATAAAAAGAAGTAAGGATCATTATTTTAAGAAAAATCCCTTGACAAACCAATATGATTATTAAATATTAATCCATCTACTTTAGTGCAATCCGAGAAACTATAAAAACAGGGAGGATTCACATGGCCAGCGAAGTGTTAAAGTTAACCGCACAAATTGTAATGTCCCACGCCTCGATGAGTGAACTTAGCCCCGATGAATTGGTTGATGAAATTAAAGAGATCTACAATGTTTTATCCGCTCTGGAGGGCGGGGCAGTTCTGGAGGATGTGGCTGCGGAAAAGAGCGGCGAGGCGGGAGTGGTAAAAAAACCGTCGGTGCCATTGAAAGACATCGTCAAGGCAAAATACGTCGTCTGCCTGGAATGCGGCAAAAAAATGAAGACCTTAAAGACTCATCTGCGCAAGGCTCACAACTTGATGCCGAAGGAATATTTTCAGAGATTCGGCCTGGATCCGAAAAAGTTCCCGCTGGTGTGCAAAGAGTATTCCGAACAGCGCAGCAAATTGGCCAAGGAAAGAGGCTTGGGAGCGCAGGGCGGAAGGCGTAAGGCTACTTCTTAAGTCAAGCTGAGCGTGATTGCTGCTTAAAAGGGCGGCCCCCTATAGGATGAAGTGCTAACCAGGGGCTTATTACTTAACTCTACCCGGGAAGAATCTCGCAGGGGAGGGGTGTGCTTTGGGCATGAAGCTCAAGGCAGCAATTCGTCCCCCGCGAGAACGGTGGATGAGTGCCGGCAACCTGATTTTTTGAGGAAGGAAGAGTTTGGTAAACCCTGTCAGTAACTACCGGGAACGCTCGCTGCGAATCCATGGGCTGATTTGCGCCAAGTGCAAGCGGGAATTCACGCATCGCAACCGGCAGCTTTTAACGGTGCACCACAAGGACGGCAATCCCAGAAATAACCCCGTGGACGGCTCCAACTGGGAAAATCTCTGCGTCTACTGTCACGAGGACGAGCACAACCGGAAACGTCTCGGCGATTATCTCAGCGGAGAATGAGGCGATATCAGGTTAGTGGTCCTATTCCTCGTCTGAGGGTTTTTCATTCTGCCGGATAACCCCGGCGCCAAATCGCGACTTACTGGATTTGGGCGGCGCCGCCTCCGGGATTGGCCCGCGCATCTTCCTCATCGGTTGTTGTTGTTTCTCCTGCTGGTCCATCTTGGCCCGGTCTTGCTGTTCTTTCAGACGTTGTTGTTCCAGCTTTTCGGCTTCCCCTGGCTGGGCCTTACTCTGGGCCAAAAGGCGCGGTTGACTTTCCCGGGATGCGGCGCCGGAAACCGGGTTGGCGTGCGCCGGGACCCCGGACAGCAAGAGGGCCGCCGCCCCCAGACCGAGTGCGCCTCGGGCGCAAATCTTCATGAGCCGCTGCATAATGTCTCCATGCATCAGGTCTGCCTTAACCGGAACCTGTGGCTGACCGCCCGGCCGGCTGTGAACGGGGCCGTCCCGCCAGGGGGCTTCCGGTCTTCGCAAACCGGTTAGGTATTTTCCTCTTTTAGACCGAGCACCTCAAAGACCTCGATAGGTTCTTGCCGGCCTTTGACCGCCCGGGTGTCTTGCTGCCCGGTTGCCACTCCCGAAGCCGCTTCAATGGTACTCCGGCTGGCGACGATAGTCCAGCCCAACTTTTTGGTCAAACCTTCCAGGCGCGAGGCGGTATTGACCGTATTGCCGATGGCGGTGAATTCCAGGCGCCTGGGTGAGCCGATGTTGCCCACTATGGCTTCCCCGGTATGAACCCCGATGCCTGGAGCCGATCTGCGGGAAGAATTTCACTTTTAAACATTTTATACCGATTACGGATTTAATCCTGGTTAATTCGGCAAAAACCGGTGCCATGACCGCCGGTGGTGGCATCGGTTGCCGCGCGGACCATTTTGCCCGTCAACTTAACGGATTCTCCGGGACCAAGTCTAATTTTAACAACAGCTTATGCCGGCCGCAGCCGGCTTAAAAATCTCATCAAACCTTGCCGTGGGAGGAAGTATTTCATGTTCAAGCCGTTCCGTACCTTTGGTGTCATTCTGACTTTATTGGCGACCGGATTGTTAACCACGGCCTTGATCCCTGGTGATAAATCTGGCGGGCCTGATAAGCCGGACGCGGCGGATAAGACCCTGGCGCCCTACTTTGTGGTCTTGAGCGACGACCCGAAGGTAGACGCCTTGCCGCTGAAGAGCACCCGGGCCGACGTCAAGATCGCCGGGGTGGTGGCCGAGGTCAAGATCACCCAGGTGTATCGTAATACCGGCCAAAAGACCCTGGAGGCCATCTATGTTTTTCCCATGTCGACCCGGGCGGCGGTCCATGCCATGCGCATGACCATCGGCGAGCGGGTGGTGGAGGCCTCGATCATGGAGCGGCAAAAGGCCCGGGAAACCTATGATGCGGCCAAAAAGGAGGGCAAGACCGCCTCCCTTCTGGAGCAGCAGCGGCCCAACGTCTTCCAGATGAACCTGGCCAATATTCTGCCCAATGATGAGATCAAGGTGGAGCTCAAGTATATGGAACTCCTGATCCCGGAAGACCATATCTATGAGTTCGTCTACCCCACGGTGGTGGGCCCCCGGTACACGACCAAGACGGCGGAAGGGGCGGTGGATACGGACAAATGGGTTCAGAACCCTTACCTGCACGAGGGCGAGGCCCCACCTTACACCTTTGGTCTGAACGTGGAACTCACCAGCGGGGTCCCCATCGCCAGCCTGACCAGCTCCAGCCATGAGGTGGAGATCAAATATTCCGGAAAAACTTCGGCCCAGGTTTCCCTCAAGGATGAGAAGACCGGCGGCAACAAGGACTTTGTGCTGCGTTACACGCTGGCCGGCGGCAAGATCGAAACCGGCCTCCTGCTCTACCCCGGCCAGGAAGAAAACTTTTTTTTGCTGATGCTGGAGCCGCCGGCCCGGGTCAAACCCGAAGCCGTCCTGCCCCGGGAGTATATTTTCATCGTCGATGTTTCGGGCTCCATGCACGGCTTCCCCCTGGATACGGCCAAGACCCTGATGAAAAACATTATCAGCGGCCTGAAGACCCAGGATTTTTTTAATGTGCTGCTGTTTGCCAGCGGTTCGGCAACGCTTTCCCCCACCGGTTCCCTGCCCGCCAACGAGGCCAACCTGGAAAAGGCCCTGGCCTTTATCCAGTCCCAACACGGCGGCGGCGGGACCAATATCCTGCCGGCCCTGACCACGGCCCTGGCGCTGCCCCGGACCCCGGGGGTTTCCCGGATCGTGACCGTAGTTACCGACGGCTACGTGGATGTGGAGCCTCAGACCTTTAAGCTTATCAGGGACAACCTGGGGGCGGCCAACCTCTTTGCCTTCGGCATCGGCAGCTCGGTCAACCGCCATCTCATTGAGGGCATGGCCCGGGCCGGGATGGGTGAGACCTTCGTGGTGCTCAACAGTGGCGAGGCTGCCAAACAGGCCGCCAAATTCCGCCAGTACATCGCCAACCCGGTGCTCACGGACATCAAGGTGGCTTATGAAGGCTTCTCGGCCTCCGAGGTCGAACCTAAGACCCTCCCTGATCTCTTTGCCATGCGGCCCCTCAACCTGTTGGGCAAATATGGGGGCAGCCCCACGGGCGCCATCGTGGTGCGGGGAAAAACGGCCCAGGGCCCCTATGAGCAGCGCCTGGAGTTGAAGGATGCCAAGGCCGGCCCCGAAAACGCCGCGCTCCGGCTGCTCTGGGCCCGGCAGCGGATCATGAACCTGGTGGACTTCAGCCATGTTGACCGGGGAAACCAGGAGGTGGTGAAAGAGGTCACCGCCCTGGGGCTGAAATACAGCCTCATGACCCCGTACACCTCGTTCGTGGCGGTGGATCAAGTCAAGCGGGCCGACGGCCAGGTGGTGACGGTAAAACAGCCTCTGCCACTGCCGGAGGGGGTCTCCGACCTGGCCGTGGGGGAATCAAAAATGATGTCCATGATGCCGTCCATGATGCCGGGGTCGCCGTCCATGATGGCGGCCAAGGATGAGAGGGGGTATATGGGCGGAGGGCGGCCGAAGCCTAAAGCCGGCCCCCATGGCGGCAGCACGGCCCCGGCGGAGCCTGCGGTGGCTCAGGTTTCGGTGACGGTCAAGGATGTCCGAGTCAAAGGGAACCTGACCCCGGCCGCGGTACAAAAGGCCCTGGAAGACGAGTTGGCGAAGCTGACGCAATGCTGCCAGGACGCCGCCAAGGCGGGCTTGAAGCTGCCGGCGGAACTTACGGTCACCTTTACCATCGGTCTGGACGGGAAAATTACCGGGACCCCGAAGGTTACCCTGACGGCGCCGCAAAAGAGCCTGAAAAACTGCCTGGTCGCGGCCTTGAAAGGTATCCAGTTTCCGCAGCCCCAGCCGGCCGCCGTCCCGGTGACCGCAACTCTGAGCCTGACCGCGAAATAAGGCGCTTACCCCTCAACCCCCAGGCCCCGGGACCGAACAAATTCCCGGGGCCTGGGGTTTTTATATATGAGGGCACAGGTCTTAGACCGGTGAAGCTATAGCGTTTGCCATAAATTCTTTCCCCTCGGAGGTTCTCAAATTCCCCTAAATCCCCCTGGTTCAAAGGGGGACTTTTCCTGCAATATCTTGTAGTTGCCCCAATTTTTTAAAGAGGGGCAGGGGGGATTATAAGGGGTCCCTGATCGGAAAAGATTTTGGCAATTGCTCTAAGATGAGCGAAACGGATAGCGGCGACTGCCACCGCGGGGGAAGGAAATTTATCGGACCAGGGGAGGACCAGGGGAGAAAACGGCGCGGCGGCCCCGCGGCAGTGCTCCTGAGGTGTTCTGCCTGGCTGCTGCGGTGGACTGATTTATCCTGAAGAGGTCAATATCCCGGTTTTAATCCAACCTAAGAAGTCCTGGCGCAGGGTGGAGAAGACCGGTTGCTGTTCAAGCTGCTTCAGCAATTCCAGCCGCTGCAGGAGCGGCAGGGTAAAATAGAAAGGGCTTTCCATGCATGCCGCCACCACAGCCTTTCTCGGCGTATTGCCGTTCATGGATTAACCCCCTGCCGGTTAAAAGGATCAGGAATTAATTTGGTTAAGCTCAACATAATTTATCAAAGTTAAATAATCTATCGGCAAACCTCCTGATTTTCATGAACCATTTTTCTGATTTTCGGGATAAATAAACCTTACCTCCCTTTCCCTGCCTTCCGGCCCCTAGTCGCCGGGACCCTTGCCAAGTGCCCGGTATTGTCCCGGGTTGCATCGGCCGGTCTTACGGCAGGGCCCGCACCGGCTTGCCTGCCTTCAGCAGGATCAGGGAGGGTTCATCCATGAGGGCCACCCGGGTTTTCCCCGTGTGGTCAAACAACCCGAGGGCGGCTTTCTGGTCGTTCTTCAACCCCAGGACCACCCGGGGTGTGCCGTTTTTGCCCAACAGATTGAGGCTGCGGTCGCCGTTCTTCTTGCTGACCATCTCCATAGCCGCCTTGTGGCCTTCCCCGTAAAAGGTGAGATGCGGGTCGCCCTGGGTGGTGAGCCCCAAGCTCATCAGGCGATGGCCTTTATCATAGAGATTGACGGCCGCCTCGCCGTTTTTTTGCACCTCCAGCCCCAGGCGCAGTTTCCCTTCATGGTATAAGGCGATGTTCCGGGCGTCCTGGTGAGCCTTGAGCTCCATGGCGTTCTGGTGTTGGCCGTCGCCCAATTCCAGATCGGCCCCTCCCTGGGGGGTTGCGGCCAGGCTCACCCGGGGCAGGGCGCCGTCCGGGCCGAAGAGGGTTAGCCGGGCGGCGCCGTGGGCATCGACTCCCAGCCGGCCGCGAACTCGCCCGGCCTGGTCCACGAGTTGGAAGTTCTGGGCCTGCACGACGGCCCCGGCCTCTGCCGTTGGGGTTGCCACGGGGACCGGGGGCGCCGCCAGCCGGCCTCCCAGGAACCCGGTAATCAGACCCAATGCCGCCGAGATTACCGCCGAAATTAAGATAACGCGAGGCTGACGCTCCATGCCCTACCTCCCTTGGAACCCGGGATGGCGGTCCATTATGGTCGTCTCTTTTCAAGCCGCCGGGGTTCTTCAATCCACGGCACTCCGTTCGGAATGACATGAATATTTAATGGCTTTTGACTGCAACTTCATAACCCCTATCCCACCAGGGGAAAGCCCGCCTCTTTCCAAGCGGCCACTCCGCCTTTGAGGGCCTTGGCGTTGGGGTAGCCTTCCTGGATCAGCCTGGCCGCCTGACCGGCAGCGGAGCCTTCCTGGGGTCAGGCGCAATAAAAGACGATTTCCCGGTCCCGGGGCAGGGTGGGCTGGAGGGACTTGAATTCTTCTAAAGACAAGGCGCCCTCCAGGTGGACTTGCCGGAACCGGGCGTCGCTGTCGTAGGCGCAGACCAGGAGCGCTTCTCCTGACCGCAGTTTGGGATAGATCTCCTCGGGGTTAACGCGGGGCACTTCGTGCATGAGCTTTCTCCTTGGGGCCGGTTTGACGGCATAGTCATATTGTCAAATCTAAGGAGAAAAGCCTGGAAATCAAGGGAGCTTCGGCCATGGGCCGCCCCAGGCCTCAGGCAGGCGCCGTCCCCAATTCCGAGGTGCAGTGCGGGCAGCGAGTGGCCTTGAGGGGGATGGTGGACAGGCAGAAGGGACACTCCTTGGTGGTGGGTTCGGCCGGCGGCGCCGCCTCTTCCCGTTTCATACGATTGAGGCCCTTGATCACCAGAAACACGGCAAAGGCTATGATGAGAAAGCTGATGACGGTGTTGATGAACAGCCCGAGGTTGAGGGTCACGGCCCCGGCGGCTTTGGCTGCGGCCAGGGAGGCGTAGGGTCCGGCGGCTTTGGCGCCTTCTTTCAGGGTGATAAAGAGATTGGAAAAGTCAACATTTCCCAGGAGCAAGCCGATGGGCGGCATCAGGACGTCGTCCACAAAGGACTTGACAATACTCCCGAAAGCCGCGCCGATGACAATGCCCACGGCCATGTCGACCACGCTGCCCCGCATGGCAAACTCTTTGAAATCTTTTAACATCCCTTTCCATCCGGTGATGAGGTGGCTCGAATTATTGAAATATAGTCTTATAAATAATGAAATAATTTATAAAGTCAATGCCCCTAATCGCGGGCCTTGCAGGACTTCGGAGGGGCCGGAGATGCGGCCAATTTTTCCTGGGAATCCGTCCCCACCGAAAAGAATTCCCTAACCGGGGAAAAATGTGTGGCTGGCCCTTGTTTTTGTTTTCAGAGTAATTATTACTGATAAATAAGAATTATCTGGAAATCAAGGCCAGCCGCCCTTGCGTGCGGCGGCCTCCGGGCCAGAGTCCGGAGAGCACGATTTCAAGGGGTAACACCCCCTTAAACCAAAGGAAAAGGAGATTGTTCATGTGCAGCTGTAACTGCAATTGCCAGCAAAAAGATGAAAAGCCGGTTGCCACTGAGGCCGAGCCGAAGAGTTACCTCTGTCATCAATGCAACACCTTTAAGAATGCCCCCGCTGAGGCGGCCCCGCCGGAGTGCTGCGGCAAGAAAATGCAGGAGATGGATTAACCCGGCGGAAAAACCGGACGCCGCCCTCCGGGGCGGCGTCTGCTCTGGCGCGGTAACGCCGGAGGGCATAGGGGCTCACCGGGTCCTGGCGGTGCATTGCATCCAGCGCGGCGGAGAGCTTTTGGGATGACGGCCGAGATGATAAATTTCAAGAAAAGATAGAACCACGACGGAGGAACAGATGTCCAATCCTGAAGAAATGTATCAGTGCCAGATGACCAACTGCGGCTATATCTATGATCCGGCCCACGGCGACAAGAAGGGTAAGATCCCCAAGGGGACCCGGTTTGAAGACCTGCCGGAGGACTGGAAGTGCCCATGCTGCGGCGCCAGCAAGGCCCAGTTCAAGCCTTTGGCTGGCCCGGGATCGGTGGCCGAACAGGCGGTCAAGTGCTCCAGGTGAGCGGCGGGCGCCCCGGAGGCCGGAAAAATGACCGAGATATCTAACACTCCCCCTGATCCAACGGTCAAGGGGCCGGACGGCGCTGCCGAGGATACGGTGTTAATCTTGCGCTCCTATCCGGTCCGGGTGGGTCAGAAGATCACCATCGAAGGCGGGCCCCGGCGCGGCGATTGGGAGATCATCGGGGTGGGCGAGCGGAAGCTCAGGCTTCGCTGTCCCATTTTCCACCAGGAACTTGACAGCGACTGGTTTTGCTACGTGGTCACCGAGGCGGCCGGAATCCCCTGGCCCCACCGGCACTAAAGCCGCGCCCATTTTCGCTTCGCCTGATTCAAGGCGGCTGACACGGAAACCTCAGCCCGGCGCGCCGGGCTCACCTGACAGGAGGCCAAGGCCATGAACCCGATCCAGGATAAAACCTTTTGGAAGTGCAGCAAGTGCGGCTACACCCTCACGCAGCCCAAACCGCCGGAGCAGTGCCCCGAGTGCAAGGAGACCTGCGAATTCAAGAATGTGACCTGCTATCTGCCGGAATGCGGCGGGGTTGGGAATACGGATCCGCGTCTGTAGGCGGGTGGTAGGGCGTTGATAGGGGTTTCTTCTGGGGCTAAAGGTCAGCAGGGGCCCGCGGCGGGGACCGGCTAAGATGCCGGAGCCGCAGGACGCGAGAGAGGGGGGAAAGCGCTAGGCACCGCGATTTTCCCCCTAACTCCCTCGGCCGTAGCCGCACCCCTTAAAGGAGCGGTTTGATCAATTTCTCGAAGTCCGCTTTACTCCTGGCTCCCAGAACTTTGTGGGCAATATTGCCCTGTTTGTCGATGATGAAGGTGAGGGGTACCAGTTCCACGCCGCCGTAGGCTTTGCTCACCGCGTCATTGCCCTCCAGCACCGGGTAAGCCAGGTTCAACTGGGTCACGATCTGCTTCAGTTGGTCGGTGGTGGAGGAGAGGCCGATCCCCAGAACCTGGAAGCCCTGCCCCGTGAATTCCTGGTGCATTTGGCTCAGATGCGGCATTTCCTCCCGGCAGGGACCGCAAAAAAAGGTGAAAAAGTTAACTAACACCACCTTGCCCTTGAACTGGCTCAGGCTGTATTCTTTGCCGTCCTGGACGGCTTTCAAGGTAAAGCCCGGGGCGCTGGCGGCCCACCCCGAGGTGGCCCCAATCAAGAGGAAAAGAACCGCCATCAGCACCAGCCAGAATCTTGCCGGACCCAACCTGGACTTCGTCTTCATACATATCTCCTTAGCCTGGATTGCGTTTTATTTGTCCCCTTAATATATATCCGAAAAATCCCGGCGCCACTAGTGGATCATTTTTATGGCGTTGCGGACCACCTTCAGGCTTGCCTAAACCTGGCCCCGAGGCCCCGGTTCTTCCGGTCCATGGTATTTTGCTGAGACCAGGAGCGCCCCGGAAAAATAACCTGCCCGAAACTTTCTCCAGATTGACATACCTCCAGCGAAATATTATCTGTTTCATATAATGAGCCGATAAAGTTTCAAAACGTTAGAAAGGAGACGTACTTTATGGGTAAACACCGTGTGCTTTTGAGTCTGGTCATGGCAGGGGTCTTGCTGTTCGTGGTCGCCGCCGCCAAGGCCGAAGAAGGGCCGATCTACCCCATCGGCGAAATCACCATTGATGCCAAGCAGTTGGCTGCCGGAGTGGGTTACAGTTGGGGTGACGGCGTCATGAAATTCCAGGGCAAGGAATACCCTTTCACCGTCCAGGGTCTTAACGTGGCGGCAGTAGGGTTTGCGAAGATCCACGCCGTCGGTGACGTCTACAATCTGAAGACCGCCGCCGATTTAGCCGGCAAGTATGTCGCGGTGAGCGCCGGCCTGAGCCTGGCCAAAGGCGTTGCGGGCTTAAGCATGAGGAACGACAAAGGCGTGGTCATCAACCTGAGATCGGCCCAGCAGGGGGTGCAGCTGAACCTGGGCGTGGACGGCTTCGACATTAAAATGAAATAGTGTCCTCAGCGATGGAGGGCTACCCCCTGTCTTTTACGGCTAGGGGCTTGAAGGCGGGCGATGGGACCCATCGCCCGCCTTTTTTTGCGGTTTCCGGCAATTCTTGATAAAATCGGCCGTCACTGGAGGATGACTGCAGTTTCCGGCCGATTTACGGCGCTGGTGAGATTATCACCGATAAGTAGGACAAACAGACGCCCTCTCGAGGGCGGCACGATTTTGCCCGCACCCATCATTGCCCCATCACTTCGGAGGGCCCGGCATGCATAGGAATCTGATCGCCTGGTTGAGGTCTCTGCGCTTTTTGCAGCTCGGCGTTTTTATCCTCTTGTTTCTGCTGGTTTTGCCGTTCATCGGCGGCCACCCTTACATCAATTTTATCATCCAGCTCCTCCTGTTGAACGCCTTGCTGGTGTCGCTGTCGGCCAGTGCCCGCCTCCCCCGGCTGCGCTGGGTGCTGATAGCGTTCTGGACCGCCGGGATGCTCCTGTTTTCCAAGCACAACCTGTTTCCGGGACCGGGCTCGCACCGATTAGAGCTGGTGCTGGCGGGGTCTTTTTACCTGCTGTTTCTGGTGGGCTGTATTGCCGCCACCCTCACCTATGTCTTTAGGAGCCCCCGGGTTACCCTGGAAACCATCTTTGCGGCGGTGGTGACCTACTTTTTTATCAGCATCATCTTTGCCACCTTTTACAGCATCTTATATTCCTTTAATCCCGGTGCGTTCAACCTGACCCTGGCAAATACTGCGGAGGAACCCCATTTCCTGATGACCGACATGGTCTATTTTAGTTTGAGTACCATCGTGGGGGTGGGCTTCGGCGACATTCTGCCCCTTTTGCCCTTCCCCCGCATGGTGGCGGTGGTGGAGGCGGTGGTGGGGCACTTCTACATGGCGGTGCTCATCGGCTGGCTGGTGGGCATGTTCATCTCCCAGGCTCTGCGGCCCGTTCCGGAGCCGGCGGCGCCGGAACATCTCAGTCCTTCAGGCGACTGAGCGCGGTGTCGCCCGCGGGGAGGGACGCCACGGGGTTCTTGCACCAGGTTGGGCTCAAAGCTTAGTTTTGCAACTACAGGTTTTTTTCGTGAAAACCCCTATCCTTCTAGAGCATTTGCCAAAAATTCTTTCCGTTTGCTGGTTCTTATAGTGATTTACCCAGCCATTTTTCGTAGGACTCAAAATATAGGGATAATTTCTGTAACCTTCTCCGCCGCGGCAGCGACTATTAAGGGTGAAGTTGCTTGATAGCCGCGCCCAATTTGTCATCCCGTCAATTTTGACTGGAAAATAAACTGATCAAGGATCAGGACCCTAGGGGAGGGAACCGGATGACCATCAAGATTCTCATTGCTGACGATCACCAACTCACCAGAGAAGGTGTGCGGAGCCTGCTGGAACGCGAAGAGGACATTAACGTTGTGGGTGAGGCCGAGGATGGCCGCGCGGCAGTGAGACTGGCAAGGGAGCTAGGCCCGGATGTCATATTGATGGATGTATGCATGCCCGATATGAACGGCATTGTGGCCACGACCTTAATCCTGGCTGAAACTCCCGGGATTAAGGTGATCGCCCTCACCATACTCGACGACCGGCGATTTGTGTCTAATATGCTCCGGGCCGGTGCGTCAGGTTACCTGATCAAGGATTGTTCTTGCAAGGAATTGATCCGAGCTATTCGCAGGGTGGTGACCAACAAAATTTACCTCAGCTCTGGAATAATGGATATGGTGGTAAGAGAGTATGTCACGCCTCCGGCCTATGCTGATTCGCCCGGTGCCTCTCATTTAACTATCAGGGAAAAGGAGGTGTTGCAGTTAGTCGCTGAAGGATATTCCACGCCTCAAATTGCCAACAGTTTACATGTAAGCGCCAAGACCGTAGAATCCCATCGGCAAAACCTGATGGTGAAAATAAATGCCAAAGGTATTGCGGGACTCACTAAATATGCCATTCGGGAGGGATTGACATCCGCATGAATTAATGCATGATGAGGGGAGAAAATTAGGGTTGGCCCGAAATCAGACTGTTTCTGGTAAACGGGAGTTCCCAGTCCTCTTGTGGTCCGTCTTTTTCAATTGGGGCCACAATCTTATTTTTTACCCTGTCAAGATGGATTTCACAGACAATATTCCTGACGATACCTCGGTTATCCAAAATACTCTTAGGGGCAATATTAACTCCTTTGAAATTCTGATAGATAGATATCAAGACTATGTAGCGCGAATTGTCAGGAACCATGTCCCCCGGGATGAGGCGGCGGAAGTGGCCCACGACGCCTTTGTCCAGGCCTATCAATCTTTGGGAGGGTTTCAAGGCACCGGTTCATTTAAAAACTGGCTGGCCAAAATCGCCATAAGGTGTTGTCATGATTTTTGGCGGGGTTACTATAAAAAACCGGAGAATCTGGCGGGTCCCCTCCCCGATGCCTGCCGAAACTGGGTTGACCATCTGTTAACGGATCAATCTCCGGAGCGGGACGCGGAGCGGGTAGAGGCCAGGGATCTGCTGCAGTGGGCCTTGGGGCAATTGCCGGCGGGGGACCGGACGGTGTTGACCCTGACCCACCTGAATGAATATTCGGTGGCCGAGGCGGCGGAATTTCTGGATTGGAGCGTCACCAGGGTCAAGGTCCAATCTCACCGGGCCCGGAAGAAGCTCAGGAAGATTCTTGCGAAAATTCTTCCTCAAGGAACGGCATGAAACCCTCCAAGGACCAGATTGATAAAATCGAAACCACGCTGATTGCGGCGCACCGCCAGCCAGAGGAGGTTCAATTCCCTCCGGACTGGCGGCAACAGGTGATGGAGGATATTAAGGCGCGGGAGAAGGCCACGGCGGCTCAACCTGAAGTAAAGATCGCCACCAAAGCGCCCCGGCGAATTCTCGCCTGGGCCGCGGCGGGCCTGGCGGTCATCGTGGGGTGGCTGATCCTGGCCAACCTGGATCGGCATGATCCGTGGATTACCATAAAACCGGACCTGGCTGCCCTGGAATCCCGTGCTGCCTTCTGGCTGGAAGCTGGGGATGTTGATAGTGGATTGAGGCGTGTGAAGGTGACCGTGATCCAGAGGGAAGTGGAAATCGAGGTGGTGTCTCACGACCTCGAACCGCCAGGGGGGGGGCTGGAGCACCCAAGGCGAGGCGATTAAACAAGTGAATTTGCCTTTGGACCTCGATGCCAAAAGCTTGGGGCTGGGAGAAGGTAAGGCCACGCTGGTGATTACGGCGCATGACTTATCCTGGAGAAACGGGTTTAAAGGACGGATCACCACCCTGAAAAAGGAAATAGTGATTTATTATCAAAAATCCCCCTGAATTCGCGGGAACTCAAGTAAACAACTCGTGTAGCCGTTAGTCCCCACCTTCGCCTCGCCCCCTGGTGCCATCTCCTTCCGGGGAGCCGGTTTGGTCCTGGCATTGGCAAGGACCGTTTTTATGGACGAGTTTGTTGAGCCGGGCACAAAACAGGGCCGCAAAGGTTCGGCAGGACCCGGCCCCGTCCACCGCATCAGTCTGAGGGAATGAGGCATGTTCACAAGACAGGTCACACCACTGCACGGCGTCCCCTCCTCCTGGCTTTTGATTTAGCCGCATCGCCTGCAAAAATCAAGACTTTAGTAGGGTGAGTCCCACCATCAATCAGGTTGAGAGGCGGGCGAGGAGGCTCGCCCTAGTAGGCTTTTCAGGCTTTATAGCGTTTGCCATAAATTCTTTCCGCTTGGAGGTTCTTAAATCCCCCTAAATCCAATACCGTTCACTTAAGCGTATCGAGATGAAGGGAAGTCGTTTCCCTTGTCATTCTGAGGAAGCCGGAGGCGACCGAAGAATCTCTAACTTCCTGGAAACCAGAGATTCTTCACTCCGCTTCGCTCCGTTCAGAATGACATGACGTATGGTGGGGACCGCCCACCGATCCTAAAACCGCTTAAGTGAACCGTATTGCCCCTAAATCCCCCTTTTTCAAAGGGGGACTTTTCACAGCAATTCTCTATGGTTCCCCCCTTTTCTAAAGGGGGGTTAGGGGGGGATTAAAATGATTCCGCTATCGGAAAATACTTTTGGCATTCCCTATAACGTGGCGGGCGAGGATACCCGCCCTTGTCAAAAGTTAGGGGAGTGCCAAAGGCCCAGGCGTGACAGTCCTGAAAATTTATCGAAAATTATCTCTCCCCGGTTGTGGAATGGCCCCGCCCCGGGTACAATGCTGGGAAATCAACAGAGTCGGGCCTTGAATAATCGGCTCCCAAAATACCGCCGGCCACCAAGTCTGCCATGACGATACAGCAGCCTAACCACCCCAAGCGCTCGATGCTTTTGCGTCTGATCAATACCATCGCCCGCCCGTTGACGAAAAATGGCTTCTCCTTCCTGCGCCTGGATGAAAAGACCCTGCTGGACAAGGCCTGTGCCCAAACCGGCCTGGACGACTTCGGGGATGACTCGTTTCGGGGAGCCTTGCAGGTTTTGCTCCGGGCCTTTGAAACCGAGGCCCAGCTCAACTTCGTCGGACGTATCTGCGTACACGAGGACTCGGTGCGGTTGCTGAGTAACCGGCTCCGGCTGGTGGCGGATCGGCGGCGTCACCCGGCCATCGCGGCTGAGGTCATCCGCCGCCCGCTGTTCATCACCGGGTTGCCCCGCAGCGGCACGACCTTCTTACACGCCCTGCTGGCCCAGGACCCGGCCCACCGGGCCCCTCAAGTTTGGGAAGTGATGCATCCATCGCCCCCGCCCGAGGAGGCGTCCTACGCCACTGACGCCCGCATCACCACCACGGCCAGGGAACTGAAGTGGCTCGACCTGCTGATGCCGGATTTTGAGACGGTGCACCTGATTGACGCCCGGCTGCCCCAAGAGTGTATTGCCATTACCAGCCACGATTTCCGGAGCTACACCTTCGAATCCATGTATACCGTGCCTTCCTACCGGGCCTGGCACGACCGGCAGGATAAGCGGCCGGTATACGAGTTTCACCGCCGCTTTCTGCAACATTTGCAGTGGCGCTGTCCCGGTCAGAGGTGGATGCTCAAGGCGCCAAGTCACTTGCTGGCCTTGGAGGACCTGTTGCAGGTCTATCCCGATGCCGGCATCATCCTGACGCATCGCGACCCCCTCAAGGTCCTGGCCTCGTGCGCCAGCTTTACCGAGGTGTTGCGCCGGGGGTTCAGCGACCACCTGGATAAGGCGTCACTGGCCCAGGAAGTGCTGCAGCGCTGGGTGGAAGGCGCCGGGCTGGCGGTGAAGTACCGGCAGACCGAGGGTAACTTGCAGCCGCAGTTGTTTGATGTCCACTATATGGAACTGCTGCGGGATCCCATGTCCATGGTGCGGCGGATTTACGGGTTTTTCGACCTGGAACTGACCGAAGCGGCGGAGACGGCCATGGAGCGGTTTCTGCTGGCCAACCCCAAAAACAAAGGCGGCGTGCACCGCTATTCCCTGGAAGAGTTCGGGTTCGACCCCGAGACGGAGAGGCGCCGCTTTCAATTCTACGTGGATTTTTTCGGTATCGAACCGGAGGGGTGATGACCTGACGGGCCGGTGGGGGACGGCCCGGGAATCTCCGCAAGCCAGCCGGCGGCGGTAGTCGAAGGGAAGGCGGCAACCGGGCAGCCCCCGGCGGTTCGATAACGCACCGCCGGTCAGACCAAAAAAAAAGCGGCCTGGCGGCCGCTTCGCCATTTAATCCGGCTGAGATGGACCAGCCGGGAGTTCGGTCTCGACCGAATCGGTTTCGGGCAGGCTATCTAATTCCATGGCCTCACCCTCCGGCATCTCCTCGGCCTCCGGCAGAGCCTTCCCCTGGCGGCGTTTCATCTTGTCGTCGTTCTTCTGCTTTCGAGCTATCTCTTTGGCGCGTTTTTGCCAACCGTAACGATTTCGGGCCAAATTTATCCTCCCTGGGGCTTAAAATGCCAGAACTCCGGTAGTCCGGAGACCGCCGGAGTTCTGACTCTCAGGCTTTGCGGTCTAGAGTTTTACCACGTTTTGGGCCTGAGCCCCCTTGGGACCCTGGACCACCTCAAACTCCACTTCTTGATCTTCCGCCAGGGAGCGGAAGCCGTCGCCCTGGATGGCGCTGTGATGCACGAATACATCCGGACCGCTCTCCCGGGTGATAAAGCCAAAGCCCTTGGAGTCATTAAACCATTTTACCTTGCCAGTTTCCTTCATTGCTGAAAAACCTCCTACAAAGGGTGCTGCGAATAACCCGCTCAAAAAGCAGGGAGCCAGCAGTCAGGCAAAAAAAATCGGCTCGGGAATTAGCATCCCGTCCGATAGTTGTCCAGGACTTGTGGCCCTGCCTTCAGTCTGACATGCTAAACTATTAGATATATTAACCGCCGATTTACCCGCTGTCAAGTGAAATCACCCACGGGCCCGCAAAATCATGTGCCATCCGTCTCGGCTTGGCGGCGGCAAAAATTTCGCTTACCCCAAAGGGCCAACCCGGTGGACAGGGCCGGTCTGGTTCTCCCCGGCTTCAGAAAATTGACCCTACTTTGATTCCGATTGCAATAAGACCGTGACGCCGGTGCCTTGGTGAGGTTGGCTTTCTACCCTGATTTCCCCCTGGTGGGCCGTGACAATCGTCTGGGAAATGGCCAGGCCCAGCCCGCTGCCCTTGGGCTTGGTGGAATAAAAGGGCTGAAAGATCTTATCCATGATGTCGGGGGCAATCCCCTCCCCGGTGTCGCTGATCCGCACCAACACCCGGTCGTGATCCCGGCCGCTGGTAAAGGTCAAGGTACCCCCGGACGGCATGGCCTCGATGCCATTCTTGGCGATATTCAACAGCACCTGGCGCAAAAGGAGCGGGTCGAATTGGATCTGAGGCAGGGTGGGGTCCAAACTCACCGCTAACTCTATGCGGTTTTCCTGAAGATTGGCTGCCAATTTGAGGCCCATTTCCCGGATCAGGGAGTTGAGATCAATGGGACACTTTCTGGGCTCGGATAACTTGGCGAAACTGCCCACTTCGGCCAAAAATTCCTCCAAACGGCGAATTTCCTCGACAATGATCCGGAGTTTTTCAACGCTCTTGGGCGGCCCCTCGCCGGCAGCCTTCAACACCTGACGGGCCATCCCCCCGATAACCACCAAGGGGTTTTTGACCTCGTGGCTGATATGGGCGGCCATTTGGCCCAGGGCCGCGAGGCGCTCGGACTGGAGGAGCCTTTCCTGCATTTGCCTGCGCTCTCGCAGATCCCGGAAAAACCCCACCGCGGTTACCTCTTGATTGTGGCCATAAATCAGACTGGCGGAGAGTTCGACCGGAATTTGCTCGCCGGTTTTACTCAGCCCCATGGTCTCATAATGGATCAAGCGCCCCGGGCCGCCATACTCCGGGCCATCAATTCTTGCCCTGATCTCTTGGGCGACCCCGGGAGAATAGAGTTGCGTTACTTTGATCTTGCCGACCACCTCATCGCTGCGATAGCCCAGGACCCGTTCGGCGCCTTCATTAAAAATGATAATTTTGCCGTGGCGATCGTTGGCAATGATGCCATCGTTGGAAGTCTGGATCAGCCTGGTCTGAAATTCGAGCATGCGCTGAATTTTGGTGGCCAGGGTCTGCTTCTCCTCGGATACCCTGGCATTACGAATGGCAAAGGCGATTTCCCCGGCAATCGATTCAAGCAGAAGGCGGTCGTCTTCATAAAAGGGCTCGTCGCCGGCCTTGTTCAGAACCTCCAAGACGCCGACCTTTTCATCCCCGGCCACCAGGGGAATGGCCACCAGGTTTTTGGTTTGAAAACCCGAGACTGAATCGAATTTGCCATAAAACCGGGGGTCTTGCTGCACATCGTTGAAGATGGCGGATTTTTGAGTTTGAAAGACAGACCCCGCCAGTCCTTGATCCACGGGAAAGGTGACATCCAACAGGACCGGTTTGGCAGGTCCTTCCACCCCGTAAAAGCGAAAGTTCTTTTTCCCGGCATCCAGGAGCAGCACCGAGGCCGCTTCGGCGGCAACCGCGGCAATGCTGGAGTATAAAACGGCTTCGATAACTTCACGGAGGTTGAGGGTCTGAGCGATTTTGGAACTCACTGTGAGGTAAGTGTTGAGGTGGGCGATCTTCTTGTCGCAGGCCAATCGGTCAAGGAATTGGCCGATAAAATAGGCCAGCAGGGCGGTAACCTTGCGCATGAAAATTTGACGGGGCAGCTGGTCAGGTGAAGGCAGGACCAGGCCGAAAAACCCCAGCGGCTTCGTCTGACGCCCCAGGGAAAACAGGATCAGATGGGCAGCCTCTTGGGGGGCCAAAGGGATGATTGTGGGCAGGAAATCTTCCTGGGCCGGTATTTGCTGGAATTGCTCGATGCAAATTGTCTTGATCAAGGGCAGGGTGCCGGGTTGAATCCCCTCTGGGAAGAGGGTGTGAAAGGGAGGTCTGGGTTCTTCCAGGCAAATGATGGCGCCGGCCGCTCCCGTCACCCTGGTCAACACCGGAAGCACTTTCTGGGCCAGCCCTTCAAGGTCTTCAGCCTGTAGCGCGATTTCAGCAAGTTCTAAGAGATACGCAACCTCTTCAGCGCCAAGGTCATCTTGGGATTCACGGTCAGACATGGCAGGCCTCTAAATGAAACCATTCTCAGTGTTCGATTGTAGGGGGGGACCTGAGTGTCCCCCCACTGAGGGCGCACACACAGGTGCGCCCCTACGTATCAACTGTATATTCTTGATCGCAACTCTGTGTCAAAACTGTCTTTCTCTCTATATATCAAACATTTTACAATTTTATCAATAAGTTTTGGATTTTAATCAGACATCACAGCGCCGGGCGCAGGTAGGTGGGGATCAGTTGGGCTGGATTAGCGGTCAGACCCTGTTCGAGGCGGTGGCGCGCCAGCCGGGCCAGGGTCGAGGCCCGGGGCCGCCGCATGGCCTGGGGCGCCCAGACAATCTCGGGGGAGAGGTGGGGAGCCAGGACCTCCTGGTGGACCTCGAGGCCAGGACCGGTGAGCAGGAGCGGGGCTGGCAGCCGGGCCGGGAGTTCCTCCACCGGCAGACGCAGCGGCCCTTCCAGCACCTGAGGCCAATCTTCCGAGCACCGGAAAAGCCCCCAAAAGACTTCCCCGCGCTTGGCGTCCATAACCACCCCGACGGGGTGGGGGTGAAAGGGAAACTGGGCCGCCAGCACCTCCAGGGTGGGCACCGGCACTAACGGGCACTTGAGGGACCAGGCCAGGGTCTTGGCGGTGGCCAGCCCGATGCGCAGCCCCGTAAAGTTGCCGGGGCCGGTGCTCACGGCCACGGCGCCCAGATCGGCGATTTCATGACCGGAATTTCGCAGGATCGCATCCACTCCGGGCATCAGGCAGGTCAGGTAGGCGTTGTGGCTTTCCAGGGAGTATTCCATCAGCACCTGGTCGGCCGCCACCAAGGCCAGGCTGCCGGTCTCGGTGGCGGTGTCCAGGGCTAAAAGGAGCATGGGCTTTGGCGGTTTTCTGTTTTCCGTTTTTCGTTTTCCGTTTTTAGTTCAGAGGCTGGCAAAATTTTCCTCTGGCCATTTCGGTCATCCTGGGAGAAGCAAGATGGCCCAAAGACCGCTAAGTTCAATTATAGGACAGTCGCCCCCGGTGGCTCTTGGCAGAACTTGGTCACCTTAGGGACTCAAAAAATCGTGCCAGAGGCTTTCCTATTAACCGAAAACGGAAAACGGAAAACGGAAAACCTTCTCAATACTGGACCTGCACCAGGCGCAGGATATCCTGGTAGAAGACCAGAATCATCAAGGCCAGGATCAACATCAGGCCGAATCCCTGGGCCATTTCCCGGTGCTGCAGCGGCAGCGGCTTGCCCAGGATCGCCTCCAGGGAAAAGAAAAACAGGTGCCCGCCATCCAGAACGGGGATGGGCAGGAGGTTGATCAGAAAGAGGTTAATACTCAGCGCCGCCATAAACTGCACCAGGTAGGTCAGCCCCATTTCCGCCTGTTTGCCTGCCATCTGGGCGATGAGAATGGGGCCGCCGATGCTCTTCAGCGGCACTTCCCGGGCCACCAATTTATACAGGCTTTCTATGGTCAGCAAGGTAAGGCGGCCGGTATAGACCACGCCGAGCGTCAGGGCCTCGACGGGGCCGACTTGCTCCACGGCTGGAGTATCCCCGGAAGAGATGCCGATGATCACGGCCGAGACTTTGCCCCCAAAGATGTCGGCGGTCTCCATGAGTTGGGGGGTCACCTGGACCTGGAAGTCCCGGTCTCCCCGCCGTACCGACAGGGGCAAGGGTTTTTCCCCGTTCTGCCGGATTTTCGCCGAGAGCTGCTCCCAGCGGCTCACCGCTTGACCTCCCACCGACAGGATCCGGTCGCCTTTTTGCAAGCCCGCCACGGCCGCGGGGGAACCATCTTTCACCCCGCCGATTTCGGTGGTGAGATAGGGAATGCCGGAAAAAGTAAAGACCAGAGAGAGGGCCACTGCGGCGAAAATCAGATTGAAGGCGGGCCCCGCCAAGACAATCAGAAACCGATGCCAGAGCGGATGGTGGGAAAATGACACCGGTTGCAACTCAGGGGGCACTTCGTCCTTGGGATTTTCCCCGAAAAGCTTGACATAGCCCCCCAGCGGCACCACGGAAAGGCGATAATCCGTATCGCCGATCTTTTTGTGCAGCAACTTAGGCGGGAAGCCCAGGGAGAATGCGTCCACCCGTACCCCGAAGAGTTTGGCCATCAGGAAATGGCCCAATTCGTGGACGAAGACCAGGACCCCCAGGACGATGATGGTTGCCAAAACGGTCATCATAAAAGTCTGTATGCTCCTGTGGCAGAAATAGTAATCATGCCGGCCGGTGATCAGGGGGCGCCGGGAGGCGCTAAATCCCCCGGTCGATCAGTCCTTGGGCAAAACCCCGGGCCCAGTGGTTGACGGCCAGGACCTGCTCCAGGCTCTCCAGCGGTTCGTGCCGGTGGGCCTCCATGGTGGCCTCCACGGTTTGGGGGATGCCCATAAAACCGAGACGGCCGTTAAGGAAGGCGGCCACCGCCATTTCGTTGGCGGCATTGAGCACCGCGGGCATGGTGCCTCCGGCCCGGGCCGCGGCATACCCCAGGGCCAACCCTGGGAAACGCGTCGTATCGGGAGTCTCAAAGGTGAGTTGGCCCACCTGGCACAGGTCCAGTCGCGGCGAGTTCAGGGGTAGGCGCCGGGGATAAGTCAGGGCATAGGCGATGGGCAGGCGCATGTCCGGCACCCCCAACTGGGCCATTACCGAGCCGTCGACAAATTCCACCAGGGAATGAATAATACTCTGGGGATGGATGTAAACCCCCACCTGATCCACGGGGAGGCCGAAGAGCACCGAGGCCTCGATAACCTCCAGGGCCTTGTTCATCATGGTGGCGGAATCGATGCTGATCTTGGGTCCCATGCTCCAGTTGGGATGTTTCAGGGCCTGGGCGGCCGTGGCGCCCTGCAGGCGCTCCGAGTCCCAGGTGCGAAACGGCCCCCCGGAAGCGGTAAGCCAGAGCTGCCGGACATCCTCCGGGCGCTGTCCGTGCAGGGCTTGAAAAATAGCGCTGTGTTCGCTGTCCACCGGGATGATGGATACGCCGCGTTCTTTGGCCGCGGCCATCACCAGGGAACCGGCGGCCACCAGGGTCTCTTTGTTGGCCAGGGCCACCGGCAGTCCGGCCTGGATCGCGGCCAGGGTGGGCGACAGGCCCACCGCCCCTACCATGGCGGAGACCACCAGGTCGGCCCCGGACGCCACCGCCACCTCCCGGGCTCCGGCCGCCCCCCAGAGAATGTCGGGGGCTCCCGCCGAGGGTATGAGTTCACGCAAACTGGCGGCTACCGCCTCATCTTGCACCGACACCCGCGCCGGGCCAAATTGACGTATCTGTTCGGCCAGGACCTTGACGTTTTGGCCGGCGGCCAACCCCGTTACCGCAAACTCACCGGGGTGTTCCGCGACCACCGCCAGGGTGCTTTGGCCGATGGAGCCGGTGGAACCAAGAATAGCCAGGGATTTCATAGAGCTGACATTGCCCTTCTTATATCGGCACTTCCCCGCTGCAACTTTACGCGGTTTCGGACCGCGGGGAGGTTTTCCAGTATAGAGACAACATTATACAAACAATTTTATTTTATCCCTTCGCCTCCCGGTTGTAAAGCAATAAGGTGGGAGGGGGTTGCGTAGGTTGGGGTGGCCCCGGTGGCTATAGGCGTGGGGCATTTCATCATGAGATTGGACATGAATGCATGCTTGAAACAACAGGCTTGGCAGGGAAAGTCCCCCTTTAGGAAACAGAAAAATGAACCTACTGAGGAACCTATAAACCCAGATCAGGACTAAGTATGTCCTTTGAGGATGCAGTAAGACGTTTACTGCAAACTCAACCTGCCAAAAAACCAAAATCTATAAAGAAATAATTGACTTTGGCTATATAGACATAATATTATTTAGGTAGGGGTGGAGGTCAGGGGAATTGAACCCCTCAGAGGATGGATGGAAAGCCCCCACTGGCACCTGCGACCCCCACACAAGGGCAGATCGTTTAGATCTGCCCTCATTTTTTGGTTGACATTACAGCTAGATTGCTATAATCTAACCAATACAAGGGCGAGCTAATCCACTTGCGGAAATGAACCGCAATTAAAATTAGAACGACCTAGTAGCCGAACCGCCTGCCCCGTAGTCTGTTACCTTTGGCGAGAGACCAGACTACGGGGTCTGTGCGTTATCACCCCTGCTGGCGGCGGTTAATGACCAGCAGAGGGCAACTGTTGTAATTCCCATATTGCACCTCCTTTTGTCGAATCTTATTCAGTATATGCCCTTCGTTCTAGTGGCTTCTCCTCCACTTCCCCCCGCAGTACCTCCTGCATTGATGGGGTAAGTTGATAACGCCCCCCAACTTCTCTTGGCTTGGACACAATATCGTCTCCATGCAATCCGTGCGGTTTAGCTGCCTTGGTAATCCCTCCCAAAGCACCCCCTAATCCACCAGAGTTGATATTCAATATTTTTTGTAATTCTTCACTGGTAAGACCTTCGGGTTTTTCGTATAACGCATTTATCATATTACGACCATGCCCGGAGAGTAAGGACCGATAAACGCTGACCATTTTGCTTGTTATTGTGACTTTTTCAGAAACTGCCTTTTCGGGCGGCAATAAGGGGTGCGTAGGAGGTTCGGAGGCATGCAGAATTTTGTGTTTCGCCTCCAAATTCCGAAAAACATTGAGGGCGTTTTCAAATTCTACCAGAGAATCAACTTCGATTTTCAGGTCTTTGTAAGTGATTCGGTAACCCATAGTAGTTTACCCTCCTCGCGTACCCTGACTATGTCAGATAGTATATTCGCGCGGATAGGGTCTGTCAAGGGAAACATAGACTACCGTATAGTATATGATGATAAAGCAATAAATTAGTAACTATGTGAAATAAGAGGATTTTAAAGGTAATTTATGGGGGAACACAAGAGAGAAAAGATTGTGAATCTTTTCTTTAGCTAAAAATTTTATGGATTAGGTTTGTAAAATATACAATCGCGTCTCGTAAAGGGGCAAAAACCCTGGTTCTTCCAGGTCAGCTTAATTATGTGGCAGACCACTAGTCCCAGGGCCAGATGCCGGCGAGGTATTCCAGGGAGGGGTCCAGGCTGCCCTCCTGGTGGGGCTCCAGGGTAATGAAGGGCCGGCGTCCCTGGTGGGCCAGGTAGTGGAGAGTCTCTTTAAGGGGAACCCGGCCGGCGCCCAGGGCCAGGTGGGTGTCGTGGTCCCCGAGGTTGTCGTGGAGGTGGAGCTGGCCGATGACCGGGGCCAGGGTTTCGAGCCATCGGGGGAAATCGCCGGTGCTGAAGGCCAGGAGATGCCCCACGTCAAAGCAGACCTGGAGGTTGGGCGCATTGGCCCGGCCCAGGACTTCCAGAAAGAGTTCCGGCTCGGTTTCGTGGACATTTTCCAGCATCACCGTCACGCCGCAAGGGGCCGCCAGGGCGGCCAACTCCTTCCAGGTGGCGGCGCTACGGGCCAGCCAGCGCTCCTGGTCCCAGCGGTAGTGCCGGGCTTCATAGCCCAGGTGGCAGACCACCGCCACCGGCCGAAACACCGGCAGATAGCGGAACGCCTGCCGCAGGCGCCGGCGCGACGCGGCCAGGACGCCATCGTCCAGGGCCCCCGGGGCCAGGTCTTGAAAAGGGCCGTGCAGGGTGATCCGCCTCCCGGCCCTCTGAAACGCACCCGCCGCCCGGCGAAAGGCCGCCGGATGGTAATGTCCCAGGCTATAGGCGTCCAGGCCAATTTCCGGATTGAGGCCCCGGCGCAAAAACTTCTCGAGGTACCCCGCCTCCAAGAAAGCAAAGGGGAGATTGACCTGGACCTGGGCCACCAGGGCCGCGGCGCTGATCCTCATTGAGGTTTTATCTCAGTGAGGATACTGGCACAATTCCACCAGGAGGCCAAAGGTGGCCTTAGGGTGGAGAAAGGCCACCAGGGCCCCGTGCGCCCCTTCCCGGGGGGTTTCATCGATGAGCTTTACCCCTGCGGCCTTCAATTCTGCCACCGCGGCGTGGATATCCTCCACTTCCAGGGCCAAATGGTGAAAGCCCTCGCCTTTGTTTTCCAGGAATTTACCTACCGGGCTGTCGGGTTGGGTGGGCAGCAGCAGCTCCAGGTTCGACTCACCCACCTGAATGAAGCTCACCTTGACCTTTTGGGCCTCCACCACCTCTTCGCCCCCGAGTTTCAGGCCGAGGTTTTCGGTGTAGAGCTTCTTCGGGGCATCCAGATCCTTCACCGCGATTCCCAGATGGGCGATGCGTTTGATCTTCATAAAACCTCCTCCATAGGGCTGAGTATATTTTTTCTTCAGATATTATAACCTGTTAGCGGCCAGATCGTTCCAGGGCCAAAGGCGCCGGGCCTCGATGCCGATTGCGGCCACCGAAGGGCCCTCCAAACTCTTCTTGTCTTTAGGCACCAAAATTATATATGATGCCGCCAGGAAGGAAAAGCCCGGGGGACCCGGACGGTGATTTTTCTGGTTTGAGCGGTTATGCAAAATTTGGTGGGACCGGCGTCTCGCCTGTATAAGATAAAGGTGCGCAGTGCGCACCCTACGCAACGGGCGAGACGCTCGCCCTACCTAAAGATTTTTGGTGGCGCCGGCATTTTGCCGGTGCGGGGTGCACAGGCTGGGAAGCCTGTGCCACTAATGATCCGATATAGGCAGGTTATTAAATGGCGCAAGCTGAAAGGTTCCGGCGCGTAATTGAGCGCCTGGATACTTATGGGGACCAGGTGATCGAGTTGCAGCGGCAACTGGTCTGCCGGGTGGCGTTGGGGCCGGAGGTGGGGGGCGTCGGTGAGGCCGACAAGGCCGCCTTCCTGAAGGATCTGCTGGAGAGTTGGGGCCTTACGGTCCACAGCTATCCGGCCCCGGATGACCGGGTGCCGGGGGGGACGCGCCCCAATTTGGTGGCCTACCTGCCCGGGAGGCGGCCGGAAAAGGTCTGGGTCCTGAGCCATACGGACGTGGTGCCCCCGGGGGATGTCAGCCTCTGGGAGTCCGACCCCTTTGCCCTCCGGGTGGACGGCGACCGCCTCTACGGGCGGGGCACGGAAGACGACCATCACGGCATCGTCATGTCGCTCATGGCTGTTCGGGCCTTCCTGGATCTGAAGATCACCCCGGAGCGCACCCTGGCCCTGGCCCTGGTGGCGGACGAAGAAACCGGGAACGACAAAGGCCTGGCCTTCCTGCTGCGAGAGGACCCCGAGCTTTTTTCTCCCGAGGATTTGATCATCGTGCCCGATGCCGGCAGCAATGACGGCACCATGATCGAGGTGGCGGAAAAGAGCATCCTCTGGCTCAAGGTGACGCTCTTGGGGCAGCAGGGCCACGCCTCCCGGCCGCACAAGGCCAAAAATACCCTCAGGGCCGCGGCGCACGTCATCGTCGCCATGGATGACCTGCAACGGGAATTCCCCCGGCACAACCCGCTGTTCCGGCCTCCCATGAGCACCTTCGAACCCACCCGCAAAGAAGCCAACGTGCCCAACATCAACACCATCCCGGGCAAAAACGTCTTTTACCTCGATTGCCGGGTGTTGCCGGACTACGACCTGGCCCAGGTCACCGCGCGGGTCCGGGCCATCGCCACGGAGGCGGCGGGGAAATTCGGGGTCACCGTAGAGGTGGAAACGGTGCAGACCCTGGCCAGCGCCCCGCCCACAGCAAAGGAGGCCCCGGTGGTCAAGGCATTGCAGGAGGCCATCCGGGAGGTTTACGGCCGGGAAGCCCTCCCCCAGGGGATCGGCGGCGGCACCGTGGCCGCCTTCTTTCGGAAGGCAGGGTTGCCCGCCGCGGTGTGGATGACCGCCAACGACTGCGCCCACCAGCCCAACGAGTTTTGTTTCCTGAGCCATCTCCTGGGGGACGCCAAGGTGTTGGCCCACGTGTGCCTGCTGGCTGAGTGAGGCCGAATGAAGATGGCTGATACGAAATCGCCACCAATCGGCTATTTTCCTGTAGGGGCGGACCTAGGTGTCCGCCCTTGGTGGAGGGCGCACACGAAGGTGCGCCCCTACAATTATGTACCTTTTTGATTGCGACTTTTTGGTGGACGGCGATGTCCCGGCTCTTCCCGGAGATAGCTAAGGCCGCGGCGGCCACATCTTGCAATGGTCCCAGTCTGAGCGTTCCAGGCAGTACACTTGATTGTCTTCGTCGACAATCTGATAGTTGTCCGGGTCCTCCGCCAGCATTTCGGCCCAATCCACCCGGGCCTCTTCGGGGTCTACGGACCCCAGCCAGGCTCGTATTGACAGCGGCTCGGTAAAGCCCACGTGACGCAGCAATTCCCGGGGGTTGTCATCCAGCACCAGATAAGACTGGACTCCTTCATGATAGCGGATAATTATGGGGCAGGCCATTACCCTATCTCCTTAATGCACAGCTGTTATATATTATGGGAAAGACGGCGGATAAAACAACTCCCATGAAAAAAAATTCCATGCGGCCCCATCCGGACCGGGCCTCCGCTGGTTGTCGGCGCCCAGCCTGTTCCCGCTGGTGGGGGGTCATTATGCTGTGTAGCCTGTTGGGGTTTTCCGCCTGCGGCGAACTCCGGCCGCACCCAGCCGTTTTTGAGCCCGAGGCTTACAAGCCCATCGCCTACCGTGATCTTCTGGCCCCGGGTCCAGCCGGCCTTGAGGCCGGTCAGAAGGTTCGGGTGCGGGCGTATTTCTGGCAATACCTGAATTATGACCCCGCCATAGTGCCTAATTACCTCACCTTGCTCCGCTATCCCGTCAGGTGGTACCAGCTCCAATGGTTCGCCACCTATGATACGGCTGACCTGACCGGGTACTACGACCTGGCGGCCGTAACTCCCGAGCAGGCCGAGCAGTATAAGCTCAAGCGCCTGGACCCGATCATGCTCTATGGCGAGCTCGCCCGCCTCGGTCCGGGGTTGTACCTGCAAGTTTTTCATATTGAGAAGATTGCCGAGGAGTGATTTTTTATGGCGGATTCGATTCCTGAGGCTGGAAACAGCCGGGCCAGGCCCCCGGCCGCCGGCGGCATCGGACTGTACTCCGCCATAGCCATCGGCATCGGCGGCATGGTCGGAGCCGGCATCTTCTCGATCTTAGGGGTGGTGGCCCAGGCCGCGGGCAACGGCATGTGGATCTCCTTCATGGTGGGCGGGGTCGTGGCCCTGCTCTGCACTTACTCCTACGCCAAACTCGGGGTCCGCTTCCCATCGGCAGGGGGCGCGGTGGAATTTCTGGTCCAGGGCTTCGGCGACGGGGTGCTCAGCGGCGGCCTCAATCTCTATATGTGGGTCGGCTACGTCATCGCCCTGGCCCTCTATGCTCAGGGGTTTGTAGGGTATGCCCTGACCTTTTTGCCGAGTCAGCCGCCAGCCTGGGTTCCCAAGGGGATCGGGGTGGGGATTGTCTTGCTGTTCACCCTGGTCAATTGCATCGGGGCCAGGACGGTGGGCCGGGCCGAAACCTTCATTGTTGCAGTCAAGCTGGCTATCCTGGCGCTGTTTGCCGGTGCGGGGGTGTTTTTTATTCAATCCCATAATTTTTCCCCCAGCCTGCTGCCCCCGGTGCAGGGGATTTTCTATGGGGCCGGGGTTCTGTTTATCGGCTACGAAGGTTTCGGGCTGGTGGCCAATACCGCGGAGGACATGGCCAACCCGCGGAAATTGCTGCCCCGGGCCCTGTATCTCAGCGTGGTTACCGTCATCCTGATCTACCTGGGTGTATCCGTGGCGGTCATCGGCAACCTGGACGTGCCGGCCATCGTGGCCGCCAAGGACTACGCCCTGGCTCAGGCGGCCAAACCCTTCCTGGGAAATTGGGGGTTCAAACTGGTGGCCGTGGGCGCCCTGTTTTCCACGGCTTCGGCCATCAATGCCACCCTGTTCGGCGGCGCCAACGTCAGTTATATAATTGCCCGGGACGGGGAACTCCCCCGGTTTTTTGATCGGCAGGTCTGGCACCGGAGCAGCGAGGGTCTCTTGATCACTGCGGGGTTGGTGATTTTGTTCATCCTGTTTTTCGATCTCTCCGGGGTAGCCATGATGGGCAGCGGCGCCTTCCTGCTGATCTACGCCGGCGTCAATGCGGCGCATCTGAGGATCACCGCCGCCACCGGCGCCAAAAAGTGGCTTGTCTGGCTCTCGCTGATCGCCTGCCTGATCATGCTGGGGGTCCTGAGCTGCTATATCTACCAAAATTCCAAGCCGGCTCTCATCACCATGATCGGCTTGCTTCCCTTCTGCTTTGCCCTGGAGTGGGCTTATCGAGCTCGGACCGGAAGGGTCATCAAGCCGAGAATCTCATCAGGCGGCTGACGCTCAAGGTTCTTGCCTGTTGTGAGCTTATCCGCAACCCACAGGTGACTCTTCGCCTGCCGGTTTAGTTATTCCTACCCACCGCAGCTCAGGGATAATGATTTTATAATACCTTGTAATTTTAAGTAAATTGAAAGAAAATACCGATAGGGTATTCCTACCCCATGTGGGTTAACAGATGCGCGACGAAGACCGGGACAGAGCTGATCTCATTAAAGAATTAGCCGCGCTGCGCCAGCAGGTGGCGGCTTTAACGATGGCGGAATCCCGTTCCCATCGGTCCTCTGAGGCCTGGCGGGATTTGTGGGCCCAGTATGAAGCCATGGTTGAGGCCTTTGATGGGCACATCTATATCTGTTCGCAAAACTTCGAAGTGGAATTCATGAACCAGCGCTTCATTGAGCGCACCGGGTCCTATCCCCTGGGCCAGAAATGCTATCGGGTAATCCATGACCGGGAGGAGGTCTGTCCCTGGTGCGTCAATGACCGGGTCTTCCGGGGCGAGACGGTGCGCTGGGAGTTGCAAAGCCCCAAAGACCGCCGCTGGTACTATGTGGTCAATACCCCCATCCGGCATCCCGACGGCGGCATGTCCAAGATGGCCATGATCCAGGATGTCACGGCCCACAAGCTGACGGAACTGGCCTTGAAAGAGGCCGAAGCCAAATACCGCGGCATCTATGAAAACGCCGTGATCGGCATCTTCCAGAGCACTCCCGGTGGCCGTTTGCTCAGCGTCAACCCGGCCCTGGCCCGGATGCACGGCTACGATTCCCCGGAGGAGATGATCGCCGGCGTTACCGACCTGGGACACCAGGTCTTTGTGGACCAGCAGCAACGGCGTGAATTCCAGCAGGATTTGGAGAAGCACGGGGTCGTTCGGGACCGGGAGTATGAGGTGCACCGCCGGGATGGCAGTAAATTCTGGATCTCGGTGAACGCCCGGGCGGTGCGGGACGAAACCGGCGCCATCAATTACTACGAAGGGTTTATCCAGGATATTACCGAACGGAGGCAAGGAAGAGGGGGTTGATGGGCGCATAGATTATGTGTGCCCAACCTGACGCGGACACATGGGTCCACCCCTACAGTTGATCAATCAGCTATATGATTGCAGTTTCATAAAAAATAGTTCGGTGGGGCGGGCCTCAGTGCAGTGGGGCGGGCGTCCCCGCCCGCCAACCGATATGGCGGCCAGGGACGGCCGCCCCACCAACACCAGCCATTTTTCATTTTTCTTTAGTGGCCGTGAGAAATTGATCGTTGGTATAACCACCGTGCAAGGCGACCCACCGGGGCGCCCCTACGGATAGACATTGATCTGTCCGGCCATTTTGTAAATCGCCATTTTCTTGCCTTTACGCCCCTCCCAGGTAGGCCGCCAGGACCTGTGGGTGGTGCCGCAGTTCCGAGGCGGGTCCGTGCAGCGTAATCTCCCCGGTCTCCAGGATATAGGCGCGGTGCGCCACTTCCAGGGCCAGATGGGCGTTTTGCTCCACCAGCAGGATGGCGGCCCCCTGTTGGTTGATGCGTTGGATCACCCGGAAGATCTCCCGGACCAAAAGGGGCGCCAGGCCCATAGAGGGTTCATCCAGCAGCAGCAACCGGGCCCGGCTCATTAAGGCCCGGCCCACCGCCAGCATCTGCTGCTCGCCGCCGGACAGCGTATTACCCCACTGGCGCTGCCGTTCGGCCAATCGGGGGAACAGCTGGAAGACCTCCTCCAGATCATGCTGAATTTCGCCGTCCCGGCGCCGGTAGGTCGCCAGGCGCAGATTTTCCAGGACCGTCAGGTTGCCGAAGATACCCCGGCCCTCCGGGACGTGGGCGATGCCCCGGGCTACCCGGAGGTGGGCCGGCACCTCCAGGAGGTTGAGGCCTTCCAGGGTCACCCGGCCGCGGGTCACCGGCAGCATCCCGGATATGGCCCGCAAGATCGATGACTTCCCCGCACCGTTGGCCCCGATGAGGGTGACGATTTCGCCAACGCCGACGTCGAACGAAACCCCCCGGACCGCGTCGATGCGGTCGTAGGAAACCCACAAATCTTCCACGGCGAGCAGGGAGGTAAGGGGCGGGCGGCTCAGGGCGTCCTGCATGGGGTCTCCTCTTCCGGCTCCGGGGCGTCGCTCAAGAAGTCGCCGTCTTTGCCCAGGTAGGCCTCCAATACCGCCGGGTGGCGCTGGATTTCCTGGGGGGTGCCGCTCGCGATGGTTTGGCCGAAATCGAGGACGGTGAGGCGCTGGCAGAGATTCACCACCACCCGCATCTGGTGTTCGATCAAGAGGATGGTCAGGGCGAAATCGGCCTGAACCTGGCGGATGAGCCGGATCAAGTCCTCGGTTTCCGACTGGTTCATGCCCGCGGCAGGCTCGTCCAGGAGGAGCAGTTGGGGCCGGCTGATCAAGGCCCGGGCCATCTCGATCCGGCGCTGTTCCCCGTAAGCCAGGTGCCGGGCCGGGGTGTGGGCATAGTGGGTGAGGTTAAAGCGCTCCAGCAGCGCAAAGGCCTGGTTGGTTACCTCCTGCTCCGAGTCATTGAACCGCCGGCTGCGCCGCAGGGCATCCAGCAGGGAATAGCGATGCTGGCCGAAGGCGCCCAGGCGGACGTTGTCCAGGACGCTTAACTCCTTAAACAGGCGGATATTCTGAAAGGTCCGGGCAATCCCGGCGGCGGTGATGCGGTGGCTGCGCCAGTCGCTGATATTTTCGCTCCGGAAGAAAATCCGGCCCTGACTGATACTAAAAACCCCGGTGATGAGATTGAACACGGTGGTCTTGCCGGCGCCGTTGGGCCCGATGAGCCCCACCAGCTCCCCGGGGAAAATCTCCAGGGAAAAATCGGTCAGGGCCTTGAGGCCGCCGAAGCTGTGGGACAGGTCGGTAATTTCTAGAATGGGTTGCATGTTTTTATCTGGTTCCCAAGCTGCGCTTGGGAACGCCGCTGATGTGCCCGAGCTGAGCCTGGGCGGCAAATTCGTTCCCAAGTACAACTTGGGAACGAGGACAACAATTTTTTGTAGGGGGGGACCTGCGTGTCCCCCCGAGAGGGCGCACACACAGGTGCGCCCCTACATTTCCATTGTTGCTTTTTGAACTCAACTCAGTATGTGGTGCCCGAGCTGAGCTTGGGCGGCAAATTCGTTCCTAAGTGCAACTTGGGAACGAGGACAATGGGGAGCGATGTGCACCCTGACGTTCACTGGCCCCGCAACGGGCCGGCCGCGGGGGCCGGGGGTCCGGGGCTGCCGCCGCCGGGCTGAGGCAACTTCGGTTTGAATAAGCCGGCCTCTTTAAAGCCCATGACCCCCTGGGGCCGGTAAATCATCAGCAGGACCAGCATGAGCGGCCCCACCACCCAGCGCCAGATGCCCAAAGGCCGGAGGAGTTCCAGGAGCACCGTGAAGATGGCGGCCCCCAGGAGCGACCCGGTGAGGCTGCCCACCCCGCCCAGGTAGACCATAACCAGCATGTCGGTGGATTTCAGGATGGAAAAGCTCTGGGGGTTGATGAACTGGAGCAAGTGGGCGTACAACCCCCCGGCCACCCCGGCGAAGAAGGCGGAAATGAGAAAGGCGTAGAGTTTGAGGCGCCGGGTATCCACGGAGGTCAGGTTGGCGGCCACTTCGTCTTCCCGGATGGCCGTGATCCCCCGCCCGAAGTTGGAATAGACCAGGTTGCGCAAGACCCACAGGGTTAATATCACCCAGATGGCCACCCAGAACAGCGTGGTGAGGCGGGGCATACCCAGATAACCCCGGGGGCCGCCCAGCCAGGAAATATTCTCGAGGACGCTCTTGACGATCATGTTGAAGGCCAGGGTGACGATGGCCAGATAATCGCCCCGGGTGCGGAAGGAGGGGTAGGCCACGATCAGCCCGGCCAGCGCTGCCGCGGCCCCGCCAACGATGAGGACCGCGGGGAAGGCCAAAGCCGCCCAGGCCGGGGGCAGCACCGCCACGGTGAGCACCGAGGCCACGTAGGCGCCGATGCCCATGAACCCGGCGTGGCCCACGGAGAATTCGCCCATGTAGCCGTTCACCAGATTGAGGGAGAGCGTCAGGATCATGTTGATCCCCACGTACATAAGGATCTGGATGACGTAAGGGTTGAGGGCGCCGGAGGCGGGCAAACCCCAGGCCAGGGCCAGCACCGCCGCGGCCCCCAACCAGATTAACCAGTTACGTCGTGACATAGGTTTCAGTTCTCAGGCGATTCGCGGCGGCCACAGGCCGCCCTATAAGAACTGCGGCCTACCCACAAATTATGAAAAGTTCGTGGGGCGGGCGTCTCGCCCGCCTCGCACAGGTGAGCCGCCCGTGCCACCAAATGCTTATTAACCTTTCGGAAGAATAAGCAGTGAGCCGGATAATGGCGGGCAATGCCCGCCCGACACGACTACACCACTGGCGGGCGGGACGCCCGCCCTACGGCTCACTTCCTACACCCTCTCAAACACCGGCCGGCCCAGGATACCGGTGGGTTTAAAGATCAGCAGCACCAGGAGCAGGGAGAAGGCCACGAAGTCCCGGTAGGTGGAAGAAGGCAGCACCAGCGGGGTAAAGACCTCCACCGCGCCCAGGATAAAGCCGCCCAGCATGGCGCCGCGGATATTGCCGATTCCTCCCACCACCGCGGCGATGAAGGCCCACCAGCCGATGCGCACCCCCATCAAGGGGTCCAAAACCGGGTAGGCCAGGCCGTAGAGGAGCCCCCCGGCCGCGGCAATGGCGGAACCGATGGCAAAGGTCAGGGAGATGACGTGGTCCACGGGCACGCCCATGAGGGGGACGATGGGCCGGTTATAGGAAATGGCCCGCATGGCCATGCCTAAGAGGGTTCGCCGCACCAACAGGTCCAGGAGGATCATAAGCACTGCGGCCATGACAATGATGAGGACCTGTAAGGGCGTGATGGTGAGACCGGCCACCTCCCAACGGGTCTGGGGGATGAGGTCCGGGAAGTGCCGGGGCTGCGGCCCCAGGAGGCCCAGGGTGATATTTTCCAGGAAGAGTCCCACTCCCAGGGCGGTGATCACCGCCGAGACCCGGGGGGCGCTGCGCAACGGGCGGTAGGCCAGGCGTTCGATGGTCACCCCCATGAGCGCGGTGAGCAGCATGCTGAAGGTCATGGCCCCCAGAAAGACCACCACCAACGGGAGTTTTAGCGGCAGCCCCAACAGGAAGACGGCCCCGGCCAGGCTGAGGTAGGTCCCCACCATGAAGATGTCGCCGTGGGCGAAGTTGATCATGGTGAGGATGCCGTAAACCATGGTGTAGCCCAAGGCGATGAGGGCGTAGACGCTCCCCAGTTGCAGGGCGTTGAGGACATTTTGGGCCAGGAGCTGGAACATAAGGGCTGTTTCCCGGGCTTTAGGACCCGTTTCGAAAAATTTGCCGGTGGCACAGGCTCTCCAGCCTGTGCGGACCGCGTGGCGGGCGGGGACGCCCGCCCCACGTGACTTTTATAATTTATGGGTGAGTGCGACTACCCAGAACCCAGAACCTAAAACCCAGCATTTCTAAGGCTGCACCGCGGCGAAGTAGTTAAATTTGCCATCTTTGATCTGGAGAATGACGGCGCTCTTGACGGGATCACAGGTTCCCTGAAACTTCATATGGCCGGTTACGCCCTGGAATTCCTTGACCGAGGCCAGGGCGTCCCGCACCTTTTTGCGGTCCAGGGCGCCGGCCTGGGTGATGGCGGCGCACAAGAGGCGTCCGGCGTCATAGGTGAGCGCCGCCACATCGTCGGGTTTCTTGCCGTACTTGGCTTCGTAATCCTGGATAAACTTCTGGGCGGTGGGGGTGGCGATGTCCGGGGCATAGTGGGTGCTAAAATAGGTGCCGCTCAGGTCGGCCCCGCCCAGTTTTAGGAGTTCGGCGCTGCCCCAGGAGTCGGAGCCGATAATGGGGCAGGTGATTCCCAATCGCCGGGCCTGCTGCACCTGCAGGGGGACCTCGTTGTAATAATTGGGGAGAAACAGCACCCCGGGGTTGGCCGCCTTGATGATGGTAAGCTGGGAAGAAAAATCCTTGTCGTCCTTGGTGTAGGATTGGAAGGCCACCACCTTGCCGCCGTTCGCCTCGAAGAATTTCTTAAAAAATTCGGCAATGCCTTTGTTGTACTCCGAGGCCACGTCATAGAGCACCGCGGCGGTCTGGGCCTGGAGGTTTTCCCGGGCGAACTTGGCCATCACCTGACCCTGAAAATCGTCGATAAAGCAGGCCCGGAAGATAAATTTCTTGGCTTCCGTGGTCTTGGGGTTGGTGGACCAGGGACTGACCATAATCACGCCGGCATCTTCGCAGATCCGGGCGGCGGGGATGGCATTGCCCGAGGCGTTGGGACCGATAATCGCCAGGACGTTGTTCTGGCTGATGAGCTTCTGGGCCGCGGCGGCGGCGGATTCGGCCTTGTCTTCGTTATCCTCGACGAACAATTTGATGGGCAACTGCTGGTCACCCACCTTGAGACCGCCGGCTTGATTCACCTGGGCCGCCAGGAGTTCCGCGGCCTTTTGGCACGAATCCCCCACCGTGGGCTTGCTGCCGGTAAGTTCGGCGTTGACGCCGATGCGAATTTCTTTGGTATCCTGAGAGCTACAGCCCCAGATCAGGGCAAAACTCATCAACAAAATGGCCACGGTCCACTTGGGTCGGATCACTGGTCACTCCTTTCGGGGCTGAGATGCAACCTGGGCGGTTGTCGGTTAGCAATCTACCAAAGGCGCCGCGGTTCCGTCAACTGCAAAGAACCGGAACCGGTCCGGGGCAGGCGCTTTCGGAGGCCTATCCTCCAGGCCGCAGAGAGCAGGGCACGGAATTTCATTGTCAGAACACCGGTTTCGGCCTACAATGGCGCAGATCAGGGATTTGCGGCGCCTGTTTGCAGCCCTGCCTTTGAAAAGCCTTTGGCCGCACCGGTATCTTAACCGGTGCAGGTGCACAGGTTAAAAACCTGTGCCACCAAAGTTTAATGTAGGGTGCGTCTCACGCACCATCCATCCGGTTGAGTAGCGGGCGGGGACGCCCGCCCTACCTGACTTTTCATAATTTACGGGTGGGCCACAGGTTCGTGAAGGACTGACCTGGAAACAGAAAAATTTCATCCCGTACCACCAGAAGGGAGCCGGCATGGACCGCACCGCCAAAGAAGACACGGGGATTAAGCAGCAAATCTTGCGGCGCATGTATCTGTTTTCCGGGATTGGCGAGGCGGATCTGGAGGTCCTGGCCCGCATGGCGATAAGGAAAACCTTCCCCCGGCAAACCACCATCTTTTCGGAGGGCAAAGAGGCCCAGGGGTTTTTTCTGCTCATCACCGGTCAGATAAAACTGGTCAAGAGTTCCCTGGAAGGCAAAGAATATATTATTCGTCTGGTGGGGCCGGGAGAGACCTTCGCCGAGGCTGCGGTGTTCGGAGAAATTCCCTATCCGGTCACGGCTATCACCCTGGAGGATTGCCATACCTTATTCTTCCCCAAGGGGCCGTTTTTGCAGCATCTGGCCGCCTCCCCGGCGTTGGCCCGCAATATGCTGGCCACCTTGAGCCGCTTGATGTTTCACCTGACCAAACAGCTGGAAGATCTCTCTCTGAAAGAAGTATCAGCCCGGCTGGCCCGGTATATAATAGAAAGATGCCAGCATACGCACGGCGAAATCGCGGCCGGACTGCATTGCGAATTGCCCACCACCAAAACACAGCTGGCCGCTTACCTGGGTACTATCAGCGAAACATTGTCCCGAACTTTATCCCGATTTAAGATTTTGGGCTTAATAGAAGTGGATAAGGGCAAGATCACCATCGTTGACCCCGTGGCATTACATAAAATGGCCCGGGGAAATAAATTCTGAGTTGTCCCATTCCATTTTGCGGTCGATTAATTAATGAAAAAATATGTAGGGTGTATAAAAAAAGTTAAGTTAGACAAAAAATCCCTTGACAAGAGAAATGACACTTGCCTATAAACATCCATAAAGGTTGTATCAAAATTAATTCAGGCGAAATAATACAAAACGATTCAGAGAGGAATGAGGTTTATGGCGACTGAGGCACTCAAATTAACGGCCCAGATTGTGATTTCCCACGCGTCGATGAGCGAACTCACCCCTAAAGAATTAGTCGATGAGATTAAAAGCATCCATAATGTTTTGTCCGCGCTTGAAACCGCTGAGGCCTTGCTGGAGGCCGCCATGGGGGTTGAGGAGCCGGTGCTGGAGGCGGAAGTAGTCAAGAAACCTTCGATTCCGCTGGATGAAATTGTCAAAGAAAAGTATGTCGTCTGTCTGGAATGCGGCAAGAAGATGCGGACTCTCAAGGCTCATCTGCGCAAAACCCATCAACTGGCCCCGGCTGAGTATTTCCGCCGGTACGGCCTTGACCCCAAGAAGTATCCTCTGGTGTGCAAGGAATACTCTGCACAGCGGAGCAAACTGGCCAAAGAAAAAGGTCTGGGGGAACGGGGCTACCGGCGCAAAAAAGCCTCGGCATAAAGAAGGGCCGGCCGGAATCAGGCCGCGGTTTGAGACCAGGCGGCGCGGCACGGTTCGCCCTAAAATCCGGCTTATCAAAACGAGGTGCGACAGGGACCGGCAGCGGTCCCTTTTCATTTGGTAATACCGCGGTGGCGGCCGGGGGTGACTACCTTATACAAAAGAGCAATCAAACGACTATTATTTGTCATTCTGAGAGCAGCGAAGAATCTCTCTTTTGAAGCCGCCGAGATTCGTAACGAAGCTGCGCTCCGTTCAGAATGACATAATTATTTAATGTCTTTGTCTTTTGACTGCACTTCGTATTACAGAGCGTGACCGACAGCCTGATAAACGATCCTCCTTGACTCCCCCAGGTTTTGAGAGATCAAGGTTCTTGAGTTTTGCGGTTAGGGAGGTTAAATTAAGCCATTATGCGATTGTCTCTCAACTGGCTGGCTGATTTTGTTGACCTCACCCTGGGGGCTCAGGCCCTGGCAGACCGGCTGACCATGGCCGGCCTGGAAGTCGAGGCCGTGGAGGAAGTGGTTCCGGGATTTTCCGGAGTGGTGGTGGGCAAGGTCTTGAACGTCGAACGCCATCCCCAGGCGGACCGGTTGCAGGTGGCGGAGGTGACCACCGGCAGCCAGACCTATCGGGTGGTGTGCGGGGCGCCCAATGTGGCGGCCGGGGTTCTCTACCCCTTTGCGCCCCCCGGGGCCATCCTGGCCGGCGGCCAGAAGCTCAAGGCCGCCAAGCTGCGGGGCGTCCTCTCGGAAGGTATGCTCCTGGCGGAAGATGAGTTGGGGTTGTCTGCCGATCATGTTGGGCTGATGGCGATTCCCCAGGATCTGGCGCTGGGCCGGGATTTCGCCGAAGCCATGGGGCTTAAGGACACGGTCCTGGAAGTGGCCATCACCGCCAACCGCGCCGACTGTCTGAGCGTCCTGGGTTTGGCCCGGGAGGTGGCGGCGTTGTTGGATGTCCCCCTGCGCCATCCCGAGGTCAATGTGGCTGCGGCGGCGGCGCCCGGGCGGGAAGCGCGGGTGACCATCCTGGACCCGGTGCATTGCCCCCGTTATGCCGCCCGCCTCATGACCGGACTGACCGTGGCGCCCTCGCCCTTCTGGATGCGCCGCCGCCTCCAAATGGCGGGTTTGAGGGCCATCAACAACCTGGTGGATGTTACCAACTACGTGCTGCTGGAGTTCGGCCAGCCCCTGCATGCCTTCGACTTTGAGCGCCTCCGGGGGGGCGAAATCGTGGTGCGCCTGCCCAAGAGCGGCGAGCGCCGCTTCACCACCCTGGATGGCGTCGAGCGGGACCTGGACCCCGAAACCTTGTTGATTTGCGATGCCGAGGGACCCGTAGCCCTGGCCGGGATCATGGGGGGGCTCGATTCCGAGGTTACCGAGTCCACTACCCAGGTATTGCTGGAAAGTGCCTATTTCAATCCCCGCACCATCCGCCGGACCGCCAAACGCCTGGGGCTCAGCACCGAGGCCTCCTACCGGTTCGAGCGGGGAGTGGACCCCGACGGGGTGATCCATGCCCTGGAGCGGGCCACCCAGCTCATGTGCGAGGTGGGCACAGGCGTCGTGGCTGCCAAGCGCCTGGATGAGTATCCCGCCCCCATCCAGCACCCCCGGCTGAACCTCAGGGTTTCCCGGACCAACCAGGTGCTGGGGACTGAGTTCAGCCAGGAGCAGATGCTGCACCTGCTGCGGCGTCTCCATCTGCCCGCCCTGGCGGTGGATGCAGAAAACCTGGTGTTGCAGGTGCCCCCCTTCCGGGGCGACCTGGAGCGGGAGGTGGATCTCATCGAGGAGATCGCCCGCCTGGCCGGGTTTGACGCCATTCCCGTTACCCTGCCCCGGGGGGTGGTGGCTACGCCCCGCCCCGGCCCCGAGGTGCGCCTGTTGGGTAAGGCCCGGCAACTGCTGGAGGGCCTGGGTTTCTTCGAGGTGGTTACCTATTCCTTCCAACCGGACCGGCTGGGGAACCTGCTGACCGCGGCCGGGGCGCCGGCGGCGTTGCGCCTGGCCAACCCCTTGAGCGAAGAGCAGGCCATGATGCGCACCTCGCTCTTGCCGGGGTTGCTGGACACTTTACGCCGCAACGCCTTGAAGCAGGCCCAGGATGTGCGCCTGTTCGAGATCTCCAAGGTCTTTGAACCCCGGCCCGGGGCAGACCTGCCCCATGAGGAGCACTGGCTCGCCGGGCTGATATACGGCGCCCGGGAGGAGGCGGCCTGGAATACCGCCCGGGACCCGGTCAATTTCTTTGACCTCAAGGGAATGGTGGAGACCATGCTGGAGGGACTTGGCATCCCCGAGGTGACCTTTACCCCCGACAGCCTGCCCGAATACCTGCGCTATGGGGCCCGGGTCTTTTCGGGGAGCCGGGAACTGGGCGTTCTGGGGGCGCTGCGGCCGGATATCGGCGATCAGCTGGACCTGGAAGGCGAAATCTTCGGGTTCACTCTCAATTTTGCCGCCTTGGCCGGGGCCGCCATTCCTCCCCGCTTCACGCCTTTGCCCCGCTATCCGGCGGTCTACCGGGACATCGCGGTCATGTTGCCGGAAGGCGTGCCCGCGGCCCGGGTGGCCGAGGCCCTTTACGCCTATGGCCGGCCCTGGCTGGTGGACGCGGTCCTCTTTGACGTCTACGTCGGCGACCCCGTGCCGCCGGGCAAGCGGAGCCTGGCCTTCCGCCTGTCGTATCGCGACCCGGAACGGACCCTGACGGACGATCTGGTGAACCCCCATCATGAGGCCCTGGTTACGGCCCTGGCCAAAGATCTGGGAGCGGAACTGCGTTAAGATTCCGTAGGCGGGAAAATGAAGCGCCTCCCGCCGTTAGGCTTATAGGCATTGCCAAAAGTTTTTTCCGTTATGGGACGCCGTATAATCCCCCCTGCCCCCCTTTAAAAAAGGGGGGAACTGCAAGGATTTGCTCTTAAAGTCCCCCTTTGAAAAAGGGGGATATAGGGGGATTTAAGAACCTCCAAACGGAAGGATTTTATGGCAAACACTTAAGTCTTTTTCTGACCACTAACCACTAACCACTGGCCACTGACTACTGTGGAAGAGGATATCCCCCGCAAAGCCTTTTATAGTATCGGTGAGGTGAGCCGCATCACCGGGGTCAACACCCATGTGCTGCGGTACTGGGAAACCCAGGGCAAGCTCCTGAAGCCCAGCCGCCGCGGCTCCCGGCACCGCCTCTACCGCCCCGCCGATATCCAGCTCATCTTTGAGATCAAGCGCCTCCGGGAAGAAGAAAAACTGAGCCTGGCAGCCATGCGCCGCCAGATGAACCACAAGCCCGAGCAGCACCGCCTGCCGCCCCGCCCCATGACCGCCGCCCCCGTGGACCACCAGGTGCTGACCCTGCTTAGGTCCATCCGGGACGAGTTGCTGGCCTTGAAGGAACTGCTGGAGTAGGGCGAACACCGGTTCGCCGCTACGAAATGATTCTGGTTCCCAAGTTAAACTTGGGAACCAGAATTAAAAGGTTGGCCGCAACCTGCCTGCCAGCCCGGTTCCCCCCGCCGCTTCTTCCTGTTTACTACCCGTCTGCGCTCAAAAAGGTAATTTCCCTTCCTAGGGTGCGTCTTACGCACCAAGGCTGGCGCGTGAGACGCGACCTACGGGTTTCAGTGCCTTGGGAAACCGATCCCTGGACCTGAAAAATTGTTTTCTGAGGTGGATAATGATTATGGGCAACCCGCCTGGCATGAGAAAAAAATCTTCCCAAAGGATGACTTTTCAAAATGAATGCCTATGTTTGCATTAACAATATTGTGAATCCTTTTGAAGGAGGTCGCCTCATCCTGCAGTGTGTCAGTCTGCCCCAGGGGTCCCGGGAACTTCGCCACCGGAATGCACTATCCGAACTCTGAAAAATTTCTGCAATTTTTGTCTTAAGTCAAGGCGGCGTATCGAGGCCGGAAGTAGATTAAGATTCACAAGGGTTTTGGCAACCCAAACCACAGGGTTTTAGAAATACAAAATTTAGGAGGTCAACCATGTTTTGTTATCAGTGTGAACAAGCGGCCAAAGGTGAAGGGTGCACGGTTCTGGGCGTGTGCGGCAAGAATGCCGAGGTGGCGGCCCTGCAGGATTTATTGATTTACAGCCTCCAGGGGCTCTCCATGGTGGCTGTGGAAGGCCGCAAAGCCGGGGTCAACGACGGGGAAGTCAACGCCTTTACCTGCGAAGCGGCGTTTTCGACCTTGACCAACGTGGACTTCGATTCGCAGAGGTTCGTCAAACTCATCAATCAAAGCGTTCAACTGCGGGATAGCCTCAAGGGCAAGGTCAAGGCCAAAGGGGGGATGGCCGATTTTGCTGCGGGTCCGGCAGCTTTTAAGCCGGAAACCACCGTGGACGGACTGGTCAAACAGGCCGAAGCCGTGGGCCTCAAATCCTATCCCGCCGCGGACGCCGATATTCTGGCCCTGAAGCACACTTTGCTGTTCGGCATCAAGGGGGTCTGCGCCTATGCCGACCATGCCCGGATTTTGGGGCAGGAAGACGACAAGGTCTATGCCTTCATCCACGAGGGGTTGGCGGCCACCGCGGCTCAAGACCTGGGCCTCAACGACCTGTTGCCGCTGGTGCTCAAATGCGGCGAGATCAACTTGAGGGCCATGGAACTGCTGGACGCGGGCAACACCGGCCGGTACGGCCACCCGGTGCCCACCCCGGTGCCCCTGGGGCACAAGAAGGGCAAGGCCATCCTGGTTTCCGGGCACGACCTCCTGGACCTGGAAGAGATCCTGAAGCAGAGCGAAGGCAAAGGCATTAACGTCTATACCCACGGCGAGATGCTCCCCACGCACGGCTACCCCGGCCTCAAGAAGTATCCTCATTTCTACGGCCACTACGGTACCGCTTGGCAGAACCAGGCCAAGGAGTTCGCCCAGTTCCCCGGGGCCATCGTCATGACCACCAACTGCATCCAGCGGCCCCAGGAAATCTACGCCCCCAATCTGTTCACCCGGGGTTTGGTGGGCTGGCCGGGCATCACCCACATCCCGGACCTCAATTTCAAGCCGGTGATCGACAAGGCCCTGGCCCTGCCGGGCTTTAGCGAGGACAGCAACGGGAAATCCGTCCTGACCGGCTTTGCCCGGAACGCGGTTTTAGGCGTGGCGGGAGCGGTCATCGAGGCCGTGAAGAACAAGCAGATCCGGCACTTCTTCCTAGTGGGCGGCTGCGACGGGGCCAAGCCCACCCGCAACTACTACACCGAGTTCGTGGAGAAGGTGCCCAAGGACTGCGTGGTTATGACCCTGGCCTGCGGCAAGTTCCGCTTCTTTGACAAGGAAATGGGCGATATCGGCGGCATTCCCCGGCTTCTGGACGTGGGCCAATGCAACGATGCCTACTCGGCGGTGCAGATCGCGGTGGCCCTGGCCAACGCCTTCGGGGTGGGGGTCAACGACCTGCCCCTGTCCATCATCTGCTCCTGGTACGAACAGAAGGCCGTAGCCATCCTCCTGTCCCTGCTCTACCTGGGCATCAAGGACATCCGCCTGGGGCCGAGCCTGCCGGCCTTCATCACCCCCAACGTCCTGGACGTGCTGGTGAAAAACTTCGACCTCAAACCCATCTCCACCCCGGATGCGGACCTGAAGGCCATCCTGGGCTAATGCGGTCTTAGACCGGAGGAGGGGGGGCGCGATTTCCGGGTCCCCTTCCTCCGCCACCTGTACCGGTTTTCCCCCTGGCGCGCCCCGGCCAGGGGGTCTTTCAGTTTCTTCCCATCCTTTAAGCGACGCCCATCCGGTCCGGATTTTTCCCTTCTCATCAGCAAAACCCCGAGCTTTGGCCATGACAAGCCCCTGAGGATGGTTATATTTTGACCAGGCTTCCCGTGCCGGTCAGCCCGGACATCGCCGGGGCCCGCGCCTCATATAAATGCCATCTGGGGGTATGCCTCGGGCTTGTGGTTAAACCGGGCGGCGAGGAATCACCGGGGAAAGATTGGCTAAGGGTGGCCGGTTACCCGGTGGGAAACCTGATGAAAATCGGATGGAAATATTCTAAAATTTTCGCCAATCCGTCCCGCATGGGTGCGCAGGACGCATCTACGGGAACTTTGCGGTGCACTCGCACCTGGGTTTTTGGTGTACCCGTAAATTTTGAAATATTATGAAATTATGATAGGCATACCCCCAACCTTGAACTTTGAACCTTGAACCTTGAACTTTTCGGGATAGAGGAGAGAGCAATGCCCGGTCATCGAGCCACAACCGCAAAATGCCGACTGGCAATTCTGCTTGGTTTGTCATGGATAATCTTCAGTCTGGTGGGGCCGGCGTGGGCGGAGGTGGTCAATTTTAAAGAATTGTTGCCTTTTGTGGACCTTAAAATTCCCGGCTGGACCATGGAAGGCAAACCCAGCGGCACCACCCTGAAACAGGGCAAGGTGATGGTGAGCGAAGTCCGGGTGTCTTTCCGGGCCGGTGACCAGACCCTGGAAGTCATCATTATGGATTTTTTGGGCAAGACCATCCCTTTCCTGACCGGGCAGCACCTGGAAATGGAGAGCAGCGAGGAGACTGTGCGCACCACCGAGGTGCAGGGTTTTAAGGCCTTCGAAACCTTTCGCCACCAGGACCGGCAGGGTGAGCTGAACATCAGCGTGGCGGACCGGTTCTGGGTCAAAATCGACGGCGATGGCATCGATAATCTTGAGGTATTAAAAAACGTCGTTCAGCAGATGGATTTGAAAAAACTGGCTGCCCTGGGCAAGTAAGATGATGGCCAACATGTTACGCCGGCTGGAAATCTGGGGCGAACCCGAGGCGCGGGGACGCCGCCACGGGCAAACCCTGGGGGCCGACATCCACCGGCTGCGCCGGGAGGTCCTTACCTACCTGGCCCGGATCAGCCTCTATGCCGGGGCCTTGCCCCTGTATGGCTTCGTTAAGTGGATGGCCCGGGGGTTTTGGCCCTATGTCCCTTCCCACCTGCAGCAGGAGATGGCCGCCCTGGCCGCCGGGGCCGACGTAGGCCTGGGGAACATACTGCTCCTGAACGTGGTGGATGACCTGGCCAATAACAGCCCCCGGTGCTCAGCATTGGCGGCGGGGGATAGCCGCACCGACCAGGGCGCCTATGTGATGGGGCGCAACCTGGATTATCCGGTGTTCACCGAGCCCCTCGCCGAGCTCCAGACCCTGTTTCTCATCGAGCCGCATCGGGGTCAGCGCCTGGCCTCCCTGGCCTGGCCGGGATATGTGGGGGTGTGCACCGGCATCAATGCCGCCGGGGTGGCCCTGGCCCAGCTCTCGGCCATGAGCCGGGACCGCACCCTGAAGGGGACCCCCGCGGCCCTGCGCTTTCGGCAAGCCCTGGAAGAGGGGGACACGGTGAATGCGGTGGCTGCCCGCGTCCTGGCTGCGCCCGGCACCATCGGCAACAATCTCATGCTCTGCGGGCCCCGGGAAGCACTGGTGTTGGAGATCTCGGCCCGGCAGGGGGCGGTGCGCCATCCGGAGAACGGTTTGCTCACCACTACCAACCACTATCAAAGCCCGGCCATGGAGGGGCTCAAAGGGCGCTTTCCACCCCGGCCCCCCTATTCCGTGCTGGCGGCGTATCAATTTACCGAGGCCTACAGCCAGGCCCGCAACCAGCGTCTCCGGGAACTGGCCTCAGACCGCCGCCTGGGTCCCCTGGACTTACAAAAAATTCTCGCTGACCCTGCCATCGCCAATGCCGGCACGGCGGTGTGCACCGTGTTTCACCCCGCCGACCGGCTCATGTGGGTGGCCCGGGGCAAGATCCTCCCGGTGAACCAGGGACCCTTCGAGGCCATCAAATTGTGGGATTAACCGGGGCCTAGGCAGCGGCCACTTCAAGCATCCCGGCATTGGCGAGTTCAGGTCAAGGCGCCTCCGGCTGCCTCCCAAACGGTCATTTCTTCGGACACAACGAAAGATGAAAAAGGCTGGTGGTGGTGGGGCGGCCGTCCCTGGCCGCCATATCGGTTGGCGGGCGGGGACGCCCGCCCCACTGCACGGAGGCCCGCCCCAGCAGGCTATTTGCATATAAAGTTGCAGTCAGAGGGCAATAAATAAGCTTGTCATTCTGAACGGAGCGCAGCTTCGTTACGAATCTCGGCGGGTCAAAAAGGGAGATTCTTCGCTACACTCAGAATGACAAATAATAGTCGTTTGACTGCCCTTTGGTATCAGGCCATTGGATCCCGACTCCACTACCTGCCTTTTGAGATCCAGCTGGAGCCGGTCCGATCCGTCTTGACAGAGTGCCTGAATTTGATATGATTTTTTTTGTGGGCGATTAGCTCAGGTGGATAGAGCGTTGGTCTCCGGAACCAAAGGCCGGGCGTTCGAGTCGCCCATCGCCCACCAATGATTTCAAGGGGTTAGGTAGTTACCTAACCCCTTGACCTTTTTATGATTATGTTTCGGCCTGCCGGTTTCGGTTCTTTGTGAGCAAATAATGAATTGCGCTGGCCTTGGCGCTGAAAAAACCAGAAACTTCTGTGGCCGGCCGCGTCTGCATTAAATGGTACAAATCACCTGATTGGTGCCAGCCGGTCGCCATGCCAGTGTCGGTCACAGGATGACCCAGGAGGGCATCCCGATGTGTCGGGCCATGACCATAAAACACTGATCATAGATGCCGTCCACCCACCTCGGTCCTGAGAATATAAAACCGACTATATTCTGGTCCGGGTCAACTTCTTAAAATTCCATTTAAAAACTTAAAGGGTAGCGACTGTCTAACCTTTCCAACGGGACGCCCGCGCCTGCCCCGGGAATGGGTTCAATAATTTTAACTGCAGACTTCCATCTCAGGGTGGGGCAACTTGCTCAGGTGATTTTAGAGGCAAGTGATCTTGGTTGCAGATAGACAACCAATTATGGGCTAGGCGGGGTGGAGTTTTCGGAAGTGGGGCAATTTTGCGGCACCCCTGGAGATCCGGGGTAAAGTCGACCCGGCAAAAAATCGGCAAGACAAAATTAATTAACAGATAACATTTGGATAAATCAGACAAAAACCGCTCGCCAGCCTAAAATCAGCGACCAGTACAAAATATTATACTAAAAACCGGAGGCCGGCCATAAAGCATCCAGGATGGCAAAAATGCTGTAATTATCTATAATTACTTGAATTTACCGGTTCCGCTCCTTCCAGGTTTGACAGATTCGACAGTTTTGGCTTGCTTATTGCACGTACCTATAGACATTCTCCCTTATAGCCAATATTCGTTATATCTCTTAAAATAATCATAATAACCTATTCACGTCTATAGGCTTAAAGACCTAAAACCTTATAGGTAAAATTACCTAATAGTCGAAAATCCGGTAATTCCCGTCAGCAACAATTCTGAATAGACAAAGTTTCCACCCAAACCGGGAATCAATTAATGCCGTCATGGGAGGGGAAGGATGAATCGCCGAGACCTACTCGGGGAGGGAATTCGCTACCTGGCTCAGGTGCTGCCGGGTATGGTCGTCACCGCGGGAAACCTGGGAGTATTTCTCCGTCAACCCATTGAAGCCGCCATCGACCAAAGCGCCGCCTGCTTCCCAGACCAAATTGAAGAGGTGGCTCAACAAACCGCAACCCCTTTGCCAAAGGAGGACTAAGATGGCTATAACCCGCCGTGATTTTGTCAAGTACTGCGGCATTTCCGCCGTGGCCCTGGGCTTGAGCAGTACCGATCTGCTTCACATGGAAGAACTGCTGGCCAATCCCGGAGGCCCCACCGTCATCTGGCTGCAAGGAAGTAGCTGCACCGGATGCTCCATGTCCTTTTTAAACCGTATCTCGACTTCGGATCCCAACACCGCCGCGGATGTGCTCCTTGAGAGTATCAACCTGGTCTACCATCCCAATCTGATGGCAGTAGCAGGTCAGCCCGCAGCCGAGATCGTCAAACAGGCCTACAGCAAAGGAGGCTATATCCTGGCGGTGGAGGGCGGCGTACCTACGGCCTTTGGCGGCAGGGCTTGCTGGGCCTGGACCTATAACGGGGTGGATGTCACCTTTCAGCAAGTGGTTAAAGACCTCTCGGCCAAGGCCGCGGGAATCCTGGCCATTGGCACCTGCGCTTCCTATGGCGGCATCCCCGCCGCCGGGCCTAATCCCACTGCCGTTAAAAGTGTCAAGGACGTGACGGGCAAGGCCACCATCAATATTGCCGGCTGCCCGCCTCATCCCGACTGGATCGTCTATGTGGTGGCCCAACTCCTCCTGGGAAACAGCATCCCGCTGGACAGTGTGGGGCGGCCCAAAGCCTTGTTCAACAAAACCGTGCACAGCGAGTGCCCCCGGAATCATGATCCGAAAAACTGCCTGTCGTCCCTGGGCTGCCGGGGCCCTGGAACCTATGCCAACTGTCCCACCCAACAGTGGAACAATAAAACCAACTGGTGCGTCAATGCCAACGCCCCGTGCTATGCCTGCACGGAGCCGACTTTTCCCGGGGCTGCGTCCCTCTATGCCGTGATGTACAACCCCCACGGTAAAACCAACTTGGATTGCGCCTCTTGCCATCACCATGCTAAGTGATCGCTTAGTCAAGAGGAAACTGATGATGAATCGCTACAAGGAGTGGATTATA
>Ga0351865_10033_pt2 | contig 51772 bp, 45 predicted proteins | sample TotcelFGM3001L10_FD_206780 | JGI IMG/M metagenome (GOLD analysis project Ga0351865, IMG submission 206780) | Enriched cells from coal bed in the Powder River Basin, Montana, United States - Total cells FGM rep2 HSBNCT.FGM.300.1.L10 ... | reverse complement strand
GGCGGCTGACGGCTAATTGCGGACCGTAATACTTGGTCAGGTCCTGCACTTCGATCATGCTCTGCATACCGCAATCCGTCCCATGTCCTTGGCTAATACCAAGTTGCCGTCATAAAGGTAAGACTTTCTTTATGATTGCACCCCACGTAGGGGCGGTTCGCGAACCGCCCCTACAATGAGGATTATTACTTGCTTGACGGCACCTTGGTTAACTGGTTAGAGCCCGATACCTTCTTAAAGCTAATTATCGCCCCGCCGCCTCCCGGAAGGCCGCTGCGGTCTGGGCCAGACCCTGGGCCAGGCTTACCCGGGGCTGCCAGCCCAGCTCGTTTTGGGCCAGGGTGCTGTCCAGGACGCTGCGGCGCTGCTCTCCGGGCTTGGCGGGGCCGTGCACCGGCCCCAGGGGAGAGCCCAGGAATTCCTGGAGCTTCAGATAAATAGTGAGGATATCCGTCTCCCGGCCGGTGCCGATGTTGAAGGCCCCGGCCTGGGGATAATCGAGGGCCAGGAGATTGGCAGCCACAATATCCCCGACAAAGACGAAATCCCGGGTTTGCAGGCCGTCGCCGTTGATCCGGGGCTGCTGACCGGCCAGAAATTTTTCGATGAAGATTGCCACCACCCCGGCTTCTCCCATGCCGTTCTGGCGGGGGCCGTAAACATTGGCGTAGCGCAGGGCGATGGGGATAATGCCGTGTTCCCGGTGATAAAAGTGCAAATAGTGCTCCACCGCCAGCTTGGCGATGCCATAGGGGGCCTCGGGCCGGGCCTGATCGGTCTCCCGGGCCGGCAGCGGGGCGTCATCCCCGTAAATGGCCCCGCCGGTGGAGGCGAAGATGACCTTCTCCACCTTGGCTTCGGCCGCCGCCTGCAAGAGATTGAGCGATCCCAGGATGTTTTCCCGGGCGTCGAAGATGGGATCGCTTACCGAAATCTGGACGCTCATCTGGGCAGCATGGTGCACGATCACCTGGGGCCGCCAGCCGCGGATGAGTTCAACGGTCTCCGGCGACTTGATGTCATAAGGATAAAACTGCGCCCCGGCCGGAACGTATTCCCGTTTTCCCATACTCAAGTTGTCTACCACCGCCACGTCATGGCCGGCGGCGACCAACTGGTCCGCCACGTGGGAGGCGATGAAACCGGCTCCGCCGGTGACCAGGATTCGTTTGAGCTTGGTCATAGGTCTCCTTAATCCGTAGCCTAAATTGTAATATTAACCGATTTGTCTCCCCTGATGCAATTGTTTCACGGCCACCGAACCCGGGAGAAGATCTCCGTAAGAAAATTAGGTGAATTTGGGGCGCATAGTTGATATTATCGGAGCCTGTATTATCTTCAATACTGAGATAAATGTTTTGGGTCTGAACCGAAGATAATTCCAGTAACATAGGAGGGGGATATGGTTATTTGGGCCCGTATAGGGGGAGCACTGCTGGCCCTGGTCCTTGTGCTGGCGCCATTGGCGGCCAGCGGCGCCGAAACTTCGGTGCTGACCCTGAAACAACTCACCGCCATGGCCTTGGATTACAGCCACGAAATCAAAGCCACCAAGAGCGAAGTAACTCTGGCGCAAGAGCAGAAAAATGAAGTCCACGGTTACCGCTGGCCGCAATTTGATGCCCTGGCCACCGGTGGGGTGGTTCCCAATGCCCGGCGCGGCGAGGTGCGCTCCGTCGGCGAAGGCAAAACCCTCTTCTATCCGGACCCCAAGGACAAGCTCCACGGCGTGAACGTCTTTGGCAACCTGACGTTCTCTCTCGTCCAGCCTCTCTACACCTTCGGCAAAATCGCCTACCGGGAAAGAGCCGCGGCCAAGAATATCGAGGTCAAAACGGCCGGGGTGGACCTCAAGAAGGGCGAGGTCATAGTCCAGGTGGCCCAGGCATACTACGGCCTGATCCTGGCCAACCAGGGCAAGGAGGCGGTGGCCGACGCCCGCACCTACCTGCGGGATGCCCGGGAGCGGGTTACCCGCCTCCTCCGGGTCAACTCCCCCAACGTCCAGGAGAGCGACCAGTACCGCCTGGCCATGTATGAAGGCGGGGTGGAAAAATTTGCGGCCCAGGCGGAAGAAGGCGCCAAGGTGGCCTACCTGGCCCTGAAAGCCCTGGTGGGCTATGGTCCCAGCCAGGATTTCCAGGTGCCCCAGGAACTGCCGGCGCCCACCGCCCCCAGCGGCCTGGACCATTATATCCGCACCGCCCTGGAGCTGCGGCCCGAATTCACCCAACTCAAGAGCGGCCTGGTGGCCCGGCAATTGCTGGTGGACGCGGCTAAAGCCGACCGCTATCCGTCGTTTTTTCTGGCGGTGGTGGGCCAGGTGGCCGGCGCCCCGGGCCGGGACTATAACCCCGATCCCTATACCAACGATTTCTTTAATGACTATGGCGCCATGCCCATGCTGGGGGCCAAGTGGCACTTTGATTTCGGCATCCTGAAAGCCAAGATTGGCCAGGCCCGGGCGGAACTCGAGCAATTACGGCACACCGAAAAGCATGCCCTCATGGGCGTCCCGGTGGAGGTCGCCAAGGATTACGGCAAGGTCCAGGAAAATTTCAAGGGGTCCGTGGGCATGGAGAAGGCCTATGTCAACGCCCGCCGCTGGCTGGTCACTTCGTTCAGCAACTTCGACATGGGGCTGGGGAAAATGGAAGACATTTTCCAGGCCTTCGAGCGCTACGGCGCCTTCCGGGGCGATTATCTCATGGCCCTCTATGAATACAACCTGGCGGTGGCCCAGTTAGACAAGTCCTCCGGCGCTTTCCGCCGGAATCTGCCGCCGGAGGGCAAACCCCAGAAAGACATCACCCCGGGCCAGGCCGTCCAACCCGTAAGCGCTCCGGCCCCGATCAAGGCCAAATAGGCTTCCAGACCTTAACCCTGCGAAACCAAAAGGGCAGGCCTCCGGGCCTGCCCTTTTTTTTCAAAATTCACCGGGTTGTAAAATGATTGCCAAGAAAGTTGGCGAAAGCGATAATTCTCAAGATTATAGGGGGACACAATGGTAGAGGAACTAAAGAAGAAGGCATTTTTAGACCAGCTAAAGGCGTTATGTCCCACTGTAGACAATCTGCGGCTCATGCTGGGTGCGGCCCGGCATGCCTTTAACCGGCACAGCCTGGCAAAATTAGAGGAAATTGCCCGACTGAAGGATGAGATCACGTTTGCCCTCGACCCCATTTTTGAGCAGGTGGAGGCGGGCCTCGGGAAAAGCTCAGAAGCTGATAAGCCTTATCTCCTAAAGCTTCAGGGGATTATTACCCATCTGGAACTCATGGCGGACAAGATTGCCGGGCTGGCCGAGCCTATCCGCCGAAAGGGCAACCACGGTGCAATCCTTTCAGATAAAGACTTCTTCCATATCAATGATCTGTTTTCCCAGCAAATGGGTTTCATGCGGGCTCTGGTGGATATCTTTCACTATGACGACGTCTCCCTGAAGGCCTACCTACATCATGAGAGCCAGGAACTCAGGGATAGTTGTTTTCTCCATAAAGTGGAGCACGGATCCCGAATGACGGACAGTTTAGGCCAGCCTGACGCCTGGTCCATTTACCTTGACATCCTGGACCACTCCCGGGAAATCTTGGAACACCTTATGGATATACTGAAAATCCTGGGTTGATGATTTTAGATTAAAATCTCAATTGGGGGGTGGGGGGTTTATAAAAGGGCAACATGCGTCCCGCCAGGCGTTAATATATCTTTATCTATGTGCCAGTCTTTGCGATTTATTTATAACAATCCCATTAAATAATTGGATTTGCAACGAATCTACTGCACTTCTTGCCATTAAACCGCTTGTATCACCATAAGCATAAGTATAAATAACAATTCCATTATGTAGCTTTGTTTCTGATCTTGGCGCTCCCAACATAGAAATAACTTCACTTTCTGTGGTTTTGCCAGGTTCAATTCTATCTATTGCGGTAGTGTCAAATTGATGCCCGACAGTACTATAAGTAGAACATCCCAAAAACATACCCGCTAATATTATGATTAACAGATTCTTTGACAAAATTTCCTTCTCATTGACCTGAACAAATTTTACTCCTGAATTCGCCCAGGGGCTGATTGCCCGGGACCTGCCCGCTTTCTTCTGGGAGACATGATAAGTCTAAATATCCTGATATGTCAATTTTTTTCCAAACTCGGGCATTTGGGCCTCCTCTTTCTCCTGGCAGGGAGATTGTCATATGCGTTTAGCCGTGAGAGAAGCCCTGGTTTGCAAAGAATGACGGTGATTTTATACAGCTACGGTATCTATATCGTTTGATGGCAGGGCGAAATCAATAGACAGGAACGACCACGAAAAAAAAACTGGCCGAGAGGGGGAGTCCCGGCCAGTTAGAAGGAGAAAATGGTATGAACTCTTAAGGGGGGATTGGGGGTTTCCTTAATCAGTTCACGTTTCCAATAATCTTATGCACTAATCATACCAAGTTGCCCTATAAATATAACCTAATGATATCACATAATAATTATTGTATCCTTCTAAATCGTTCATGTCTTTTGGTTTAAATATTTATACCGGGAATAAAGAATCAAGGTGAATCTTGTACTGGGATAATCGGGTTTTTAATCGGGGCCTGAGGGTATGGGGGTTTCAGGGGGAAGTATTTTAATAATTTCCTCTATAGGGCTGGTTGCCTGAAATATCCGTCTGGTTTTATGCTATTATTTCAAAAGGTGTCTGATTGCGGTGGCCCAGTTTGCCGCATAATGTATTTATACACTCTTACCCCAGGGACACAGACATGTCTATTCTCAGGAGTTTCAAACTTTTCCAAGTATTCCTTTTGATCTCGACACTTATGGTTTCCCTACTCACACTTCCCTTAAATGGGTATTGTAATGATAAGTGGGTACGTGCAGCAAATAATGACAATAATGTTATTTACTATAATCCATCTAGTGTCAAAATCGATAAACAAAAGAAGATTATTAACGTGTCGACCAAGTGGGTATTTACTGATAAAGGAAAAATTGGTTTTTCTAAAACAATCAACGATAATGATAAACAGAAAATAAAAGATATTGACCATTCAATAATATTGTATTCATTTAACTATAATGAATGGAAATGTAACATAGCCGGCATAACAGAATATACTAAATCAGGTAAGAAATTGTATAGTGATGAGTCTGCACATGAATGGAGAGATATACCTCCTGATAGTATAATTGATTTATTATTAAATAAAATACTTCAAAAGTATAACATAAAACGATAATAGTAATTTGCCAAAATGTGCCCCTGCATCCGGCCTTGACAGCGGTGTTGGGTGGTAATTATCTTAACAGCAAGACCAATAAAAGGGCGAACACTGGTCCGGTCATAAAAGCACGGCGGAGAATTCTCAGTGGCGGGAAGAACCATCTGGAAAGGGTATATTCATTTTGGGGATACGGATGTGCCCGTGAAGCTCCATACCGCGGTCCAGGAAGACCGGATCCAGTTCCACCTTCTCCATAAGCCGGATCGGGTGAAATTGCGCCAGCAGATGATCTGTGCGTATGAAAAAGTGCCTGTACCGTTGGAAGAACAGGTCAAAGGGTTTGAATTGGAAGAGAGAAAATATATTCTCGTCGATCCGGCGGAACTCGAACAAACGGAACCTGAAAGCAGCCGGATGATCGAAGTCCACGAATTCGTCAAAACCGGACAAATCGATCCCATCTTCCTCGAGCGGGTGTACTACCTGGAGCCCGATACCCTCTTAAAAGGATATAACGCCCTGGTCGAGGCGTTGAAGGAGATGGGGGTAGAAGGTATCTGCACCTGGAGCATGAGAAAGCGGTCCTATCTCGGGGCCTTGCAGGCCAGCGGGAAGCTCCTGCGCTTGCATACTCTGCGGTATGCCGACGAAGTGATTCCGGTAAAATCTTTCGACCTCCAAAAATTTCCTTTGTCGGAAAAAGAACTGAAAATAGGCGACGATCTGATCAATCAGTTGACCGTTCCTTTCCAGCCGCAGAAATTCGACAACGAACATGAGAAAAAACTGCAAAATCTGATCGAGAGAAAAGCCCGAGGCGAAAAAATTGCGCTCCTGCGCCCCAGGCGCGTGAAACCCACGGCGCCGGATAAGCTGCTTCAGGCTCTGGAAGCGAGTCTGAAGAAAGTCGCCTGAATGAAAAATCCGCCATCCCATCCCGGTACGTCGAAACCGTCTCCAGGCATAGTGCATGAAGGGGCGGTGCACGGAATATGGAGCGGGACGATCAGTTTCAGCCTGGTGGCGATTCCGGTTCAGTTGGTTAAGGCCGTCGAGCCCGGCCGGGTCTCCTTCCATCTGCTCCACAGCAAAGATTATTCCCCCCTGGCCAGAAGAATGTTCTGTCCCGAAGAAGGGGTGATAGTCCCCCCGCAGGAGATTATCCGGGGATACGAAATCGGACCCGATAAATACATCCTGATAACCGACGAGGAACTGGAATCCGTCTCGCCCGAACGGAGCCGCACCATCGAGATCGTCGAGTTCATCGATATGCAGGAAGTGGACCCGATCTATTATGATCACCCCTATTATCTCGTTCCTCTGAAAGGGGGCGAAAAAGCTTATCGGCTGCTGGCCGAGGTGATGCGCCGAACCAACAAAGCCGGGCTCGCAAAATTCGTGCTGCATGAACGGGAGTATCTCGTGGCCGTCAAAAGCACGGAGGGCGCGTTGGCCCTGATCACCCTGCATTACCCCGAAGAAATACTTCCCGATGAGGACCTCTCACCGCAGGAAGAAACGATTGCAGCCGATGAGAAAAGCCGCATAAAAAAGAGCATTGAACAGATGATGAAGGACTTTTATCCCGAAAAATATGCGGATGAGCGCCGGGAAAAAATCGTGGATCTCCTGAAGAAGAAGTTGAAAGAAAAACCCCCGGTGGAGGCCCCGGAAGTAGAGGAAGCCGAGGGAGAAGGTCCGCCCGATCTGATCGCCGCTCTGGAGGAGAGCATGCGCGAAGTGAAGAAAAACCGGTGAGCCGAAAAATAGTTCAGATCGCCGGGAGAAGACTCTCCTTGTCGAACCTCGAAAAGGACCTCTATCCCTCCTATGGTTTCACCAAGGCCCACATTCTGGAATACTACCGACGGATTGCCAAGTTCATCCTCCCCCATCTGGGGGACCGGGCCTTGACCTTCAAGCGCTATCCCGAAGGCGTGGACAAGGATTTTTTTTTCGAGAAGCGTTGTCCGGTTCATCGTCCGGCCTGGGTAAAAACCGCGGCGGTCCGCCTGAAGGATAAAGAGGAAATGACCGTCTGCCTGGTCAACGATCTGGAGACGCTGATGTGGGTGGAGAACCTGGCGTCGGTCGAACTCCATGTACCTCTGGCCAGGGCCACCTCCCCCGAAACGCCCGATTCCATGGTCTTCGATCTGGATCCAGGCGAGCCGGCCGGCATTCTGGATTGCGCCCGGGTGGCGCTGATACTTCGGGACCTGCTTGGCCCTTTGGGGCTTACCGGCTATGCCAAAACCTCGGGCCAAAAGGGGCTCCATGTCTATGTCCCCTTGAATCGCCAAGAGACGACTTTCAAGGATACCAAAAAATTCTCCAGAGCCGTGGCCGAAATCATGCAAAAAAATTATCCGGATCTGGTGACGGCCAAAATGGCCAAGGAATTCCGGCAAGGCCGGGTGTTTATCAACTGGGAGCAAAACGACTCCAAAAAGACCATGATCTGCGTCTATTCTTTACGGGCCCGGGAGAAACCCGTCGTCTCGTTTCCCCTGGCCTGGAGGGAACTGCAGAACTTAACCGGGCAGGGCGACCCGGAAAGGCTGCACGTCCTGCATTCGGAAGCCGTAAGCCGGGCCGAACAACAGGGTGACCTCTTTCGAGAAGTGCTGATGAAAAAACAGCAGCTTCCTCATCTATGACGCAAGGGCGTAGGGCGGGAAAGCGAAGCGCATCCCGCCTTCGGCTTTTAACCCGTCGTTTATAGAAGGGAGAACGAGGCCTTTGGCCGCGACGCTTTTGGAAACACGTCATCCGTGATGAGATGACTATTAGCATCATGTCGATTACCTCCACGACAATCCGGTAAAGCATGGTTATGTTACGAGGGTGGCGGGTGGCCGTATTTCAGCTTTCATAGATACCTGAAACGCTGCATTTATAACCCGGAATGGGCGGTAGGTGATAACGGTAGCAGTCTGGAAGATGGAATAATGCTAATGGCGGGATGCGCTTCGCTTTCCCGCCCTACGGGCTACGGGGTACGGGCTGCGGGCTCTCGCTTTAGACAAAATGGGATTAAAGGAATACGAAGCCAAACGGAGATTCGATCAGACTCCCGAACCGAAACCGGCCCGGCGCCATGAGGGGGGCCGGCTCGTTTTTGTGGTTCATAAGCACGCCGCCCGGCGGCTGCATTATGATCTCAGGCTGGAGTTGGAAGGGGTGCTGAAGAGTTGGGCGGTGCCGCGAGGGCCCTCGCTCGATCCGGCCGTAAAAAGGCTGGCCGTCATGGTGGAAGACCATCCCCTGGATTACCGGGATTTTGAGGGGGTTATCCCGGAGGGCAATTACGGCGCCGGCAGCGTCATCGTCTGGGACCGGGGCTTTTATCAGCACCCTGCCGCCCGTGATCGACAGGAAAGCGAGCAACTTCTGCTGGACGGATTGAGCCAAGGGAATATGAAGTTTGTGCTCGCCGGGGAAAAGCTTCAGGGCGAATTCGCCCTGGTAAGAACGGCAAAAGACGAGAAATCATGGCTGCTTTTGAAGAAAAAAGACCGCTATGCCTCTAACGAGGATATCCTCGGAGATAACCGTTCCGTGGTGTCCCATAAGACCCTGGAGGAGATTGCCGCCGTCACCCCGAAGGCAACCTCCCGGCAGAAAAAAATAGACCAAATCCGCCGGCGCGAGGCCATGGAAAGCGAAGACCTTAAGGATGCCCCGGTCAAACCGATGCCGCACGGCATCAAACCGATGCTCTCCACCCTGGTGAAAGCACCATTCGATCATCCGGAATGGCTCTTTGAGGTGAAATGGGACGGATACCGGGCCATTGCCGAAATCCAGGCCGGCAAGATTTCCCTTTATACTCGCAACCAAATTTCCCTCAATAAAAAGTTTTTCCTGATTACCGAAACGTTGGAGAAATTCGGCTTTGAGGCGGTTCTGGACGGCGAAATCGTGGTGGTGGATGATCAGGGGCGCCCGGATTTCCAGATGCTGCAGAACTATCACCAGTCCCGCCGCGGCCATCTGCTCTATTATATCTTTGATCTCCTGTTCTTCCGTGGACATGACCTCACGGGCCTGCCCCTGCTCAGGAGAAAAGAACTCCTGAAAAAGATTCTACCGACTGACAAGCACCTGAAATTCAGCGATCACGTCTGGAAAGAGGGGGTCTTGTTTTTCAAGGTCGTCAAAGAAAAGGGACTTGAGGGGATCATCGCCAAGCATTCTCAGAGCACTTATCAGATGGGCGAGAGGAGCCGGCAGTGGCTGAAGATTAAGACGCAGCTCACTCAGGAAGGCGTGATTGCGGGATTCACGGAACCGGGCGGCGGGAGAAAATATTTCGGCAGCCTGGTCTTAGGTGTTTTTGAAGGGGACGAGTTGGTTTACATCGGTCATTCGGGAGGCGGTTTCGGAGCGGCGCTTCTGAAGAAAATATATGAAAGGTTGCAGCCTTTGATCCAGCAAGAATGTCCCCTTAAATCAGCTCCGCCTGCCGATACCCCGGTCACCTGGGTAAAGCCCCATCTGGTCTGCGAAGTTCATTTCACCGGCTGGACCGAAGATGGCCTGATGAGACACCCGGTTTTTTCCAGGCTGCGGGAAGATAAGGCCGCCCGGGAAGTGAGGCGCGAAAAGCCCGAATCAATTTGACCTCCGGATGGCAGGAAGCAGGTATGAGAACAGAAAATATGAAGATTTTTGTCGGCACCAGCGGGTATGGGTACAAGGAATGGAAAGGAAAATTCTATCCAGAAAAGATCTCGCCCAAGGAAATGCTGCGCTTCTATGCGGAACGCCTCACCACCGTAGAGATCAATAATACCTTTTATCGCATGCCCACCGAGGGGGTCCTCCTATCCTGGGCAGAACAGGTCCCCGACGATTTTGTGTTCGCGCTGAAAGCCCCTCAGGTCATAACACATCTGAAGCGACTGAGGGACGTGGGCGGGGAGACCGAGTACCTCTTCAGGACGCTGTCAGCTCTCGGCAGGAAACTGGGGCCGGTCCTTTTTCAGTTCCCCCCAAGTTTTCATGCGGACCGCCCGCTGCTGGAAGATTTTCTCGGGCTTATTCCCGGCAATCTCTCCTGCGCCTTTGAGTTCCGCAGCCCATCTTGGCTCGTTGGTGAGATTTTTGACCTCCTCCATGGAAGGGGATACAGCCTGTGCATCGCAGATTCTGATGAGAATCCGACCGATGAGATTATCTCCACGGCGTCATGGGGGTACCTGCGCCTGCGCCGTTCCGATTATACGGATGCCGATCTGTCGCCATGGCTGGAAAGAATCCGGTCGCAAAAATGGGAGAAGGCCTTCATCTTTTTTAAACACGAAGAGGAGGCCAAAGGGCCCGAAACGGCGATACGTTTCCGTGAGTTTATCGATTCAAGGGTAAAGAGAATTTTAATGAGGAAGGATAATTAAAGTTCGACCATTGCGACTTTGCTGCAGAACTTAACACAGGAAATGTCCCCTCTTTAGCTCAGTTATGCAATCTCTTGGTCCCCATTAATGCTCACTTAAGCAGCTCTTCAAGTTGTTCAAGATTGAAAGACGTCTCGTAAGCCTGCGACATCCACCTGGCACATCGATTTGCATTCAATGGAATTCCAACGGGTGGGATGCCGGTGCGGATGCACAGCCTCATGCCCATGGCAAGCTCCGGGATACAGGCGATTCCGAGCGCACCAATGCTGGGGTGCTCTTGCTTGAGTTTTCTAAAGAGTTTTTCCTGGTCCATTTCTACAGAAATATAAGGTTTGATGCCATATTTCTCGAGGAGGACACTCCCCAGGTGAACGAAGCACTCCTCGGTACAACCCCTGCACACGGCCTCGAATTCACCTTCTTCGGAACGGCATCCCGGTCTAAAGTCACGCAGGCAATGAGCGATGAGGGCGAACTTGTATTCGGAACGTTTGAACTCTTCTTTATGGATTCGGTTCACTAATTCTATCTCAAGCATGTAAAGGTGGTATTTTTCCTCCGTCGTGGCAAGCGTGCTGTCAATTCTCTTCTCAACAGGCAAGGTTTTCAAGTGGTTCGAAACATTTTGGGTATAGATGGACAATGACTGCCTGAGAGTCTCTCTAACCAATTGGAGTGTCTTCCGATCGGCCCGCGTGGTTTTCAAACCCAAAAGAAGGGACCTTTCTCCCGCCGTCTGTATCAGACTCAAAAGCTTTTTTTCGTCAGGGCAGCGCTGGAGCAAATAATCCGCTAAGCGCTTTATTTCATTGTAGTAATGTTCGCTGTCGTCGCCCTCGGCAAACAGTGAGTAAGTTTTCCCTTGGACCGGCGTGTATAGCTTCTCGGAATTTGACAACGCCTTATAAGCTCCCGGTAAGGTTAGATATTTTGTCGCTCCGTCAATAATTTCGTACCGTGGCAGGTCATCGTAATGTTCCGACGCGCCAAACCTTCTCACAATACTCCCGGATGGCCCGGTCCGAGGAGAATTTGCCCATGCGGGCTGCGTTGAGGATAGACATGCCGGTCCAGCGTTTTTCATCCCGGAAGATGTGTCCAACTTCATCCTGGCGGTCCACATAAGAACAATAGTCGGCCAGCAGCAGATATTCGTCCCGGTAAAGGATTGAGGCCACCAAGGGCTGGAAGAGCTGGTGGTCGCCATGGGAAAAATATCCCGAGCTGATGAGGTCGACGGCTTCCCGCAGCTCTTGGTGAAGCTCATAATAATCCAGGGGGCGGTATCTCCCGGCCTTCAAACCCGCCGCTTCCTCGGCATTGAGCCCGAACAGAAAGAAATTTTCCGGCCCCACTTCCTCCCGGATCTCCACATTGGCGCCGTCCAGCGTCCCGATGGTGAGGGCGCCGTTCATGGCGAACTTCATATTGCCGGTGCCGGAGGCCTCCTTGCCGGCGGTGGAGATTTGCTCTGAGATATCCGCCGCGGGGTAAAGAAGTTGGCCGTTTTTGACGTTGAAATCCGGGAAAAATACTACCTTGAGAAGGTCCTTGACATCCGGGTCGTTATTCACCACCTCAGCCACTGAGTTGATGAGCTTGATGATGAGCTTGGCCATGAAGTAGCCGGGCGCCGCTTTGCCACCGAAAATGAACGTGCGAGGGGTGACATCCAGCCCGGGCTGGTGCTTCAGACGATTATACAGAGTAATGATGTGCAGTACGTTTAAATGCTGTCGCTTGTATTCGTGAATGCGCTTCACCTGGACATCAAAGAGGGAGGCAGAGTTTACCGTTATGCCGGTACGGTCCCGGATGATGGCGGCCAGATGGCTCTTATTCTCCAGCTTCACCCGACGCCATTCCTGGTGGAAGTCCAGGTCCTCGGCGAATTCTTCCAGGCGTTCCAGTTCCTCCAGATTCGTAACCCAGGTCTCGCCGATCTTCCGGGAAATTAACCCGCTCAAGGCGGGGTTACTCAGAGTCAGAAAGCGTCGGGGGGTTACGCCGTTGGTGACATTGAGAAACTTCTCCGGCCACAGGTCGTAAAAGTCCTTGAGCAAGGTGTGCTTCAGGAGCTCGGTATGGAGAGCCGCCACCCCATTGATGGTGTGACTGCCCACACAGGCCAGATTGGCCATGCGCACAAATTTGTCCCCGCTTTCCTCGATGAGGGAGAGCCGACGAAGCCGGTCCTCGTCCAGGGGGTAGCGGCGGCGCACTTCATCCAAAAACCGGTGATTGATTTCATAGATGATTTCCAGATGCCGGGGGAGGACTTCGGCAAAGAGAGACACCGGCCACTTCTCCAGGGCTTCGGGGAGGAGGGTGTGATTGGTGTAGGCCAGGGTTTGCTGGGTGATCTCCCAGGCCTGCTCCCAGGGGAGGAAATGCTCGTCCACCAAAAGTCTCATCAGTTCCGCCACGGCAATGGATGGATGGGTGTCATTGAGCTGGATTGCAAAAGTCTTATGGAAGTTGTCCAGACTTGCATGTCTCAAAAAGTGGATACGGATCATATCCTGGAACGAGCAGGAGACGAAAAAGTACTGCTGCCCCAATCTGAGACGCTTGCCCACCTCAGGCTCGTCATTGGGGTAGAGCACTTTGGTGACGGTCTCAGAGACTATTTTCTCCTGGACGGCGCCGTAGTAATCACCAACGTTGAAGTCCTGGAAATCAAATGACTCCTCGGCCTCCGCCTTCCACAGACGCAAGAGATTGGCGGTTTTCACCCGGTAGCCTTGAACCGGGTAGTCGTAGGCCTCCCCCCTCACCACCGAGGCAGGAACCCAGCGCCTTCGTTGGTGGCCGGCAGAGTCAGGGTAAGTTTCGGTATAGCCTTTCCAGCCCACCCGATAGGCGATCTCCGGCCGGCAGATCTCCCAAGGATTTCCCAGTTCCAGCCATTTGTCCGTGATCTCCACTTGCCAGCCGTCTCGTATTTCCTGGTCGAAGATGCCGAATTCGTAGCGGATGCCGTAGCCGATGGCGGGAACTTCCAGGGTGGCCAGGGAATCCAGGTAACAGGCGGCCAGCCTTCCTAAACCGCCGTTTCCCAGTCCAGGCTCACCCTCCTGTTCGAGAAGCTCCTCGAAATTGAGCCCGTGAAGAGATAGTGCTTCCCGGACCTGTTCCCAAATGCCCAGGCTGATGAGGTTGTTGCCCAACTGCGGCCCGATCAAAAATTCCGCCGACAGGTAGCTCACCACCCTCGTGTCGTCATCGATAGTCCGCAGAGTTGCCACCCAGTTATGGAGCAGCCGGTCCCGGACCGTGTAGGCCAGGGCCATGTACCAGTCGTTCTTGGTAGCCTGTTCGGGGGGCCGCCCCTGGACGTAGTAGAGGTTGTCTAAGAGGGCCTGGTATAGTATCTCCGGGCTGGTTCCCGTGCGAATGCTTTCTTTTTCTTGAGGCCGGGGTTTCTTCTTCATGGGTCTCCCCAGTACGTTTTACCTTATTAAGGGTGTCGGGTTTTTCCTGTGTTCAGGAACACGAGTTTTAGTTTCCTATTTTATCATCTTGATTCATTCCTTTCCGGTGAAAAGTGGGGGGTTATCACCTTTAGCATTCCGAGAGCGAATTCTACCAACCTAATATTGGACGAACTTCAAGGTTATATACTGCTCCTCTTGGGGCTGAGACATCAAGCTAAGCGAATATAATGTCTCAGGGGGTGAGTATGAAACAGCGTAAGATTAATCCGGAAACCAAGAGCGGCAAGGCCCGGAAAATCCCCATCAATGACCGGCTGGCCGAAGTGCGCCGGGGCAATCAGCTAAAATCCCCTTATGTGTTTTGCGACTCCCAGGGGCGGCGGTTTTTGGAAGTGAAGCGCTCCTTTGCCTCAGCTTGCCGAAAGGCAGGGATTGAGGCTTTCCGGTTTCACGACCTGAGACACACCTTTGCCTCTCAGCTTGTTATGAGAGGGGCAGGATTAAAGGCCGTTCAAGAGCTTTTGGGCCATGCGTCCCTGGCCATGAACATGAGGTATGCCCACTTATCCCAATGAGCACCTGAAAGACTCGATCAATTTGCTTAACGACATACCGGGTGGTAAAGAAAGGGTAGATATTGGCCTGAAAGACAAAAAGGCCGGCAACCCCTCGATTGCCAACCTCTTGTAATTCCTTCCAAATCATGGTGGAGATGAGGGGACTTGAACCCCTGACCTCCTGCATGCGAAGCAGGCGCTCTTCCAGCTGAGCTACATCCCCACGTGTGTTAATTATGGCGGGTTATGCCCTGATGTCAAGCATATTTGAACCGGGATAACTTTATACCTTTTTCGGTTTTCTGCTTTAAAGATTATTACCATCAACCAGCAAGTTAGCGAGATAGCTTGTTGCAAGTGCATGAGAACATGGGCATTACCCCTGGGCCGATGGGGCCGCGGAGATACCTGGCGGAGGGGAAAAACCGGAGGGCCGACGGGCCGGACGAAAATTGGGGGCCGGCCGCCGACCCCACGCCATTAAACGGCCTGGACCTCTTTCAGGCCCGGGACTTCTTTCAGGAGCAGCTTTTCCACCCCTTGTTTCAGGGTCATCTGAGACATAGGGCAGCCTTTGCAGGCCCCCGTGAGACGGACTTTGACCACACCGTCGTTCACTTCCACGAGTTCAATATCGCCCCCATCACGCTGCAGCATGGGACGAATCTTTTCCAGGGCTAGTTCCACCAATTTTTTCGTATCGCTCACGGATGTCCTCCAATGGTTAATTATACCCGTTGCCAAAAGTTTTTTCTTACCCTCTTCACCCTAACTCTCTCCCCCCGCTGGGGGGTAGGGAATACTAGGAATGAATTCTTGGCAAACGTTATCATTTAATAATAACCACTGAATTAACCCTTGTAAAGGAAAGCCCGGAAAAACCCCGAGGTCAGGGATTTACCAGAAACACCGCCTGGATATGGGCCCTGATCTCCTCCTCACCCGCTTCTAGGGGAGTGGGGCTGGCCTCCTTGGCCATCAGGGGCGACTCCCCCGCCGCCCGGGGACCAATGATGCGAATCCCGGTGGAGATCTTGTCCACCCCCTTGATTTTGAGCCCGGCCGCCTGGGCCAGGGCGTCGGCCAGACGCCGGGCGCGTTCCAGGGCATCCACCGCCGCCTGGCGCTGCAGTTCTTCGAGGCGGGAATGGCTCCAGTAAGGCCCATTGACCCTGGTGGCGCCGTTTTTCATGGCAGTGTCGATCACGGTTCCCAACCGGGCTACATCCAGAACCTTAACCTCGAGCTGATTGACGGCCCGATAGCCCTTGATTTCCGGGGGAGAGGACTTGTCCTTATAAGCGTGCACCGGCTGCAGACGATAGCCCAGGGTCCGGAGCTTATCCTCGGGGCCCAGCACGGGCTTCACGGCGGCAAGCAGGGCGTTGGCCTGTTTGGCGTTTTCCTGACCCGCGGCGGCGGCTGCGGCCGCCTGGGTCTCCACCTCCAGGGTCAACCGGGCCAGGTCCGGGGTCGCCATCACCTTGCCGTCGGCGTCGACGCTGATACTGGGCGGCGAAGGAGTTTCCGCGGCCTGGGCCGGGGGCAGGGAGAAAACGGCGCTTACCGTGGCAACCATAAAAACCGCTAAAATGATCCGTTGCATTTCGCCTCCTTGACGGGGTAAACCAGCCGCCGCCGATTATTCACGGGCGGCTACCCTCCATTTTGGTGACGGTATTTAACGGCAATATGGCACCCCGGCGCGGTTCTGTCAAATAAAAGGAGGCCGGTGCTTTGGTGGGTTGCGAGACTTGTTCCGACGGGTGGCCGCTCAAAACCGGTGGCGTTTACGGCGCCATCCCCTTAAATAACGCCTAAAATCGCGCTGTTCGTTGGTGTCGCCCAGGGTGAAGCGTTTTACCGCGGCAAACCCCAGATGATAATATCTGTGGACTAGCCGGTGAGACTGACGACCAGGTTCTCCAGCCTTTTGCAGGGGGCGCTCCAACTGACGCAGAGCATGCCCTCAGGTGCATCCAATAGGTGAATCTTCCAAATTAGTGGAGACCTGATCCTGAACTATTTTTCACCAAACAAGACGACAGCTTCTCTCTCAATTTTCGTTTTGATAAGACCGCGCCAGTTACAATTTTTATCTGCGCATCGTGGAGCCCAATCACCCCAAAACCTTGGCGAATTTTTCTTTAATGCACCCGGTATGACTTTTCCGAAGATTAAAGCCGCATTTGGGGCAAATTTCTTCACAATCATTAAATAATCTCCCTTAATTTTTTTCAGAACTTGAGTAACCTGTTAATAATTTTAATGGGAATGTCTGGACTTCCCCCGGGTTTCCGTTCTGGGCTTGTGGCTGGGTGGACTTAGAGGCGCTGGGTACTGGGGGGTAGGCAAAAGCAAGAGTACGGCGCAGGGCATGGCAGGCGCGGGCACGAGCTAATCCAATAGGCAGGCGGGCGGCGTTGGTGCGACTCATGGGCAGCGGCGGGCGGCGGCCTTAAGAAAGAAAATCAGGGGCCACACTGGCGGGGCTTTGCGGTCGCACCGGCCCCCGGCGACTGGTCTCTCTTCCGGGATCACATGCTGCAAAATATCTGCTCCGGCAATGATCGAGCCCAAGGGGATCAATGCTTTCCCGGTTGAGAACCACATCAATTTGCCATAATAGACCTCTAAAGTAATCTGCAAGAAATCATAGGAGCGTTCACCGGCGGCGCCCCAGGCGATTATGCAATGCCAAGATGAATAAAGCTGCCTGGGCCGGAATTAACAGCCGGCTCAGGGCACTCAGCAATTGCCCTCCGGGGGAAGCAGGGGAGGCCCAATCGGGATGGATTAAGGTGGTTTGCTGTAAAAGGAAGATCAGGGCGTTGCCGAATCCGACGTCATCACCCTGGGGAGTCTTTAATCCCAGGGCAGTCAGCAGAAGGGCCATGCCGTTCAATAAGGCCAGCAGACACAGGAAGGCGCGGAAGGGCCTTTCGCCATATCCGCTCAGGGCCCAATAGAGATTGTACCAGGAGAGGGGAAACCATCGGCGCCAGGGGCTGGCCCGGCGGTGCATTTCCATCTCGCCGTAATGGAAGTCCCCGGCCTGCTTCTGGTCACCCTCCTGCTCATAGTTGAGCTTGAGGTAGCGGTAGAGTTCCTCCACCCGGGCGCAGAGCCCTTCGTAGGAAAGACCATGCTCCCTCAAGGGATTGAAGCTAAGGACGTAAGGGCCGCCTTTTCCCCTCAACAAAATCTCATCATAAATCACCTGGCGGCCGCGAAAAATGTACCAGCGGACGTTGTGAAATTCCAACCGCCGCATATCGGTGCCCAGGAAGCTCACCAAGCCGAGGGAAAGGTCTTGAAACCGGATGTGCCCTTCAGAGCCGAAGGTGAGATACTGAAAATAGGCAATGAGGGGTAGATGGCCGGAACTTTGCCTGCGTTCGTTTAGGTTTTGAAATATAGCCGGACCATCGAAGGTGGTGCTGCGAAAATCGGCTTCTCCTGCGATTTCCACGCCCTTAAACAGAACCTGGCCGGCGAACCTGGCTTTTTCAAAAAGCGCCGCTTGCGCGAACCTGGAAGAGGAGAAATCGGCCCCTTCAAGAAATTCCACCTCTCGGAAATCTCCCCACCCGGAAAATTTAACTCCATGGAAATCAGCCGGTTTCTTAAATTTCTGCCGGGCAAAAGAAACGGGGCCGGGAAAATGCACCTCCCTAAAGTTGAAATCTTCCTGGGCCAGTTTGGCTTGCAGGGCCTGGTCAAAGGCGGCTTTATCTTTTTCAGACACTAAGGAATGAAGAATGCACAAACCCTCGGGATCCGACTCCCACGCGAGGTTTTCACAATAATGCCCTTCCCAGGAATACTTCATCCAAGCCTTGCAAGTGGTCATGTTTTTTTCTGTGAGAATCCGACTCAGTTCTAAAGGCTTTTTTCCAGATACTTTACGCAGGGGGTCCATGATCGCAGCGGTCGTTTGCAGCCTTTGCAGGAGGTCTCCCCCTGGCGCTGCTTGCAGTAGCTGTTGACCACATACTCAAATATCCTGGCATTGCGAATGGCAAAGGCGATTTCTTCGGCGATGGAGTCCAGCAGAAGGCGTTCTTCGTCCGTAAAGGGCTCGCCACCGGATTTATTAAGGACTTCCATCACGCCGACCTTTTCCTCACCGGCGGTGAGGGGAATGGCGATCAGGTTTTGGGTGACAAAACCATGTTCGGAGTCGATCTCCCCAAAGAAGCGTGGGTCGGAATGCACATCGTTGACGACCTCCGACCTCTGGGTTTGCAGGATTGACCCCGCTATACCCTTGTCGGCGGGGAAGGTCACCGACATGAGGCACTGCTTGGCAGGGCCCTCGATGCCATAGAACCGGAAGTTCGCCTGATCCTCGTCGAGGAGAAGCACAGAGGCTCCTTCCGCCGACACGGTTTCCATGATGACGTTCAAAACCGCCTCCAGGAGTTCGTGGGGATCCAGGCATTGGGCGACCATGGAGCTAACCGTCAGGTAGGTATTGAGGTACCTGGTCTGTTTCATAAGTTGCCGGTTCGCGGCGTCCAGGCGCAAGCGACTCTCTCGGAGACGCTGGTAAATGAAACCCATGAAACCCCAAGTTATCCCTCCAAATAAGGCGAAGATGAGCGTCATGGGCCACATATGCCAATGAAAGCTGTGTAAGAAGGCTCCACTTATATCCAACGGGGCGCCCGAACCCATAGAATTGTAAAATTCATGCGCCAGCATCGACAGCGGGTGGCCGATGAAGATTCCCACCGCAATGCCAAACAGGATGCCTATCCAGGGATATACCCAGGTTCTCTCTTTTCGGATCGGCTCGCACTGCTCAGGATTCATGTTTGCCCCCATCTTCTGATGCCAGCACTCTGAAACTTGCTCCTTCCAATAAATTAACGAATTCTTGCTGGGTTTTTGGGGAATTCAAGAATAAATTCGGCCCCTGCTTCGGGTTTGCTCCAGACCAACAAGCGGCCACCGTATCTTTCCAGCAAGTGCAGGGTCACCTTTATTCCCAAACGGGTGCTTTCGGCCTCCCGCCGCTCCCCCGGAATCAGCAAATGCTGCATAAGTGTTTCCATATCCAGGCCGGGGCCGTTATCTTGGACTTCAACGACCACCTTATTACCTTCTTCCAGGACCTTTATCTGAATGAGATCGGCATATTTCATGGCGTTGCCAATAATATTCTGTAAGATCACCTCCATGGTGTAAGGTTCGAAAGGGAAGACCAAAGAACATTTGCATTCTTCGAAACTGCATCCATTAATTACCACTTGGATTTCTTTATCCCGGAACCGAAGTCCTTTCAAGTCTCCGATGCAGTGGATAAGAACAGGGTAAAAGTCCCTGGGCGTGATGGCCAAAGTATCGCTGGTTAGCGCTTTGAGGAATAGGACCTCCTCCCCGAGGGTGTGGGTCAGGCGTTGGGCGGCATCTTCCACGACGGTGAAGTTACTTGCCAGTGATTCGAATTGTGGGTGTAATTCTTCATAAGATGGACAAGTGCCCTGGGAGAGGCACTGGCTGAACGTTTCATCCAAATTGGTTATCTTCCGTTTGATCCTACCTGAGAAACCGTGAATGCCCAGGGCCAGGTTTTTATAATGGTGCCTTAGGGTGGCCACCTGGAACTCGAACTCCTGGTGCAACGTGTCCAGACGCAGGCGGTTCTCTCTGAGATGCTTTAATACGAAACCTAAAATTCCCCAGGAGACCCCGCCGAACACGGAGAAGAGAAGCATCATGGGCCACATATGGAAGGCGAAGCTATGAAAAAGAGCGCCGGTCACATCACAGGTGGTCCCTGACATCATACATTGGTGAAAGTTATACGCCAGCATGGCAAGGGGATGCCCGATCAGGATGCCGACGGCCACACCGAGCGCGACGCCAACCCAGGGATAGACCCAGGTTTTTTCTTTCCGAGTGGGGGCTTTCAGAACAACCGGTTTGATGGGTTCATCGTTCATTGGACTTCCTTGCAGCCTCAGCCGCCACCAAGCGGGCTTTAAGTTCCTGGTTCAGATCAATCATCCTGGTTTCCCACTCGCCGATATACCTGACATGGTCAATTTGCGAGAGGCTTTCCAGGGAGGCGATTACCGCTTCGATTTCCAGGGAGGCTTTCTGGATCAGTTTAAGTTGCCGCTGCATTTCTGGGTCTTCGGTATTTTTCAAAATGCGGGCGCTGAAACCGCCGATCACCACGTTGGCGTTGCGGATATGGTGGGCCAGGGTGACCATCAATTCCCCCAGAGTCTCCAGGGCGGCCAAACGTCGCTGAGATTCCAGGTTTTCCGCTATCCAACGCTCCTTCTGGACATACCACATCCCCAGGCAAAGACCGGCCACCCCGCCCAAAAACGCAAAGGCTCCACCCATGACCATCATTTCCGCACCAAAAGAGGTGCGGATGTGATGGCCCCAAAATGGAAAATCCATGGGCAGGTGAGGCAACCGCGGGCCAAGGCTATAGGCCAGCATAGCGAAAGGGTGCACCAGGAGGTAGCCAACCACCATCCCGGCCAGGGTGAACCATACCCACACTATCCTGCCCTTGGCTACCGGGATGGGCAGGGTTTTGGTATGCAGAGGAGGTGGACTTCGCTCCAAGGCCCGCATGGCTCAAACCCCCAATCTCTCTTTTAGTGCTTGTGCTCTTTTAGTGCGTGTGTTCTTCCTGCCTCGGCTTCGCCCCCGGAGGCGGCGTTGGCATCTGGCTTTTAATGGTATTTATTTAACTTATGTACTTATTTAGCTTTTTCAAGGGGATTTGGAACCGCCCAGTTGTCCAAGGCATTACGCCTGCCTTCCTATCTGATCTGAGCGACTTTTGGATCTTTCCTCTTCATATCAAAGTGCCATTTCCAAATGATAAACACCGCCGGGTAGATCAGCAGTTCCAGCATGAGCGAGGAGAAAACTCCCCCCACCATGGGCGCGGCGAACCGCTTGGCCACTTCCGCTCCGGCGCCAGCGCTCACCATCACCGGGAGCAAACCGAAAAAGTTGGCCATGGAGGTCATGAGCACGGGCCTCAGGCGCGTAAGCGCCCCGGTCATCACCGCGTTCGTCAGCTCCTCCAGGGTGTTCATGCGGCCTTCCCGGATACCTTCCTCATAGGCCAGGTTGAGAAAGAGGAGCATGATGATTCCAGTTTCCACGTCCACCCCGGCCATAGCAATGAACCCCACCACCACCCCGATGCTGATGTTGTAGCCCAGAAGGTAACAGAGCCATAACCCGCCCATGATGGAGAAGGGCAAGGAGAGCAGGATGATGCTCAACTGCACCAACGAGCCGGATTCGAAGTAGAGGAGCAGGAAGACCAGAGCCATGGTAACAGGCACCACCACCATTAATTTCTCTTTGGCCCGCTCCAGGTACTCGAACTGTCCGCTCCACGTGATGGTATAACCCGGGGGCAGTTGCAGCCTGGCCTTGATGGCCTCCTTGGCCCGGGCGATGTAGGTCCCCAGGTCAATATCCCGGATGTCGACGAAAATCCAGGAAGTGCGCCGGGCATCCTCGCTTTTGATCATGTCCGGCCCCTGGTGGATGTCAATGGCGGCCAACTGCCCCATGGGCACCTGGGCGCCGGTGGGCGTGGGAATGAGCACCCGGTTCAGGGCGGGGAGGTTGTCGCGATAATCCTGAAAATAGCGCAGGTTCACGGGATAGCGTTCCAGGCCTTCCACCGTCTGGGTGATGGTCATGCCCCCCAGGGCGCTCAAAATCACGTCCTGGACCTCCCCCACGGTAAGCCCGTAGCGGCCCGCTTCCTTGCGGTTGATTTTGAAATCCAGGTAGTAGCCACCGGTGGTGCGTTCCCCGTAAACGCTGGCAGTGCCCGGCACGGTTCGAAAAATGTTTTCCGCGTCTTCCGCCAGGGTATTCAAGACCTCCAGGTCCGGGCCCAGGATTTTTAGGCCCACGGGAGACCGGATGCCGGTAGAGAGCATGTCGATGCGCACCCGGATGGGAAAACCCCAGGTATTGGCAAGGCCCGGAAATTTGACCGCCTCGTCCAGCTCCCGAATAAGCCGAGGGGTGTCATATCCCGGACGCCACATTTTGGGGTCCTTGAGCTTGATGGTGGTTTCAATCATGTTCAGGGGCGCCGGGTCCGTGGCCGTCTCGGCCCGGCCAGCCTTCCCAAAGACATACTCCACTTCCGGAAAAGTATAGATGATGCGGTCGGTCTGCTGGAGCACCGCCTTGGCTTCGGTGACCCCCAATCCCGGCATGCTGCTGGGCATATAGAGGAGATCCCCTTCGTCCAGGGGCGGCATAAACTCCGTGCCCAACATCAAGAGGGGGAACAGACTGATGAGCAGGAAAGACACCGCGATCAAGATAGCGGTCTTAGGGTATCGACAGGTTACGTGCAAAATGGGTCGGTAAACCGCAGTGGACCAGCGCACCAGGGGAATCTTTTCTTCCGGGCGAATCTTCCCCCAAACGAAGTAGTACATCAGGACGGGGATCAGGGTGATGGCCAGGATGGAAGCCCCGGCCATGGCAAAGGTCTTGGTGAAGGCCAGGGGTCGGAAGAGTCTGCCGCTCTCCCCCGTCAAGGCAAAAATCGGGAGAAAGGAGACCGTGATGACCAGGAGGGAGAAAAACAGGGACGGCCCCACCTCCTGGGCCACTTTCAGGATAATGGACTCCCGGTCGGCTTCCGGGCCGCCGGCGTGGAGGCGCTTGTGGGCGTCTTCCACCATGATGACCGCGGCGTCCACCATGTCGCCGATGGCCAGGGCCAGCCCGGAAAGGCTCAAAATGTTGGCGGTGATGTTCAGTTGATGCTGCAAAATAAAGGAGATCAAGATCCCCAAAGGGAGGCTGATTATGACGACGATGGCGCTCCGGAAGTGATACAAAAAGAGGCCGCAGATCAGGGAGACGATAATCAATTCTTCCGTCAGGGCCTCTTTCAGGGTGTCTACGCAACGCTCGATGAGCCCGGAGCGGTCATAGGCTGTGACCAGTTGGACCCCTTCCGGCAGTCCGGCCTTCAGTTCTTCCAGCTTGACCTTAACCCGGTCGATGACCACCCGGGCGTTTTCCCCAAAGCGCATCACCACGATGCCGCCCACCACTTCGCCCTTACCATTGGCCTCCGCCAGGCCTCGCCGCATGTCCGGCCCCAGGCGCACTTCCGCCACGTCCTTGATGCGAATGGGGGTCCCTTTGTCGACGCCCACCGCGATATCTTCCACATCCTCCAAGCTTTTGATGTAACCCAGGCCCCGCACCATGTATTCGGTCTCGGCCATCTCGATGACCCGGCCGCCCACGTCCTGGTTGGACATGCGGATTGCGTCTTTCAATTTAGACAGGGGAAGATTATAAGACGCCAGTTTGTTGGGGTCCACCAGCACCTGGTACTGCTTGACGAATCCCCCGATGCTGGCCACTTCCGCCACCCCCGGCACCCGCTGGACCTGGTAGCGCAGGTACCAGTCCTGGATGGAGCGCAGGTGGGCCAGGTCATGTTTGCCGGAAGTGTCTTCCAGCGTATAGATATAGACCCAGCCTACGCCGGTGGCGTCCGGCCCCAGGGCCGGATTCACCCCCTCGGGCAGCCTTCCCCGAACATAATTGAGGTATTCCAGCACCCGGGAACGGGCCCAGTAGATATCAGTGCCGTCCTCGAAGATGACGTAGACCAGGGAGAGGCCGAACTGGGAATAGCCCCGCACCACCTTGGAGCGGGGGACCGCCAGCATGGTGGTGGTCAGGGGATAGGTCACCTGGTCTTCCACCACCTGGGGAGCCTGCTCGGCAAATTCGGTGCGGATAATCACCTGTACGTCGGAAAGGTCGGGAATGGCGTCGATGGGGAGGTTATAGGTAGCGTAAAGCCCCCAGACTAGAATGAGGCTCCAGATGACCAGGACCAGGAAGCGATTCCGGTAGCAGGCTTCAATAAATCGGGCGATCATGAAGAGGATCCTCTATGACAAGGGCCATCCGATCAGTGGCGGTGAACCGGCGGCGGGGCCCCAGGCGGTGGAGCACCGGCAGGAGCCCCTTCCATCTTGGGGGCCTGCAGCATCTTGGTTGCCGCCTCCCGGAACCGGGACTCGGAATCGAGCAGGAAGACCGCGGAGGTGACCACGTCCTCACCGCCTTGCAGCCCGGCGAGAATCTGCACGAACCCCTCTCCGCCCTGGGCTCCCAGTTTAACCTCCCGGGGATCGAAGCGCCCCTGTCCCAGGGCCAGGAAGACGTGCTGCTTTTCCCCGGTGTTCAACACCGCCTCCCTGGGCACCACCACCGTGGCGTGCTTCAAGGGTGACTTAATTTCCACCTGGGTGAACATATCGGGTTTCAGCTTGAGGCCGGGATTGGCGAATTTCAGGCGCACCTTGGCGGTGCGAGTCATATCTTTTAAATAAGGGTAGAGGTACTCAATGTGACCGGTGAAGGTTTCTCCCGGGAGATAGCTCAGGGTCATCTCGGCCCGTTGGCCCACCGCCACCCACGGCAGCTCGTATTCATAGATGTCCGCTTCCACCCAAACCGTTGAGAGGTCGGCCACCTCCAGGAGGGTCATACCCGCCATGACGAACTGGCCTTGGGTCACCAGGCGCTTGACCACGATGCCGTGGACCGGCGAAGTCAAAAGGAGGTCCTTTTTCACCTTGCCGGTCTTTTCCAGGGCCTCGATTTGGGAGGGGCTGATATCAAAATATTCCAGCCGCCGGCGGGAGGCTTCGGCCAGGCGGTTGCCTCCCTCGGCTATCTCGGGGAAAGGGCTTTTGGCCAAACTTTGCTGATACCTTAACGCCAGCAGATATTCTTGTTGCGCCGGCACCAGCTCCCGGCTATAGAGGCTGAGGAGGGGTTGACCTTTCTTGACCAGCTCGCCGGTGGTTTTGATGAACAGGCGGTCCACCCAGCCGTCCATCTTGGTGTTCACCAGGGCCAGGCGCCGCTCGTCATAGGCCACCTTGCCCACGGCCCGGATAGTTCTGGACAGAGGGCGAATCTCCGCTTTGGCCGTTCTTACCCCCATAGATTGCAGGGTCTGAGGGTCCACAGCAATGGTGCGGGGACCCATCCCAGGCGCGTCTTCATAAACCGGCACCAGGTCCATGCCCATAGGGTCCTTGCCAGGCTTATCGCTGACGTACTTGGGATCCATGGAGGACACCCAGTGCTTGATCTTGCGGCCTTCTTTGACTTCGGAAGCAGAAGTCGGAGGGCCGGGAGCAGAGATGTGCTGCATCAGGCGGTAACCCCGCCAGGAGAGAAGGCCTCCGGCGATCAGCAGAACGACCAGTCCCAAGAGCAGGCCCGGCAAATAGCGGCGGATGTTCATTTCCTCCCCTCCGGCCGGCGGGGCAGCTCTTCCCCCACCAGCCATTCCAGTTCGGCCCAATTCTCTTCGAAATCTTTTAAATATTCCTGTAGGGTAAGCTCGGTGTTGTATACCGATATCAAGTTCTGGTAGAGCTGGGCGAAAGCTAGGGCGGCCCGGTTATAAAGCCTCCTAATTAAGCGGCATAAATATTTAAAATCGCTTTAGGGCTTTTTGTTGATAGCACACCTTGCTCTTAGGAACCCAAAGCCATGCGCCTGGCCCCCTGCCGCATCAGCCACTTGGTCACTTCCACCACCGGGAGGAGCAGAAAAGCCAGAAACGCGGCGAAGAGCCATTCTTTCCAGCCCAGGGGCACCGCGTGGAAGAGGCGAGCCAGGGGAGGCCACTGGACCACCACCACTACCATCCCCAGAGAGATGAGCGTGGCGAGGAGCAAAAAACGGTTGGCAAGCACTCCCACTTTGAAGATTGAATGATACTCTGAACGGCAGTTGAAGGCGTTCACTAGCTCCGCCAGGACCAGGGTCACGAAGACCATAGTCTGGGCCCGGGTGAGCGACATCTCCGGGTCACCAATCACCGCCAGGTAGCCGTGGTAATAGTGGTGGAAGAGCGGAATCAGGACCACAGTGAGATAGGCGGTGATCACCACCATCAGGGTGATCACCGAACTGGTGAATATCCCTTCCTCCGGCGGGCGCGGAGGACGCGCCATGATGTCCGGGGCCTTGGGGTCCACCCCCAGGGCCAGGGCCGGGAGGCCGTCGGTGGTGAGATTCACCCAGAGGATTTGCAGGGCCACCAGGGGCAGCGGCATGCCCAGGAAGAAGGTGCCGGTCAGCACCGTGATTTCCCCCAGGTTGGCGCTCAGCAAAAAGATTAGGTATTTTTTGATGTTGTCGAAGATGGCCCGGCCTTCCTCCACCGCGGCCACCAGGGTGGCAAAATTGTCGTCGGCCAGGATCATGTCCGCGGTTTCCTTGGTGACTTCGGTGCCGGTGATCCCCATGGCCACGCCGATATCGGCTCTTTTCAGGGCGGGTGCGTCATTGACCCCGTCCCCGGTCATGGCCACCACTTCCCCTTGAGCCTTGAGCAGGTTCACCAGGCGCAGCTTGTGTTCCGGGGCCACCCGGGCAAACACCGGCGCCCGGGGCAAAATCACCGCCAAATCGTCATCGCTCAAGCGGGACAGGTCGGCCCCGGTCAACACTGCGGCGCTGGTCTGCCCTGGTGGGACCAACCCGAGTTCCCGGGCAATGGCCAGGGCGGTGTCCGGGTGATCCCCGGTGACCATGATCACCCGGATGCCCGCCTGGTGGCATTTGCTCACGGCCTCTTTGGCCTCGGAACGGGGCGGGTCCATCATGCCCACCAGCCCTACCCACACCAAATCCGTCTCCATCTCTTCGGAAGGCGACTCCGGGATCGAATCTAATTTGCGGTAAGCCAGGCCCAGGACCCTCAAGGCTCCCCCGGCCATCTGCGCCGCTTCGCTCATAATGACCTGGCGATTCCCTTCGGTGAGAGGCATTTCCCCAAAGGTTGAGAGAAAATCCCGGCAGCGGCCCAGGAGACCCTCCGGCGCGCCCTTCGTACAGGCCATAACAGTTGAAGGGCAGTGAAAGGTGGTCATGCGCTTCCGCTCTGAGTCGAAGGGAATTTCCGCCACTCGGGGGCACTCTCGGGCCAACACCGCTTCATGGAGACCGGCTTTGCGGCCCAGCACCACCAGGGCCCCCTCGGTGGGATCGCCCTGGATAGTCCAGGTTCCTGCCTCCGCTTCTTCCAAAAGGGCATCGTTGCACAGCATGGCAATGCGGGCGGCTTCCATCAACACCGGGTCATTCTCCGGGGCAATCTCGCTCCCTTCCACGGAAAAGCCGCCTTCGGGCCGGTAGCCCAGGCCGCTGACCTCGAACTCCCGGTTATCCAGGAAAAGCCGGCGCACGGTCATTTCGTTTTTCGTCAGGGTGCCCGTCTTGTCGGTGCAGATCACCGTGGTGCAACCCATGGTTTCCACCGCGGGCAGGCGCTTGACGATGGCATTATGCCGAGCCATGCGGGTGGTGCCGATGGCGAGAGCCCCCGTCACCACCGCCGGCAAAGCCTCGGGTACCGCCGCCACCGCCAGGCTGATCCCCCAGATGAGCATTTGTAGCCAGTTCTGGCCCCGGATGACCCCGAACACCATGGCCCCGGCGCTCACCGACAGGGCCAGGATGCTCAGGACCAGCCCGATGGAAGCCATGCGCTCTTCCAGGGGGGTCTTCTCCTGGGGCACCTCCCCCAGCATGCGGGCGATGCCGCCGAACTCGCTGTCCATGCCGGTGGCGGTCACTACCGCCCGGCCCCGCCCATAGGTGACCACGGTGCCCCCGAAGACCATGCCTTTCTGGTCGGCGACGGGGAGGTGAGGGCGGGAATCGGGGGCCGCGGTCTTATTGGCGGAGGTGGATTCCCCGGTGAGGAGGGATTCATCGTTCTTGAGGTTGACGGCTTCCAGCAGCCGGCCGTCGGCGGCCACCTTATCTCCGGTATGCAAGACTAACACATCACCGGGGACCACCTCCCGGGCGGGGACGACGTGCTCTTGGCCGTCCCGCAGCACGGTAGCCGAAGGCGCGGCCAATTTCTGCAGCGCCGCGGCCGCCTGTTCGGCCCGGTACTCCTGAACGAATCCCAGAACGGTGCAGGCCAGGATGATCACCAGGATGACGTAGGCGTCCAGGTGTTCCCCCAGGAAGAAGGAAATGCCGGTGGCCGCAATCAGAATAATGATCAGGAGATTCTGGAACTGCCGGAAAAAGATGGTCCACGGAGAGATTTTTTTCGGCGGGGTCAGTTCGTTGGGACCGTATTGCTCCAGGCGTTCCCCGGCCTGGGAGGCGCTCAACCCGGCGGGCCCCGTGTCGAAGATCGACAAAACTTGCTCGGAAACCCGCGTGTAATATGGCTGCTCAGCCGCTTCGGTTTGAGCGCCTTGAGGAACAGGCATGGTCCCTCCTTTCGGAATCGCCGGAGAATCCAGCGCCGGGAATCAATCGGTCATTTTCTTTGGTTCTCCAACCGGCAGGAGATCATACCGAGGTCAGCCTGTCGATTTTCGGCAAACCTTAACCACCCCCACCTCCCCAACGGGATCCCCACATAGGCCAAAACTGCGGATCATCTTCTATCCTCTGTTCCATGATCTTCTGCTCCTGGCCTTCCAGGGCTTTTTTAAAGCGCCAGTAAGCCGCTTCATCCCCGATGTACATGGTATCAGTCTTTTGGTCTGCAAAAGCGTAACAGCCGACGGCGCCTTTCCGCTCCTGAACCATCAAGGTATCTGGGGGACACGTTTTAAGATGCTTAACCTGATCGGGGGTGGCCGCGGGATAGGCCTTGAAGCCGGCGGATTTAAGCATTTCCGGCATGGTCTTGGCCGGAGCCGTAGCAGCAGGGCCTGTTGCACAACCGGCCAAGCCGATTGCGATAACCCCAACCAGAACAAAAAACGATAGCGACGAGGTTCTTTTTTCCATGGCTAATTTCCTCCTGGAAAGTTGATTTACCGTGTTCGGGCGTTCTCATGGAGGCCAATGCCCATCCGGAGCGCCGCCGCCTCCCCGGCGCCTGGTGTCTCCGGGCTTTCCCCAGTTAATGCTTGTGCTCCTGTTCCTGCTTCGACTTCGGCGCCTGGCCCTTTATGCTCTTAAGCTGTTGTTGCATCTCTTGCAATTGCCGGGTGTGCTGCGGCTCCATTTGGGCCGCCTGGGGCCCCTGCATTTCCTGCTTCATTTGGTTCATCTGGTTCATCATTTGCCGCATTTGCCGCTGCTGCTCCGGGGTCATGTGGCCCTGCCCCATCATCTGCTGCATGTCCCCCATCATCTGGTCCATCATGCCCATGTTATGCATCATCCCCTGGCCCATCATGTGCTGCTGGCCGGAACCGCCGCCATGCATTCCGCCGGGGTGCTCCTGGCCGGAGCGGCCGCCATGACCGCCAGGGTGCTCCTGGGCCTCTCCCGCCCCGTGAACGAGACTCAAGGCGCCTACCAAAATCGCGATCATTAACCTTTGTTTCATAGTCGGTCAACCTCCTTCCATGGCATTATCAGGTCAGGGAGCAACTCGTCGAGGTTGCTCTTGTGGCTTTTTTTAAGTCGGCAGCAACCCAGGTCTAGTTCCCATCCCATATCCAAAAAGACGATGGCATCAGTCAACTTGTATATGACGCTCTTGCCATCCCGGTTTGATTCTATCAGCCCTTCATTGCGCAGGATTTTCAGATGATGGGAAAGGAGGCTCTGTTCCACCCCCAATTCCTTGGCCAGCTCCCCCACGGTCTTTGGGCCATCCATAAGCATTTCAATGACCGTCCAGCGAATTTTGTCGGAAACGGCCTTAATGCGACGCAGGCAAAGTTGAATTAAAGGAGCATGTTGAGATTTCATGGGGTCCTTAAAAAGCCTGTTAAGATAAACGCTAATTAATTAACTATATTATGGAGTTATGCATGGAAAGCCTGTATCATTGAGATAGTCGGCAAACAATCTCGATACAGGAGCTTCCCATGCAAGAAAAAGATATCAAACGACTGGTGATTAAGCAACTAAAGACCAATTTCCCTCATTGGCGGCGATTGACCAAGAAAGAAAAAAAAGCCTTGGCCGAACAAGCAATTATTGAAGTAATGGCATACTATAATCCAAAACAGTCGAATTATGTTCCGCTGCATGAGCTAACCAATATGCCGGAATTGCCGGTTGGCATCATTCCGTTGCATGAGATGGCGAAATATATCGATAATCTTAATTGTAATCTATTGCCATTTACTAACCAATCTCATAACCGGCACCTTGTCGATCCTGAGTTGCGTTTTATTGATGCGTTGTTAGATGACCGGGTGCTCGATAGCATCCTGGCTAAACCAAGTTACAACCCGGCAATGCGAACAGTATCGCTGGCGCAATTATTCCGCGCTGAACTTTTGAAGGCCTTGCGCTATGGCGAGATGAGTTATCGCAAGTATTGCCAGTTGATGATCAACAAACTGGAAAATAAAACCGTCCGGGCTTTTTTACATCTGCCGTTGCATAGAAAAATTTTTATTCATCACAGTCAATTAAGTCAGTTCCGCACCGATCTGACCATGGCCCAAATGCTCAATCTGATGGTTTACGCCACCCATCTGCTGCTCCAGCGCCTCAAACCACCTCAGCCTTTTCTCCTAGGCGGGGTGGATTCCAGTGATCTGGCCAGTTCTTGCGGTCCGGTTCCCTTGGCCACCCTGGCCGTGGGGGATAAAAAGGTCCGCATCTACTCCGAGTTGGACGCCGATTGCGGCAAGCGCCGGAAAAAGAGGAATAAATCCGAATACTTTGTCGGCTACCGGTTGCATACTCTGGTGGCGCTTGATCCCCAAAACGGTCACCATTATCCGTTGTTGTCCATGGTCGCCCCCGCTAACCATCATGATAAGCTTTTTCTCCCCCAGCTCGTGGCCATGGCCCAGGCCATGGGTTTGCCCATCCAGGTGATCACGGCCGATGCGGCCTATGGGGACGCCCAACAGAACCGGCACATCAAACACGCGCAGGGCGTGACGGTCATCACCCCTGCCAGTCAGCAGGTCAAGACGCCGGCGCAGGTTGACCCGGAGCGGGGTCAAGTCTTTTGCGACGATTATTGCGAGATTCCTATGCGTTATCTGGGGAGCACCGGAACGGGCCATGAATTTGGCTGTGATGCTTCCCCCCATGAATGTTTTCGGGCTCCCGGCTGCCCCCAAGGCCGGGAAATACCCTTTGATTCCGGTCAGTTCGGCCAGATGCCGGATATCTTTCCGGAAGTCGACCGGATCCGGCTGCTGCGCAAGCATATGGAAAGATCGTATAATCTTTTCAAACATCGCGCCGGTTTAGAGCGCCTGCGCCTCAAATCCCAGCACGTCGTGCAGGCCGCGGCGACCTTGGCGCATCTGGCCACCGTTCTCGCAGCCCTGGCCGCACATCACCGCCTGGCCGGAAAGGAGAAGCGTCCGAAACAGTTGCCCTTGGCGGCTTGAGCAGTCCATCCCATAACGTACTTGGAGTTTCCGTCAGATTGTCGGGACCTTCTCGGGGAGAGCCATTTTTCGGGGTGATAATCAGGATGGGATAGCCTGACCAAGAAAGCCCTAACACCTCAAAACCCCCCGCCTCCCAGAGCAAAAAGGACCAGAGCAGCCTGTCGGACACGCCAAAATGCCGCGAAAAACGATAACCCAGAACTTTGGACCTCAGTTCTGAAGGTACTTGTTAACAGGCTTTTAAAATATAATTTCATATGAAAATTTATTGAAATGAATTAGATGAAGATAAATTAATAAGCTCATTGGATTTGTCAAGGTGGAACCCGTTGGGGAAGAAATGCGCCGGATCCTTGAGTGTGCTGACGCCTTTCTCCATTTCGTGGAAAATCGCCTGAAGCCGGCGCCCACCCTGTTTCACTCCCTGCTCGGTGCGCCGGCCCGGAAATCGTCTGCCAAGGAACTGATGGCTGAAAAGGACGGTGAGAATAAACCGAACGTTCTCAAATAGACCATGAAGGGGACGGGCGACTACTCGGCCGTCCCCTGGAACGGCGGGGGTTATTTTACGACGGCCTTGATGCCTTTCAGGGCTTCTTCGGCATTGTCAAAGGCCCCCACATGGACCCAGACGATTTTTCCAGACTTGTTCAGAACCATTGTCACCGGATAATTAGAGAAATTTAAAGCCTTGGCAAAAATGCCGCCGGGGTCGGCAATCATGGGGAAAGGCACCTTGTGGAAGGCCTTCCACATTTTCATCGCCGTTTCATCATTGTCTTTGCCCACTCCCATGAATTTCAACCTGTCTTTGAGAGTCGGGTCTTGATTCGCCATGGTGTAAAGCTTGTTTAGCACAGGAGCCTGCGCCATACAGTACGGTCAGGTGGTGTTCATCTGCTCCACCAACACGTAGGGAGCCTTGATGTCCTGTAAGGTGAATTCCGCCGGTTTCCCCAGCCCCAGGTATTTGGCATTCTCAATGGACATGGGCTTGGAGAATTTCACGCTGCCCACCGTTTGCCCCACTTGGGGCTCCGCCTCTGCGGCCAGGGCCGAAGCGCCAAACAGGAGAACAAGCGCCAGGCATCCCATTACCATTGACATCCTTGTCCGATTCATTGGACCTCCTTTAGTCCAGATTTTGTACATTGCGGCGCTACCTAATAAACAGATGGTCACGGTCCTTAGGGATTAACGATATTTAATTCCACGATGTCATTTGTTTTGACGTCACCACTTACTATCGTCGCATGCGCCATGTGGGTTTCGATTTCCGTGATCCTCACCTTACCCACAAGGTTAATCCTATAGATTGGTTGTCCTCCCTTTTGGTACCCCATATTCACATATCTACGTACCGTGAATTCCTGCCCCACTTTTGCTCCTTCCTCAGAGCCCAGGCAGAGGTACGCTGTCCCGTCTTTTACTTCCAAAACCTGGCCTCTCATCAAGTACTTATGCCCCACAGGTCCCAGGGTAGCACAACCCATGGCCGTCACCAAAATCACCAGCAGCACGCTCACAACCGTTCCATTTCTCATCAGGGTTTCATTTTACGCTTCCTTTTGGGGCAATATTATCCATCCGAAATGGATAGATACTTCGGCGACTTCAGTCCTCTTAACAAAATGGAAGCACGGCGTCTCCCATCAAGGAACTGGACACACCGCCTTCCGCAAGTTCAACAAATACTGCCGAGCCGCCAGGGCGGCCTTGGCCCCTTCCCCTGAGGCGATGACAATTCTTTTGCCGAAGGCGTCGGTCACGTCCCCGGCGGCGAAGATACCCGGATGCGAGGTGGAGCAGTCGGGGTGGATCATGATCTCCCGGCGCTCGTTGAGCTGCACCAGCGGAGCGGCCAGGGAGGAGTTGGGCTCCAGGCCCACGGCAATGAACGCCCCCTTTACCGGTAACCCCAAGGTTTCGGCTCCGGCCTTCTTCCGGATAGTGACGCCGGTCAGGGCCTGGTCGCCGGTGAATTCGAGAACCTTGTAACCCAAATAAGTATGCAAGTTTGCAAAACAACCGACCCGTTCCACCACCGCCTGATCCGCCGACAATTCTGAGGTGGAAATAAGATGGATATTCCGGGCCACCGTGTGCAGGTTCTCCACGACCTGAAGGGCCGAGTTGCCGCCGCCGATGACCGCCGCGTCTTCACCCTCCACGAAAGACAATTCCTGAATGGCCCCGTAGAAAATCCCTTTCCGCAGGAACTTTTTTTCCCCGGGAACCCCGAGCCGCCTCCGGGTCATGCCGGTGGCGATGATGAGGGCCTTGGCGGTATACGCGGTTAATTCCGACGTAGTGACCTGAAACCCGCCTTCGCGAGGCTCAATACCCTCCACCTCGCTGATCAGATGGTCGATATAGTGGGAATCGAGGAGGTGGTGCTTAAACTTATCGGTCAAATCAGGGCCGGTGATAAAATCAAACCCCAGGTAATTTTCGATCTTGGTGCTGTCCACCGCCTGCCCGCCCAGGTCTTTGGCCACCAGCAGGGCTTCCATCCTCAGGGTGGCGGCGTAGACCGCCGCGGTCAGGCCGGCGGGGCCGCCGCCGATGATGATCAGGTCAAAAGCCGTGCGGGCGCAGGTTTTCTCTCTCAGGAATTTATCCCGGCAGCCTTCCGAGCAAAAATAATAAGTAATACCGTCGCAGTCTGCGGTAACGGCCTCTTCTTCCCGGACTTCCATCCGGCAGATAGGATCCCTTTTCATAATACTTCCCCACCCGAGGGATCAACCCGGCCTAAGAGGGCCAAGACACCCACCGAAAAGTGACTCCAGAAATCTCTCATTACCCTGCTTCTAGGGGAACGGGCAGCGGCCGGCGGATACTGGTATGCTGCCATCCTTGCCAATATCCGCCTCGTTTATTCGCTTACTTTTTGGGATGTTCTGGTTTTTGCGGATGTTCCATCATCTTCATCATGGGGCATGATTTCATCATGTCAGCCATTTTCTTTTGGTCTTCGGGGCTCATCTTGCCTTCGCTCATCTGTTCCTTCATCTTCATCATGGGGCATGATTTCATCATGTCGGCCATTTTCTTCTGGTCTTCAGGGGTCATCTTGCCTTCGCTCATCTGTTCCATCATCTTCATCATGGGACATGATTTCATCATGTCAGCCATTTTCTTTTGATCTTCAGGGCTCATCTTGCCTTGGCCCATCTGTTCCATCATTTGGGGCATTTGCCCCTGCATCATCATACCCTGGCCCATTTTGCCTTGTCCTGGCCCGGCGCCAGGCGTTTGCGCCAGTGCCATTCCGGAAAAAGCGAGTAACGCTACTACGAGAATTGCCGTGGTAAATAGTCTCATAATTTCCTCCTAGTTTTAATTTAGGTAGATTGCCTATTGACTTAGGCTATTGAGTAAAAATTAAGAACCTCCGGAGGCTTGTCAAGTTGCGCTAACGATGGTTTAGGCGGCCAAGTGCCGGCGCCGGCTTCCTTGACTTCCATCCGGCAGACGAGGTGGGCTTTCAGGCCGTCTTTCACGCTTCACCCCCCATGCTTTCCACGACATAGAGCGTCACCGGGTGGGCGATGCCCTTGAGCTTGGTCTCAAAGGTTCTGCTGACGGCCAGGGTCTCCTCGCAATGATGAAAGACCATTTCGGAGACCACCACCTCGCGTCCCTGGGCCTGGCCCTGGATGCGATGGGTCAGGTTCACCGCGGCGCCGATGATGCCGTATTTGGCCCGGCTCTCGGAGCCGATATTCCCCACCACCACCTCCCCGGCATGGAGACCGATGCCAATGTTCAGGGGTGGCAACCCCGGTTCGGCCAGGTTCTCGGCCTCCACGACCGCCTGCATCTTCAGGGCGCAGCCGATGGCCCGCCGCACCACCGGTTCTATGGGGGCTTCCAGGGGATCGAAAAAGGCCAGGATGGCATCTCCTAAAAAGTCCACGATGATGCCACGATGGGCCTGAATCATTTCGATCATCTTAGCGAAGTGGCGGTTTAACAGATGAATGGTGGCTTCGGGACTCAGGGTCTCGGCCAGGGGGGTAAAGCCCCGGATATCGGAAAACAGGATCACCACTTCCCGCTTCTCCCCGCCCATGCGGCTGGCCTCAGGGCGGCTGAGGAGATCCCGGGCGATCTCCGGGTCCACGTAGCGCCCGAAGGTGTTGCTGATGAAGTCCCGTTCTTTCAGACCGGTCACCATGTCATTGAAGCTCAAGGTCAACTGGCCGATTTCATCCCGGCCGGCCACCGGCAAAGGCTCGCCGTAATCGCCCTGGGCCACCAGGTCGGCCTTGGCGGCGATGCCGCGGATGTTCATAACCACCGGCCGCACCCCCAGGCGGATAAGCACCAGGATGACGGCCAGGCAAAGGACGCCTCCCGCCAGGTAGTAGAAACGGAATCGCAGAATAGGGGCCAGGATCTGGCTGCCCTGAGCGTGCAGCATGATGGCCCAGGGCGCGGCGTGAAGCTTGTAATACCCGATCACCATATCCGGGCGGTAGCCTTCTCCCATGAGGGTGCCGGAGTCCTTCTCCTTCATGGCCTTGAGCATGGCCAGCTCCATGGGGTCCTGAGTTTCCCCCAGACAGTGCCGGGCTTGCATGGCGGAACTGCTGTGGGCCAGGTACTGCCCCTCCTGGCTCACCAGGCAGGCCATCTGGGCCACCATCCAGCCTTCCGTGAGGATGTCCTGCATCAGGTAGTCGTAGTTTAAGACGACCTCGAATCGACCCAAGGGCTTACCGCCCTGGTCCAGGAGTTCTCCCCGCAGCCCCACGGTTTTCCCGTCCGGCGGATAAAAGTACCCGATGGAAGACATTTTTGCGGATCGGTTCGGGACAGTCGCGCGGCCATTGGTCCCGGCAGCGTTCTCCCAGGTCAGGTTGACCTGGCGAACGCCGGGCTGGGACTTTATCTGCTGCAAGAGCCAGCGTTGGATTTCCTCCCCCCGGGGGTCTTGGCCGGCCCGAGCGAAGGTCTCCATCCATTGCATCTGACCGTGGAGGCGCATGTCCAACTGGTGGGCGGCCCGCCCCAGGCGCAGAATGGCGATCTCCTGCCAATCCTTGAATAACAACCCCTGGATGAAGCGATAGCCGAATATCCCGATAACCAGCAAAAACAGGATCACCGGCGCCACCAGCAGAACGATCAATCTTCGCTCTAACGTCTTGAATGCAAACATGGGTCTGGAACCTGCTTTCTTAAAGTGACAGCCGCCTGAGGCGCAAGGCGTTGCCCACCACCGACACGGAACTGAAGCTCATGGCCGCGGCGGCGATAATGGGGCTGAGCAGGATGCCGAACCAGGGGTAAAGCACCCCCGCCGCGATGGGGATACCCAGAGAGTTATAGACAAAGGCAAAAAACAGGTTTTGTTTGATATTCCGCATCGTGGCCCGGCTGAGCATCCGGGCCCGGACGATACCCCGGAGGTCGCCTTTGATCAGAGTGACCCCGGCGCTTTCCATGGCCACGTCCGTCCCCGTCCCCATGGCGATACCCACCTGGGCCTGGGCCAGGGCCGGGGCGTCGTTGATGCCGTCGCCGGCCATGGCTACCATAAGGCCCTGCGCCTGCAATTCTTTGACTTTTGCCGCCTTCTGGTCAGGGAGCACTTCGGCCACCACCTCGTCAATCCCTAATTTCTTGGCCACGGCCTGGGCCGTAGTGCGGCTGTCGCCGGTGAGCATGACGATTTTAATGCCTTCCTCGTGCAGCTTCTCGATGGCCTCCGGGGTGGTCTCCTTGATGGGGTCCGCGACCCCCACCAGGCCTGCGGCCTTGCCGTCCACGGCCAGGAACATCACCGTCTGGCCGTCGGCCCGCAAAGATTCGGCTTCTTCAACTAAACCGCCCAGGTCCACACCCCGGTCATCCATGAGACGACGATTCCCCAACGCCACGGTACGCCCGTCCACTTCCCCGGCAACGCCCTTGCCGGACACATATTCGAAGTTCTGGGCATCGGCCAGCGGGATTTCCCGGTCCTGGGCGCCTTTGACGATGGCCGCGGCCAGGGGGTGTTCACTGCCCCGCTCCAGGCAAGCCGCCAGGCGCAGCAAGGTGGTTTCATCCATACCCTCCAAAGCTTTCACGGTCACCAGCTTGGGTTTGCCCTCGGTGAGCGTCCCGGTCTTGTCCACCACCAGGGTGTCGATCTGGCGCATCACTTCGATGGCTTCGGCGTTCTTGAACAGCACCCCCACCGTGGCCCCCTTACCCGTGGCCACCATGATGGACATGGGGGTGGCCAGTCCCAGGGCGCAGGGACAGGCGATGATGAGCACCGCCACGGCGTTGATAATGGCGTGGGCCATGCGGGGCTGCGGACCGACCAGAGCCCAGACCGCAAAGGTGGCGACGGCTATGGCCACCACCACGGGCACAAAGTAGGCCGCAACCACGTCCACCAGCTTCTGGATGGGAGCCCGGCTGCGCTGGGCGTCGGCTACCATTTGGACGATCTGAGCCAGCAGCGTCCCCGCGCCCACCCGCTTGGCCTCCATTACCAGGGAGCCGGTGCCGTTGATGGTGGCCCCGATAACCCGGTCGCCGCGACCTTTCTCCACCGGCATGGGTTCACCGGTGACCATGGATTCATCTACCGAACTCTTGCCCTCCAAGATGTTGCCGTCCACCGGCACCTTTTCCCCGGGCCGCACCCGCAAACGGTCCCCGGCCTGTACCTGCTCCAGGGGAATGTCTGACTCGGTGCCGTCCTCGTTGATCCGGCGAGCCGTTTTGGGAGCCAGCCCCAGCAAGAGTTTGATGGCGGCGCTGGTCTGGCTCCGGGCCTTCAGTTCCAGCACCTGGCCCAGGAGCACCAGGGTGACGATGAAGGCCGCGGCTTCGAAATAGAGCCCCACCTCGCCGGAGACATTCCGGAAGGAAGCCGGAAAGATTTCGGGGAAAATTTTGGCCACTACACTGTAGATGTAGGCCACGCTGACGCCGAGCCCGATGAGGGTGAACATGTTCAGGCTGCGGTTGATGACCGACTGCACCCCCCGGACAAAAAACGGCCAGCCGCCCCACAGCACCACCGGGGTCGCCAACCCCAGCTCTACCCAGCCCCAGAAGTGCGATGATGCCAGGCGTTGGAGCGGGTGCCCCGGGATGAGGTGCCCCATGGCAATGACAACCACCGGGATCGTCAGCGCCACGGCCACCCAGAAGCGCCGCCGCATGTCTCGAAGCTCCGCGTTCTCTTCATCTTCAGCGGTCACGGTGCGAGGTTCCAAGGCCATTCCGCACTTGGGACAGCTTCCCTGGGAGTCCCGAACCACCTCCGGGTGCATGGGGCAGGTGTAATTGCCGCCAGGGACCACAGACGCTCGGGCAGGTTTTTCCTCTTCCACCTGCGCCACTGTCGGCCTCTCCAAAAACATGCCGCACTTGGGGCAGCGGGGCGCGGGCGCCATAACTTCGGGGTGCATGGGACAGGTCAGGTAGGTTGCGGGAATCTCACGCCTATCTTCCGGGGCCGCGGCTTCAGACTCTCCGGCGCCGGCCACACCAAGGTATCGCCTCGGCTCCTTCTGGAACTGGTCGAGGCAGTGAGGGCTACAGAAGGCATATTCAACGTCTTTGAATACGGTGCGATGGGGGCTGTCAGGTTTTACCTGCATGCCGCACACCGGATCTTGCACCCTGTCTGAGTCTTTAGATTTCATTATCGAACACCGGGGAGTTTATTAAAAATTAAGCACCTCATTCGAAAGTGCAATAGCACAAACAGATAACCTCCGGTTGTTTATGTCCTTACGGCTCAGGTAGAGCAAAAAGAAATCTCCCTGAACTTTTATGGGTCCAAGGGGATGGCAAAATTATGCCGGGGTTAGAGGATGCTTTATCAACAACCGCCTCCATGACCGCCACGAGGCATCTGGTCACGTCCAGCCCATTTCCAGACGGTCAGCAGGTTTGGCTAATGAGGTGCACCAGTTATTCGGAAATCAAGGCATATAATATTCGACCAGGGATAAATGCAGATTGGCCCCAGGCTAAAGGAATCCATGTAGGCCGAACCCAACACGCCACTGTATGGAGGTGAAATTTATGAATTTTGTCCAAGGGCTGTATATTGACCAGGGGGGGAGGAGTCCCAGTCTCCGGGTTTTCGATATATGGTCTTGGGTGCGGGGTGCCCTGGGTGCCAGGCGGCGGGAGGGGTCACGGGTGCGGTGCGGCGGTCCACCGCTGGGAGTGGGTGAGTGGGCGAGGGGGACGGCGGGTGCGAGCGACTGGCCGACCGAGGTCCGAGTGCGGCGGCGGGCGGCAACCATAAAATAAACAAGAAGTAAAGTTAATGTCCTTCGCCATGCTCGGGTCCGGTTGCTCCTATCCTGAACCTACTCTATACCCTTGGGGGTGCTCTTCGACCAGCTCCCGTGCAAAGACCCCGATCCCTCTGCCCCTACCCCTATGGCTGGCCAGCGGGGCCGGGACGAGAGGTCAGGGGTATGAAGAAGGGCTACTTGCGCCTGGCGCCCATTTATAGCGTTTGCCATAAATTCCTTCCAGTTGGAGGTTCTCAAATCCCCCTTTTTCAAAGGGGGACTTTAACAGCAATTCCTTATAGTTCCCCCCTTTATTAAAGGGGGGTTAGGGGGGATTTGTGGATATCAAGGATCGGAAAAAACTTTTGGCAAACGCTATATATTCCAAGGGCGCATGATTAGGAAACGGGGCCAGGGACGTGGCGTTAAAAAGGTAGATGGTTGGGGCGATACATTTATTATCTTATCGGCCCTCTTCTGTTTCATGCTCACAGCATCCTCAATTATGCTAGCCAAAAATCTAGCCAAAATGAAAATAGGGTTAGGCCGAGTGACCTAACCCCTTGATTTAACTGGAGCCGGCACGGGGGGTCGAACCCCGGGCCTGCTGATTACGAATCAGGACAAGCGACGTTTCATATTGATTTTTATCTCTTCAGAATATCTCCTCGTAAATCTATAAATCATTGACATTCCTAATTTATCATGGTATTTCTTGTTTCAAGAAACTCCTTTATGCTTCTCTTATTGCCACCCTCAAAATGGTAGCCCAGATGGTAGCCCAGATCAAAAGGCGGTGCTGAGATGAAAAATGGGAAAAAGAAACTAACCGACTTTCAAATTAAGAACCTGAAGGGTAAGGACAAACGCTACACAGAATGGGGAGAGCGCGGCTTGGGAGTACGGGTGACGCCAAATGGGGTCAAGACCTTCATCTTCAAATACCGATTCGATGGCAAAGTCAGGTGGATGACCTTGGGCACATATCCTGAACTGACCCTGGCTGACGCCCATGAAGCTCATGCAGAGGCCTGGAAGGTGCTTCGGCAGGGAATTAATCCTGGAGCTAAAGCCATTAACGAACGTAAGGAAGAACGTGACGCCCCCACCGTGGCGGCACTGACCGATGAATACTTGGAGAAGTGGGCCAAGCCCCGCAAGCGTTCCTGGCGGGAAGACGCCCGCATTTTGCAAAAAGACGTTTTGCCGGCGTGGGGTCACCGAAAGGCCAAAGACATCACCCGGCGAAATGTTATCGGGCTACTTGATGACATAGTTGACCGGGGCGCCGGCATCATGGCGAACCGAACCTTGGCGACTATTCGTAAGATGTTCAACTTCGCCGTGAGCCGGGATATTATAGCCGTCTCCCCCTGCCTGGCGGTTCACTCCCCGGCTCCGGAGCGGCAGCGGGATCGGGTGTTGACTGTGGATGAAATCCGCGCCCTTTGGCATGCCCTGGAAGGGGCGAAAATGATGTCAGAGGGAACCAAACTGGCTCTCAAGCTGCAACTGGTGACCGGCCAGAGAAAGGCTGAAATCGTATCGGCGGCCTGGGATGAAATTGATTTGAGTGACAGTTGGTGGACGATCCCGCCTGAGAAGGCCAAGAATAAGATGGCCCACCGGGTACCCCTCTCTACCCTGGCGTTAGAGTTACTCCAAGCGGCGAAGAACATCACCGGCAACTCGCCTTGGATTTTCCCCTCACCCCAGACTGACAGTCACATCACCCCTGAGGCCATCGACCATGCAGTACGACGCCCCGGCCTGGAGGCCCTGGGGTTCAGCTTTGTTCCTCACGACCTGCGGCGCACCGCTGCCAGCCACATGACCGGCATGGGCATTTCCCGGCTGGTGGTTAGCAAAATCCTGAACCATGTTGAACGGGGCATTACCGCTGTTTATGATCGGCATAGCTACGACCCGGAGAAGCGAGCAGCCCTGGATGCCTGGGGGCGAAAGCTGAGAGAGATCATCGGGGCGAGCGAAGAAATAACCAATGTGATCTCACTGATTCGGTAATACTATAGATACCTCTTGGCTTCAAGGGTCATCAGCTTGCCTCTCTCTAATTAGCGAAGGCCTATGATCGCTTAGCAAGATTGTTAATTCACTCAACTTCATAAAAAAATATTCAGCTGTTTAATATTTCCAAGCGATTCAACCTCTTATATCTGGTTTTTTCTAAGCAATAATTAATTCTGTAAAGTTATGCGTTATCCTTTGAGGACTAACGTAGCGCAGATGGTATCTTGACTCCAGGGCATTTATATGACAATTTGTCACCTATCTTACTGATTTATCTTAATAAATTAGACTTGACAAGGTTAAACCCTGGGGTAAAATCATCCATAAAAAAGCGCCTCACCCTTTGACTTGGCCGGTCTCGGTGAGGCGCCTTAACCAATCGGAGGGGTGAATTGCATCCCCATCCTTGTTTTCATTTTAGCATTCTTGAAAAAGCTGGCAATCAAAAATTATATGGTCAAGATTTTGCCGTCCCAAGGCTACTGGGACGGTTTTCTTTTTAGGAGGGAGAAATGAACCTTTTTAAGGAAATCAAAGAACGGCGGTGCATTTTATTTGGCATGAAATTGACTAAGTCGGAAGGTGAATGGCTCCGGACAAAAGCGCTGAAGGCGGGGGTGTCCAAATCTTCGTTTGTCCGGAAACTGCTGGCAGATTTAGCAAGTAACGACGGCTATTCTGTGGTCCAAAAGGAGAGATAGAGAGTAATGAAGAGAGCATCATCCGATGGAACACCCTCCGTATTCTGCTTGATGATGCTGGGAGAGCCACTTTGTGACGTGTGGAAAATCACTTTTGCATATTAAGACATGATTTACTGTAGATAGCTTTAGCAGGCTGTTGAAAAACCACTGTAGTTAAGCTGTATCTCCTCTTTAAGGACGATTTCGGTACCCTTATGATGGGCAAATCTTTGGATAAATCTGGGTTGCTTCCTCCATCGCTGGCCGGTTGCCGGCAGAATTATCGTTGTTCAGATAGCTGCTCTGGTTCAGGGAGAAATCGCCGTCGTCAGGTTGCGGATTCGCACCAGGTTGTACGCCGCGGCAGTGAGGGTGAACACCCAGCCCACCCGGTCCTCGCCTCGATGCCGAGTCTTCCGGAGATTCCCCACGGTCTTCATCCAGCCGAAGATTTCCTCCACCCTTTTTCGCAGGCGCTGACTGACGGCATACCCCGGATGGCGGGTGGTGCGGCCGTCAATGGCGGACTTCCGGCCGTTGCAGTTTTGGGTCACATGGGGCACGGCATTCAGGGCCCGCAGAGATTGGACGAATCCCCGGGTATCATAGGCCTTGTCGCCGCCCACGGTAATGCGGTGCCGGCCGGGAACGCTCTCCACCATGGCCTCTGCCGCCTCCCGTTCGGCAGTGCCGGTGGCCGCGGTGAGGCAGGGCGAGATAACCAGGCCGTGGCGGTTCTCCATCAGCACATGCCCCATGAAGCAGAGCTTGGCCTCTTTGCCTTTGCCCTTGCGGAAAAGCCGGGCCTCGGGGTCGGTGGTGGAGGCGTGTGTCTGGTTCAGCCGCTTCTCCCCATGAAAGTCCACTTCCGGGTTGCGACCGCCGCCGCCTTCGGAGGGCGGGGCGTCCTTGGGGCGGAAACTCTTCAGGGAGGCCCAAGCCTCAATCAGAGTGCCGTCCACGGTGAAATGCTCGTCCGACAGCAGCCTGGCGGTCTTCGCCTGCTCCAGGATGCGGGCGAAAAAGGCCGCGGCCAGGTCCGAGTCGAGAAAGCGCTCCTGATTCTTGGAAAAAACGGAATGGTCCCAAACCTTGTCGTCCATGGAGAGCCCGACAAACCAGCGAAACAGGAGATTGTAATCCAACTGCTCCATCAGCAGTCGGGCGCTGCGGATGGTGTACAGGACTTGCAGCAACAAGGCGCGCAGCAGCTTCTCCGGGGGGATGGAAGGGCGTCCCTCCCGGGAATACATGGCCTGAAACTCTCCGGAGAGTTCGGCCAGGGCTTTATTCACCATATCCCGGATCGGCCTTAAGGGATGATCCTGGGGCACTCGATCTTCGGGGGAAAGGTAGCTGAACATGGTTTGCTGCTGGACATCGTCACCACGCATAATGGCTGCCTCCGGATAACATATTGTTATCGCAGACTATATCAACTTTTTTGCCTTATGCACAGCGTTATTTAGGGGTCACCAAGAAAAGAGTTTTTCAACAGCCTGTTAATACAAGTAAGGAGTAAACAACATGGGAACTCTTATTTGGCGCGAACCAAAAGTTGAGGAAGAAACCGGCCTTTCAAAAAGCACCCGATGGAGGCTGGAGAAGGCGGGCGATTTCCCCAAAAAGATACAGCTTGGCCCTCGCGCCGTGGGTTGGAGAGCTGAAGAGATTATTAAGTGGTGTCAGGATAGGTGTGAAGCTAAGAACATTCCTGTGGCAAAGAACAGGGACACCGTAAAGTAAAGCCGGCAAGTTGCTTCAAACCATACCCGGTGGGAGGTTTACCGATGCCCCACCAGAATAGCAACGTCCAGTAACGCCTGGAGGCCGTATAATCATGTTGACCCCAGAACTCGATAAAATCCCACCGGAGTTGAAGGCCTTCCGGCAATGGGTGTGCTACCGGCCAAACAAGATTCCCGTGAACCCCAAAACCGGCGACAACGCCGAGGCGAATGACCCTGACACCTGGGGTGAGATTGACCAGGCGGTGAGTCATTGGGAGGCTCACAGAGGTAATGGCGTTGCCGGGGTAGGGTTTGAGTTTTCGCATGAAGACCCTTATACCGGGATAGACTTGGACAAGTGCCGAGACCCGGAGACGGGGGAAATTGAACCATGGGCCCTGGAGATCGTCAGGCGCTTCAACTCTTACACTGAAGTTTCTCCCAGCGGAACCGGACTTCACATCTGGATTAAGGCAAAGTTGCCGCCGTCAGGCCGCAAGAAGGGGAAGGTCGAAATGTACGATGGTGGCCGGTACTTCACCATGACTGGCCATCATCTCGATGGAACCCCAACCGCCATCGAAGAACGACAAGCGGAGCTTGAAACTCTCCATCGCGAGACCTTTGGCAAGACCTCAGAAGAGCCCAAACAGGCGCGGGGGAAGTCCACAAAGACGACACCGAGAGGGCTATCCGATGATGAGCTAATCCGAAAAATTACCGAATCGAAGATTGGAGAAAAATTTCGTTCATTATGGGAAAACGATTCCGAATCTGGTTGGTTGAAACATAGATACGGATACTCCTCCCAATCAGAAGCAGACCTCGCCCTATGTTCAATTTTAGCCTTTTGGACTGGCAAGGACAGCGAGTGGATGGATCGGCTCTTTCGCAAATCGGGTCTCATGCGGGGCAAATGGGATGAGTACCGGGGGGACAAAACATACGGGGAGATCACCATCGCAAACGCAATCGCCGGCACAAAAGATGTTTACAAACGGTCACACAAAAAAAGGAAACAGGCAAGTCACAAAAAAACTACCTCTTCTAATGAAACAATCAAAAATGCGAATAACGTTAATCTTTTCGAGAAGTTTAATAAAAAACATGCAGTGATAATGGTTGGTGGCAAATGCCAGATTATGAATGAAATCATTGATCCAGTATTTAATAGAGCAGACATAACTTTCTCATCAATTAACGATTTTGTAAATCGTTATAGCAATCTAATTCTTCATTATACTAATGAAGCAGGGGAGAGGCGGGAGATTGCAGTTACAACTTTATGGCTGAAGTATAAGGACCGTCGACAATATGAGGGAATTGTCTTTGCTCCTGGTAGAGACATTCCAGATTTTTATAACCTATACAAGGGGTTTGCTGTTTCCCCCATAAAGGGAGATTGGTCTTTATTTCGCAAATTCATGTTTGAAGTTATAGCTGGCGGTAATGAGGAAATTTATAACTACTTACTGAAATGGATGGCTCGACTTGTTCAAGATCCGGGCGGCGAGCGTATTGGAGTTTCGATTGTAATGCGGGGCAAAATGGGGGTCGGCAAGGGAGTTTTTACCACACAGTTCGGCGAGGTATTCGGGTCTCACTTCCTCCACATTTCAAACCCGACACATTTAGTGGGGAAATTCAACAACCATTTTAAAAGTGCTATTTTAGTGTTTGTAGATGAAGGCAATTGGGCTGGTGACAAAACTGCCGAGGGTGTCCTAAAAGCCATGATTACGGAAAAACACCTCATGATTGAGCCCAAGGGCAAAGACTCCTTCCCTGTTGAAAACCACATTCATCTTATCTTCGCCAGCAACAACACCTGGGTTGTCCCGGCCGGTCTTGAAGAGCGTCGATTTCTTGTCTTGGATGTAAGCGATAAGCACATGCAGGACCATGAATACTTTGGAGCGATTATTGATCAGATGAATAATGGCGGCCGTGAGGCACTCCTGTACGATTTACTGGAGATGGAGGTCAAGGATGAGGACCTTCGCAAAATACCCAGGACCAGCGCCTTGCTGGATCAAATTGTCCACACAATGCCCACGGCTCACAAATTTTGGCTGGAGCGCCTGCGGGCCGGCACACTTCTCAAAAGGGATTACCAGTGGAAGGAATATGTTGTCACCGAGGACCTGCATGGCCAATACCTGGAATTTGCTCAAGCGGTAGGGGATAAAAACGGGCTGATAGATAGGCAATTTGGCAAAGAACTACGGCGCCTATGCCCTGATATTAAGCGAGTAAAGCGAGCCATAGAGGGACGGGACCGCTGGGTGCTCCTTACCCCACCTCTGGATATTTGCCGTGCACATTTTGAAAAAGTGGTCCACATGAAGATCAATTGGGGGGCGGATCCTGGAGAGGGGTGAACTTGGGGAGTCATCATTTACGGTGTGGCTCCCATCACTAATGGGAGGAATGATTCTGATGGGCGGCGGTAACATATTAGGATCACAACAAGACTCCCATCACTCCCATCATTCCCATCATTTTTTTAAAATCGCATAGAAATATATGACTCGGGGGTACGCGGGGAAGGAGCGTTTCCAAATATAAACACATTAAATGTAATGGGAGTAATGGGAGTGATGGGAGTGATGGGAGGATACTAATAATATTAGCCTCTTGCAACAGCCCATGAGAAGAACATCAATGGGAGACAATGGGAGGCAAGTCCCTGGTTCCAGCCATAGCCTCGATACCCCCGGGGGGGTAACATCCCCCGGAGACTGATGGCGCCTTCCCGTGTGTTGCCATCCTCTGTTCTTCGCTTCCCTCTCAAGGGGCCATCCCTGCGAGACCAAAGGGTCTCCGGGTCTGCAGTCGCAGGACATTACTCTCTAAAAAGTAATGAGTGCTTAATGGAAAAAAACTAACTGCCCCTGTGGGGGCAGAATAAACAAGGAGAAAAAGATGAAACCGTATTTTAATCCTGGAGAAGAATGGCGCAGCTTGGCACACCAATGGAAATTAATCCTGGAGATGATCAAGCGAAAAATTGACGATTTTGACCAGGATAAATTTAATATTCTTGGGACTCAGGTTTGTGACTGTCCTACGACGCCTCTTTGGCAGGACTTTGCAGACTTCGACATGTACGCTGCCAGGGTGAGATATTTAAATGAGGAAACGTTAAAAGTAATTCATAAAGCAGTATCCAGGAAATATGGAACTAATTGTTAGCAGAATTTGAGCTATGGGGAGGCCTCAATAGGTCTCCCCAATTATCAAGCATAATAAGAACTGAACAAACTTTTCCTTGTGCTTAACACCTGGGTTTATGACAACACAAATTTCTGCTTCAACGCCTGAAGGGAACACCTTACTTTAGCCAGGAGGCGGAGGCTGGGTGATCGGGTGAAATAATTTTAATAATTTTGTCCGCCCCATACGTATTTTTGCACCTATTCTTCGGCATCGCAAAATGCTTCTCCCAAGGCATCATGGGAGTTTCAACAGCAAGCTGATAATGAAGGAAATTTGAATTTTTCGGATTTCTCCATGTTCCCTTCCAGGAAGAGGAAATAGCCGATGAAAAAACACTTAAAGCTAAAACCCCGAGGCCGGCCATGGCCGAAAGGAGTCAGCGGCAACCCGGCGGGGCGGCCAACAGGGTCACGGCATAAAATCACCTTGGCGGTGCTGGAAGGCGCCAGGCGAGCTGAAGATGAGTTAGCAAGGCCCCTGATGCTGGACGAAAGCCGGCATTATGAAGTTTGGGGTGACGTCTACATTCAAAGCGGCATGCGGTTTAAGCGGACCACTTTTGAGAGGGTTACCCCAGAAAGACCGATCCCGATTCGCCCTGAGCGGTTGGACATTGGCGAGATCAGGCAAGAAGTCGTGTGGCGAGGGAAGAGGTATTGGAGTCAACGGGGGTGGCTATTCTCCATGGACACTCATCTTCCTGTTGATTAATGAAACCACTAAACAATAAAGGAGCTTAATCATGAGTAAAATCGGACAGTGCAAGGAGTGTTTATTTTGGAAGGTCCCCGAACCCGGAGATGGGCCTGAGGGCAGATGTCGTCGATACGCCCTCCGGCCTACGGATATAGTAAAAATTGGAACCACTGGTTGGCCTTATACAAAAGGCAAAAAATTTTGCGGTGAGCGGGCGCCCAAGACCTCTGAGTAGGTGGCTCGGTCTACAGTCCTTTTGGACAGCGATTTGGGTAAAATAAGTTTATCCCGGGAGAGGTGACCGGGGGCGATCCCTGCCCTCTCCCTCAACCTTGAATTGACCATCTTAGGCCCCCTGGCGACTATGGCCCGACTCATGGAGGCCAGGCGGCGGGGACCATCACCAGAGGAAGGACCAGGGGCCACCCCACACCCTCTCTGGGAGCGTCTGAGACCACTCAGGGTGAACGCTCAGGGCTAACTCCTGTTGTACTCTCCCCCTCCTCAGCTTGGCGCTTGTGTGCCACCCCGTGGGCCGAGATTGTTTGACTATGAGGCCCATTGGGAATATAGGTATAGATGCATGATGTACAGGGTGCTGGCCAGAAACTTTTGTAGAAGGGCTAACCGGATAAAGGGAAGCATGGCATGAAAAATGTTGAGACGATCGTTGAGGAAAATAATCTCACCAATAATCAAATTGGTTCTCATGTTAATGCTTGTTTCCTCAGATATTAATTTTTAGAAAAAAGGACTTCTACATGACGCTTTTAAATGGACAGCAGCAACCAGCCGTGGATGCATTGCGAGAGTTCCTCGCCGCATCCTCCGAAGTTATCCTCATGGAGGTTGACGCCCTGGTGGCCGTGGTAGATGCCAAGCTCCGGGCACCGCTGGAGGTAACCTTGGGTCCCGACGGTTTGCAACGTCTTTTTTCCCAGAGTGGTATTCTCACCTCTAACGCAGTGCGCGAACTCTTGATTTAGAGGTTTCATCGTGGCAACGACATTATCCACATCTCTTGAAGCACAGTTAAAGACTTGTGCCCAAGAAATAAAAGCCAAGTTTGCCCTCCCTATAGAATTTAATCCCGAAGACCAGCTTAAAGGACCGATTACCACTCTGATCAAGGGTATCGGCGCCGCATTGGAACTTAAAGTCGAAGCCGTAACGGAAGTGCAAGAAGCAGAACTTGGGCGGCCGGATGTTGGAGTAGCGATCAAGGGGCTTCTGGCTGGCCACGTGGAGTTAAAGGCTCCCGGCAAGGGCGCCAACCCGGAAAAATTAAAGGGCGGCGACCGGGAGCAATGGGAGCGCTTCAAGAACCTCCCCAACCTCATTTACACCGACGGCAACGAATGGGCCTTGTATCGGAGTGGTGAACTGGTAGGCAAAACTGTCCGGCTTTCCGGTGATGTCACAGGCGAAAGCCAAGCCGCCATCGGTCCTGCCGATGCCGAAGCCATCCTGGCGTTGATGCAAAACTTTCTCCGCTGGGAGCCCATTGTCCCATCGTCACCCTCCGCCCTGGCCAAAATGCTGGCCCCCCTCTGCCGCCTGCTGCGCGCCGATGTCCTGACCGCCCTCCAAAATCGTGAGTCAAATCTATCTCTTCTGGCCGCGGATTGGCGCAAGTACCTCTTCCCGGACGCCGACGATTACCAGTTCGCCGACGCCTATGCCCAGACCCTCACCTACGCCCTGCTGCTGGCCCGACTTTCCGGCGAAGGATCGGGCCTCTCCATTCCCCAGGCCGCGGCCGCCATCCGCACCGGCCATCGCCTGCTGGCCGACGCCCTGGGCATCCTCGGCGACCCCAAAGCCCGGGAGGAAATCGAGACCCCGGTGTCGGTGCTGGAACGGGTGATCGGCGCGGTGGACCCTGCGGCCCTCACCAAGAAGGCCAAGGGCGACCCCTGGCTCTACTTCTACGAGGACTTCCTGGCCGCGTACGACCCCAAAATGCGCCGTGACCGGGGGGTGTACTATACGCCGGTGGAGGTGGTCCAGGCCCAGGTGAAACTCGTGGCCCAGTTGCTGGAAGAGCACTTCGACGCCGACTATGCCTTTGTGAACGACAAGGTCATTACCCTGGACCCGGCGCCGGCACAGGCACCTATATCCTGGCCGCCCTGCAACACGGTCTCTCCCGGGTGGAGCAGGAAAAAGGCCCCGGCATGCGGGGCAATTTTGCCACCCAGGCCGCCCGAAACCTTCACGCCTTTGAGTTGCTGGTGGGGCCTTATGCCGTGGCCCACTTGCGCCTCACCCAGCAAATCCTGGCCGAGGGCGGCGAGATGCCGCCGGACGGCGTCCACGTCTATCTCACCGACACCCTGGAATCCCCCCGCCAGCTCCCGCCCGCCTACCCGATGCTCTATAAGGAACTGGGGGAGGAATACAAGCGGGCCCAAAAGGTCAAGGCCGACGTGCCGGTGCTGGTGGTGCTCGGCAATCCGCCCTATGACCGCCAGCAGATTGAGGCTGCGGAGACGGGGCTGGTCAGGCGCAAGGGCGGCTGGGTGCGCTTCGGCGACGGCGGCAAAGAAGGCGAGAGTATTTTCAAAAGCTTCCTCAAACCCCTGGAGGCCCTGGGCTGGGGGGTGCACGCCAAGAACCTCTACAACGACTACGTCTATTTCTGGCGCTGGGCCTTATGGAAGGTTTTTGAGAATAAAAGTGGCCCCGGCATCGTCAGCTTCATCACCGCCGCCTCCTATCTCCGGGGGCCGGGCTTCGCCGGCATGAGACAGGTAATGCGCCAGACCTTTGACGACCTGTGGATCATCGACCTGGAAGGCGACAACCTGGGGGCGAGGAAAACTGAGAACGTCTTCGCCATCCAGACCCCGGTGGCCATCGCCGTGGGGGTGCGCTACGGCGACGGCCAGCCGGACACCCCCGCGGCGGTGCACTACACCCGGGTCAGCGGGACCCAGGCGGAAAAACTTCACACCCTGGCCCAGGTGAGCCGGTTTGCCGACCTGCCCTGGCGGCCCTGCCTCCCCGGCTGGACCGACCTTTTCCTGCCCACCGGCGATAAGCCTTACTGGAATTGGTCGCTGGTGACCGATCTCTTTCCGTGGCAGGTGAATGGGGTGATGGCTGGCAGAACCTGGCCCATCTCCCCCGATGTGGAGACCCTTCATAAAT
>Ga0351865_10018_pt2 | contig 61414 bp, 56 predicted proteins | sample TotcelFGM3001L10_FD_206780 | JGI IMG/M metagenome (GOLD analysis project Ga0351865, IMG submission 206780) | Enriched cells from coal bed in the Powder River Basin, Montana, United States - Total cells FGM rep2 HSBNCT.FGM.300.1.L10 ... | reverse complement strand
CTCCCGGCTGGGTGATGCCGGAACTGAAATGGTTGAGCTGGTGTTACCGGCCGTGGTTACGGTCAGTGACAGCATCAATGAACCCCGGTTACCGGCAACACGCGGCCTGATGATGGCAAAGAAAAAAGCCATTGATGTCATGGATCTGGCGGCACTGGGAACCTCAAATGAGGACGTTGGCGGTGCCGCTCCAAAATCGGATATTGTTGAATTCATGACACCGGAAACGCGCCAGTCCGGGCAGAAATTTGAAGGGGATGCGGCTGAAATCACCGCCCGGGTTGTAGGTCTTCTGACCAATGAAGCAAAGGTGTTATAACGAACTCAACTCAACATATCGGTTACGATCATCATTGGACACCAACCGGATTGATACGGGGGAAATAATATTATGGCAAAAGTACTTGTAATTGCAGATATCAAACAAGGCGTACTCAAAGGCAGCACGGCCGGACTTCTGTCAAAAGCCAAAGCCATTGGCGCAGAAGCAGCAGTATTGGCGATTGGCAGTAATCTCGAATCATTGATTCCCGGCCTGGTCGTTGGTTCGACGACGCAATATATCGCGGATGATCCCGGGCTGGCGCTGTTTTCAGCCGGTCCGTATGCATCCTGTGTCGTCGATGCCGCCAAACAGTTTGGTGCCAATCAGATTTGGTTCAGTTTTTCCGAAAGCGGCAAGGCCGTCGCCCCAAGGGTTGCCGTTCAACTGAATGCCGCGTGCGCGACCGATATTACCGACGTGATGCTTCAGGGAGATCAGATCGAAATTATCAGACCTGCCATCGCAAGCAAAGTGATCCAACGCGTCAAAGTCAATACCGCTCAACTGGTGGCCGTTGTCAGGGCAGGCGCATTCGAAGCGGCGGAAGGCCTCACAGGGACCGAAAACGTTGTCAGGCTTTCCCCGCCACCGACAGATTTAAAGGCCATGATCCGGGAAATCGTATCGGATGCCGGCGGTGACATCGACCTGGCCGATGCCAACATCGTCATCTCGGTCGGTCGAGGCGCCAAGGACCAGGCCGGCGTTGATCTGGTCAAAGAACTGGCCAACGATCTGAAAGCGGGTTTTGGCTCATCCCGTGCCATGGTGGATGGTGGTTTCATGTCACATAACAAGCAGGTCGGGCAAACCGGCAAAATTGTTGCCCCGACCCTTTATATGGCCATCGGTATTTCCGGAGCCATTCAGCATATCGCGGGGATGAAAGGCTCAAAGGTTATTCTGGCGGTCAACAAAGATCCCGAAGCCCCCATTTTCAATGTGGCTGACTATGGTATCGTCGGAGACCTTTTTGAAGTCGTTCCAATTCTCCGTGAAGAGATCAAAAAAATCAGAGGTTAGAGGCCTGTTTCCTTTATCCCATGACTGAAATTTTCACACCAATCCGCGATGACCAAAAGCTTTTGATGAGGTAACGATGAATCCCCTGTTGATGTCGCTTCTGCTCATTGTCGCCCTGACGGTTTTCGTTCGGACGATGATTCCCAAAATTCAATTGTTGATGGCGCTCGGGCCCACCGATCGTGCCAATCATCTGAAGGAACGGCTGATGAACATGGTGTTTCTGGCCATCGGTCAAAAACGCCTGGTCGGAAGAGAAACCGAAAGAAGCTCGGGTATCATGCATGCGCTCATTTTCTGGGGTTTCTGCGTGCTATTGATTCGCAGCCTGAACTTATATGGACAGGGCTTTCAGGAAGGATTTCATCTGCCGTTTTTTGGCGGTGATTATTTGCTCGGGTATCTCTATGTTGCGGTTAAGGACATCATGGAAGGGATCGTTTTGGTGATGATCCTCTACGCCATTTTTCGCCGGGCGGTTTTAAAACCAAAACGAATGCACAATACCACGGAAGCCTATCTGGTTCTGGGAATGATCGGGGTTTTAATGGTGTCCGATCTGTTGCTCGATGGCGCACGGTATAATCTGGTTGAACTGTATAACAATCCAGGGAAAATTGACTACTTCAACAACCCCGTATACGGTTCCGAATTTCTGTGGACACCGGTATCGGTCGGTGCCGCCGCCCTGATTTCCGGATTCAGCGCGGAAACCAACGCCACCCTTCTGATGATCATGTTCTGGGTTCACATCTGTACGCAATTGATATTTTTGAATGTGTTGCCTTTGGGAAAACATTTTCACGTGATCACCGCACTTCCGAACGTTTTTCTGAAAAGCCTGGGCTACCCGCACGAAAAAGCCAAAGTACTGGATCTGGAAGACGAAGCCGCCTGGGCCGACGAAACCCTGGGACTCAACCATATCAGTCAGCTCAACTGGAAACAGGGACTGGACCTGTACACCTGTACCGAGTGCGGACGATGCAAAGACGTCTGCCCGACCTATACCACCAACAAGCCGCTGAATCTGTATGATTTCAATGATACCCTGAAGCGCGAACTGTTCGAAAACGCAGACAATATCATCCGGAAATCCAGATTGTCGGCTTCAATCGGGAAAAGCACGGATTCCAGTTATACTGAGAATACCAAGGCGGAAATCACTGCGCTCAACAGCAAAAAGACGCTAATTGGTGATGTCATTGCAGAAGACACCCTGTGGGCCTGTACGACCTGCCGTGCCTGCGAAGAAGTGTGCCCGGTAACGATTGAACATGTACCCAGAATCATTGCCATGAGACAGGCACAAACCCTGATGCGGGAAGCCTATCCCAAGGAACTGAACCCGGCACTGAAAGGGCTGGAACGAAACGGCAACCCCTGGGGAATCGGTTATGACAAACGGGCCGATTGGGCACAGGGGCTTGACATCAAAACAATGGCGGATGACCCGAACGTCGAATACCTGTATTGGGTTGGATGCGCCGGTTCATTTGATGACCGGTATAAAAAAGTCTCGACCAGTGTGGCAAAAATTCTTCAAAAGGCCGGTGTCAGTTTTGCGATTCTGGGCGTGGAAGAAAAATGTACTGGTGACTTTGCCAGAAAAGTCGGAAATGAAATGCTGTTCCAGATGATGGCTGGTGAAAACATCGAAACCCTGAACAGCTATAACGTTAAAAAAATTATTACGGCCTGCCCGCATTGTCTGAATACGCTGAAACATGACTATCCGCAACTGGGCGGTAATTACGAGGTGATCCATCATACCGAGCTGATCGATCAACTGGTTAAAAATGGAAAGATCAAACTGACAGAATCATGGGCAGGCGCGCTGACATATCATGATCCCTGTTACCTGGGACGATATAACAAGATTTACGATCAGCCAAGAGCGATTCTGCGATCGATTGCCAGGGGCGTCATCAAGGAACTGGATCGACACGGTCCGGAAAGCTTTTGTTGCGGCGCCGGTGGAGGCAGAATGTGGATGGAAGAAACCATTGGAAAAAGAATTTATCTGGAGCGGTCTGAAGAAATCGTCCGTAAAAAAGTCTCGACCGTAGCGGTTTCCTGTCCCTTCTGCCTGACGATGATCGAAGACGGGATGAAAGAACTGGGCAAGGAAGAGGAGATCCGAACAATGGATATCGCTGAGTTGGTGGAAAAAAACATGGTGTAAAACCGGTTTTGGGTGTTGGGTTGGCCCGATACCCACAATAGGGGAAAGAAAACTCCCGAATGGAAAGTTTCAGCGTTATCCGTTGCGAAAACGGGCTCTGCCGGACCAGCGATCATGAACTGATTCTGGAGGAGCCTCTCTTAATCCGGGTTGAGGGCAAGCCGTATTCGGTTGTCATGCGGACGCCGGGTGAAGAGATACCCCATGCCGCGGGTTTCTGCCTCGGTGAAGGGCTTGTGGATGACGTGAATGATTTCGCGACGATCGGGTTCTGCATGGATCTTGATCCGAACGTCGTGGAGGTCAGACTTAAACCCGAACGATGCGAAAAAGTACGGGATATTTTGGAGCGAAGGGGCTTTGTCAGTCAGACAAGCTGCGGGATCTGCGGCAAGGAGTTGGTGAAGGACCTGTATCAGATCCTGATACCAGCAGAAGACAATACTCAGGTCGACATGCATCAGATTCCGGCATGTATCGACAAGCTGATCAGCAATCAGGTTTATTACCAGACGACCCGCGGGTCTCATGCTGCCATGCTTCTCGACTCCCGGCTTGACAAGCTGTCGTTTGCCGAAGACGTCGGCCGGCATAATGCCCTTGACAAGGCCATTGGAAAGCTGCTGCTGGACGGCCATCTACAAGATGCCGTCGCAGTGGTGCTGTCCTCCAGAATCAGCTATGAACTGGTGCAAAAGGTTGCCCGGGCCCATGTTCCCATCATTGTCAGCAAATCCCGTCCCACGGCGCTTGCGGTTGAAATGGGAAAAAGCCTGAACATGACCCTGGTCTGTGCTGCCAAGGCGTCCGAACTGATCATTTTTTGCGGTGAAAATCGGATCAGGAAATAAATCAGAAACAGATTAACCCAACGACTCTACCTCCACACCCTTATCAAAGTGGCTGCAATAGCCTGATAGCCTGGTTTATATACATGGGAATCTAGGCTATTTCAACGGGATAAATCGGTTATTTCCCGGCACATTTCGAGCATCTTTTCCGAGGGTGAATTGGCGAGAAGATTAGTTGATGCAAAATTTGCATCAACTGCCACTGATGGCAAGAACCATAGCTATTAAGATAGTGATTTTGGGAAGGCAGCAGCAGGAAGGGGATAGGCCTTGGCCTTTTTTGGCCATCACCGACCGATAACGCACCCAAAATCTTTATCTTAAAAACTATATGTGATCTATGGGACAAATGTAAAGATAGCTCCTTGAAACTGAGTAATATCCCCATTCGGGGCAAAACCAAATAGAAAATAATAACCGGAATTCACAAATCCGCTGCACTGATACGTCGGACTAATTTCAAAAAACTGCTTAAACGCATCATTTTCCCATGAACCGTTTGATGGAAATGTGCCTGAAAATTGTCCTTTAATTAGCTCCCCATTTCCCCATTGAATGAACCTCTCTCTGTTCAAGATGTCTTTTTGAGCAAAATAAAATAATACATCTTCAGATGACACAGAATAATATATCGCAGAATAAAAAGTCAAAACACCTGTCGGCGGAGATGTGCTTTTTAAAACAGCGATCAAATTCCTTAGATCCATATTCGTGCACACAATATTTTCAACACCGGTTATTTCAGACAAGGGGCGCGCGTTGAAATAAAGATAATAAGGCGATGAGGGAGTCTGGTTCTGCCCACCCCGTACAGCGCGAACATAGTTTTTATTGATTTTCGGATTATTGGAAGTGATGCCATAATCAAAGGATACATTCCAGGCGTTACCTGTATCGTAATCAACGGTAGTGGACGACCAGTAACGGGCAGTGTGAGGAATAGTTGAATTAGCCGGATTGATTGCCAGACTATATTGGACGTAATCCACGAGTGAGTTAGATTCATTGATATTGGGAAGACGCCAGTCTGTATTTCCTGCAAGAGACAGGCCCTCACAATAGGCAAGTGCTTCTTCCCATGTCAATGTTTTATCAGACGCATTCTGCTCCCATATCAGGCCCGTGAAAGTATCGGTAACCATGCCGTCATTTACCACATAACGATCCATTGGTGCGGACTGTCCTCCGCGTACGGCGCGGACGAAACGACTGGCAGTAGACTTATCGGTCTCTCTGCCATTGCTGTAGCTGAAGTTTATGGCCCACGCTTTGGCGGTATCCCAGGTATAGGTATCAGACGACCAGTAATCGAATACGTTTGACCAGTCAGATAATGATTTTGTGTTGGGGAAATAATCCTGATTGATACTGGGATTATTGGCACCATGATTTACAAGTTCATTCAACTCTTTGATGGACGGAATCCGCCAGTCCGAATATCCACCAAAATGAGCATCGTTCAGAGCCTTGAGGAAGTTTTCGGTATTCGCACCACTGCCGTAATTCCCTGGATTGCCACCGTTGGTGTTCGGGTTGCTGTTATACCAGGTATACGTGTTGTCGGCATCGTGAGAATTAGCGTTATTTACAGCATCATCCATATTCTGCTTCGATTCCCAGAACAGACCGGTGACATTGTCCTGAACCATCACCCATGATGTGGCAGAATCCTGCAAAATGCTGCCATTGATATCCCGCTTTGTGTAGGAAGGCGGATTAATTGAATAGTTGGCATCCTGCCCATAAAACGGCTGACCTGGCGATGGACACGGAATTTCGACGCTATTGTTATAGCATTTGTTCTGGCCTGAATCCGGCACAGATCCGGCAAAAACAGATGCGGAAAAAATCAAAAGCACCATACCACACAGCAGGCACCTTTGCATTTTCTTTTCCATTGCGACCCCCTTTGGTAAAATTTCGCACCAATAAAATTATGTTTAATGGATTGATATTTTGAATTTTAGAATTGAATATTGGCGCCAGTTCAGGAACGGTTGAATTGTGCTTACACCAAACTGTTAGCAAAAATGGCGCCACTGATATACATTTTATATCTTTCTTGTTGTTTTTGCAAAATTATTTTTCAGTCAAATCTTATTATAGACTTTCAGAAAATTTATTTCACAAGTCAGCAGGGAGGAGATGGCCCAAAAAGGCCTATCCCCTCCCTGCTGACTTCCCAAAATATTTATCTTGAAAGCTATATCAATGATTGTGATGGAACTGCTTAAGAAAGATTGCGTCATCCTGCCTGAAAAGAACGTTGAGATTGCTCGAAAAAGCGGAACGCGATTCGGTGTTGAATCTTATCATGCCGGATATTCTGATGCAGGATATGGACGGTTACTCCGTATTCACTACGTTGACGCACCAGGATAAAACCAGAGAGATTCCGGTGGTTTTCATTACGTCCATCTCTGGGAACCTGTTTGAAGATTCTGGATCAGGCATGCAAAATGAGTTTTCATCGAGTGGATTCTGTAACGAATCTTCCGGGGTTACTGCTGTGGGTCTTCTGTCAGAAGCGTTTTTATCTCATCCAGAAAACACATCCACTCCTGATAAATCTGATGCGCCTTTTCCAGTGTGATATGAATGAAACGAACCATATCACCGGGTCTGGCCTGAGCCATTCTGAAAATATCCGATGAAATCACGGTGGCGATATTGGTGTATCCACCGATTGTCTGCTCTTTCAACAGGATGATCGGTTGACCATCGGCCGGTATCTGGACATTGCCTGGCATGACGGGTTCGGAAATGATGCTTTGCGGCGCGTCCGGGTCCCGAAAAATTTTCGGTCCGACCAGGCGACATCCCATTCGATTGCTTTGCGCGGTGACGATGAACGTCGCGGAAAAAAACTTATCCTGATCATTTCTGAAACTGTCGTCATGCGGTCCCGGAATGGCCCGAATGGCGATTTTTTCCGGATACAGTGGAATCCAGGGCAGACTCCTCGGTTTTTTCAGCAGTCGGCCTTCACCGCGATGCAGAATGTCTTTGGATAAAAGAAGCCGCCCCTTTAGCCCGCCCATGCGGCCTCCCACATAGGTGGAGCGGCTTCCCATGACCAGAGGGACATCAATCCCGCCGCTGATGGCGAGGTATGCCCGGCAGCCATTTTCCGCCATGCCCAATTCAACGCCATCACCGGGCCGAACCCGGATGGATGTCCATTCCGGACAAGATTTTCCATTCACCCGAAGGTTCATGTGCGCGCCCGTAACAGCGATATCGGCATCACAGAGAACATCGAACTGTGCGCCTATCATGGACATTTCCAGAACGGCGCACGCGGATGAATTCCCCACCAGCCAATTGGCGATACGATGGGCAAAATCATCCAGTGAACCCGAGACCGGAACACCCATGTGATAGGCATGAATCCGTCCCATGTCCTGGATGGTGGTATATGAACCGGGTGAAATGATATGAAGGGCTGTTGTCATGGGATTTCAAGCCGGCTGATATGCTGAAATTCATCGGCGGAAACGGATCGAAACTGAATCGTGTCGCCTGCCTGATACAAAATGGGATGCGGGCGTTCGGGTGCAAAAAGTCGAAGGGGGGTACGGCCAATCAGGCGCCAGCCTCCTGGACTTTCCAATGGATACACTCCGGTTTGGGCCCCGGCAATACCTACGGAACCGGCAGCCACCCGGACACGGGGAGTTTCCAGTCTTGGGGTATGCAATTTGGGATTCAGGCCGCCGAGATAACAGAACCCGGGTGCAAAGCCAATGGCAAAAATGTGATAGGCAGAACCGGTATGCATCCGAATCACCTCATCCACACGGATACCATTGTGCTGCGCCACAAATTCGATATCCGGGCCGAATTCTTCCCCATAGCAGACCGGGATGTCAATTGTCCGGGGGCAGGGAATTTCAGCCCGATCCAACTCGCTTTCAAGCGACCATAACAGGTCTGTCAGCTCTGGAAAGCCGATCTGCAGTGGATTGTAGTGAACAGACAGGGTGCAATAGGATGGCACCACGGCATCGATGCCGGGTTGTTTTTGATTCGTGATGAGGGTTGCCATTTGCCTGACCTTGTCGTTTACCACCTGATCGACACCAGTCCCGTATTCCGCCAGAATGGCGCGATCGCCACTGATGCGAAATCGTGCCCGCTCATACAGGTTGGTGGTCATTCTATTAAATGCTCCTGGCTTTTGGCTCGGTGGTTCAGCTCTCCGGTCCTTTTCTTGACGGCGGGCAGGTTCACATCATACGTGTGCTGTCATCGGGGTGATTGTGATACCGGATGCTTCCAGACGATTTCGAATGGTTCTGGCCAACGCCACAGCGCTGGGGTTGTCTCCATGAACACACAGGGTATCAACCGTCATCGGAACCCGCGTTCCATCAAGGGCGATCACCGTCCCCTCTGTAGCCATACGCAAGGCCCGTTCAGCGGCAAGATCCGGATCATGAATGACCGCTCCGGGCTGCCGCCGGGATACCAGGGTGCCTTCGGCGGTATAGGCCCGGTCCGGAAACGCCTCGAAAATCATGTTGATCCCTTCTTCCTGAGCAATGGCAGCCAAACAGCCGGCATGTTTGCCTGCCAGGGCAACCATGAAAATAGTCCGGTCAATTCGGGAAATGGCCTGAGCAATGGCCCGGGCAAGTGGTTCATTTCCAACGGCCATGTTGTACAGGGCGCCATGCGGTTTGACATGGCGCAATCGAACACCATGGGATGTGCAGAATGCCTGAAGTGCGCCGATTTGATAGATCAGGTAGTTGTGAATCTCATCCAGGCTACAGTCCATGTTCCGTCGTCCAAAACCCATCAGATCCGGAAACCCGGGATGCGCCCCGATGCCGATCCCATGATCCGCAGCCAGTTTGACGGTCCGGTTCATCACCAGGGGATCTCCGGCATGAAACCCGCAGGCAATATTGGCCGAAGAAATATGGGATATGATTTCGGCATCCATGCCGAGAGAATAAGCCCCAAAGCTTTCCCCCATGTCACAGTTCAGATCGATATTCATCTGTCTTCCTTTTTCCGTCTTCAGCCGTTCGATTATCTCATCAGATTGGGTAAAAACATGACAATCTGGGGAAATATGGTTATCAATACGGTCGATAGGGCCATCAGAAAAAAAAACGGAAATGCGTCTTTGGCGATTACAAAGACATCATCGTTGTTCAACGAACTGATCACAAACAGATTAAACCCCACTGGCGGAGTAATCTGAGCCAGTTCGATCATCAGGACCAGATAAATGCCAAACCATACCGTATCAAATCCGGATGCAGTAATCAGGGGCAGCACAATGGGTGTAGTCATGACGATCATGGAAAAACCATCAACGAGACACCCTAAAATCACGTACAGCACGCTCAAAATCAAAATGAGCATCAATGGGGACAGGCCCATTTCGGTCACAAAAAGCGTTAGTTTACGGGTAATGCCAAGATATCCGATCACTATGGACAGATAGGATGCGCCCATAACGATCAGCATGATCATGCTTGTGGTTTTGATAGAGCCCATCAGACTGTCGCAGAAGACTTTCCAGTCCATGCTGCGGGTGATAAAGGCAAAGATGATGGATCCGATGACGCCAACGGCACCGGCTTCTGTGGGGGTGGCCCATCCCGCATACAGGCTTCCCAATACGGCCAGAATCAGAAACAGGACGGGTGCAATTTCCGGAATGGCCTGGATTCTCTGGCGCCAGGTATGCCGGTCTGCGCCCGCCGGCGCCAGCGCAGGATTGATCAGGCAGCGCACCATGATATACAGGCTGAACACAGTGGCCAGCATCAGCCCAGGAATGATGCCCGCGATAAATAGTTTTCCGATGCTGACATCCCCGATAATCCCGTAAACCAGCATCATCATGCTGGGCGGGATTAAAAATCCCAGGGTTCCGGCGCCGGCCAGGGAGCCAACGGCAATACTTTTGTCATACCCGCGGTTTTTCAGTTCCGGAACGGTAATTTTTCCCACTGTGGCAGTTGTGGCAGCCGATGATCCGCTGACCGCTGCAAAAAACGTACAGGCCAGAATGTTGACATGCAGCAGTCTGCCGGGGATACGATCCATCCAGGGCGTCAGACCTTTAAACAGATTCTGTGAAATACGGCTTCTGAACAGAATTTCACCCATCCATACAAACATGGGCAATGCCATCATGGCCGAGCCACTGGTGTTGTTCCAGGCTGTAGTGGCCAGTATGGAGCCAAACGGTAAATCCGTAAAAAAAAGAAAACCACCCAGGCCCACCAGAAACAGAGAGAATCCGATCCAGATGGTTCCCCCCATAAAAATAACCAGTAATGCGCACAGGGTCAGCGAAACGCTTGCAAGCTCCACGAAATGACTCCTTGAATTTCAGGCTCCTGGCAGGAAGGTTTGATTATTTTTTTTTCGCGTCCTTATTATCTTCCCAGATCTTCCGCTTCTTCAAGAACGGAAAGCCCATCGGCATTGCCTTTGATCACGAGAATGGTTTTGAAGAATTCACTCAGGAACTGCAGGGTCATGATGAATGCCCCGAATGGCATAAAAAATTGGGGAATTGCCAGATAGGTTTCGGATATCTGCATGGATTGGGATTGTGTCACCACGGAATCCCAGAAAAATTCTCCGGTAAAGCCGGTGATCGCCGCACAGAAAAGGCATCCAGTCGCATAACAAGCCAGGTCCAGATATCTTCGATGTCTTCCTGCAACTATTCGATACAGAAATGTCATTCGAATATGACCTTTTTCACGCAGCGTATATCCCAGACCGCAGAAGGTGAGTCCGCACATCAGATATCCGGAATATTCCTCTGTGATGAACAATGTGCTGCTGAACGCGGTACGCAGAATGATCTCGGTAAAGGTCAGCGCCAGTCCCATGCAGAGCATCACGCCGGATAATCCGCCACTGACCGCAGCAATTGTGTCGATGGTTCGAACAAGCCGCTTCATGCTGTTCTCCTGTCAAAAAAGTGAACCGTTTGCCCGATTCGACAGCCTTGCAGACATCGTTTTATCCCGCATGATCGGTCGGAGATATCAAACAGAAGATATCCCCTCCCGACAACCGTGAAAAAAATGATCTGAACGTCTATTGCAGACAAACGGTATGAAGATATTGCTTATCGTTTCACTTTTTTCATGAACGCATCATACATGGCTTTGGCCTCAGGTGTGGCGTCCTTCAGCCAATCCGTACGAATTTTTTCGGTAATGACGTTAAGTTCTTTCATGAATTCCTTGGATGCCGGAACCGCCTCCATTCCGTTTTTGATACACAGATCTTCTTTTTCCTTATCCAGGGCTGCCACTTTTTTCCACATGATTTCTTCCATTTCCTTACCGGCTTTGACGAGGGCATCCTGGCTTTTTTTGTCGAGCTTGTTGAAGGCTTTCAGGTTGACATTGATCATGTCTGTAGCAATGGTGATATTCAGGGGCTGATAATATTTGAGAACTTCCCAGAATTTGGCATCCACTGCAGTGGGGGTGGAGGTGATCACCGAATCGATGACACCGGTTGCCAAAGATGAATATACCTCGCTGAAAGGCAGCGCATAGGGCGTTCCACCCGTGGCTTCGACCACCAGTGCGCCATTTTTATCATACGTGCGGGTTTTCAGTCCTTTCATATCTGCTGCCGAAACCACTTTTTTTTTGGTCCAGAGTCCGGCACCGGGCCAAGGTGAAATGAACAGGATCTTCTGTCCCCATTTCGCGGCGGCTTTATCAAAATAGGGGCGTGCCGTGTCATTGAGCAGACGGGCTTCCTCAAAATTTTGTGCCAGAAACGGAAGGGTCACAATCTGAAATATTTTATCCTCACCGGCCACACCGCTGATCAGCATGTCGGACACCGGAACCAGTCCGTCACGAACCACTTTCAGTAATTCCGGACCTTTGTAACCCAACGCGCCACCGCTGCTGACAATGATTTCCAGTTCGCCGCCAGTCATGTCTTTCACCTTTGCGACAAATTCCTCAAGTGCCATGCTCTGGTGATTGTTTGGCGGCCAGACCGAGTTGGCGTTCCATGTCGTTTTTGCCAGGGTGTCACTGCTGCAGATGCCTATGACAAATGTCAGGGCCAAAATCAGATGTGTCAGTTTTTTCATGTTGTATTATCCTTTCTTGATGATGGTTTTATCAACAGACTTCCTGAAGGAATATCACACAGGGAGATTTAGTCAATAGTTGTGTATGGGGTAGTCATGACTTCAGTTGACAGGTATCGCTTTCAAGATAACTATGTTGAATGGGTTATCGGTCGGAGATGAATAAAAAAGGTCTATCCCATCTCTGGTGCCTTTCCAAAACCATTGTTTTGAAAGCGTTGTATTCGGGGAAAATTCAAACAGTCAGTTGCCGGCAGCATATAAAATTGAGCGCTTTCATGGTCATGACCACATCATGATGCTGATTCAGCACCTGGATGTCTGTGCGGATAAGCCCCCGGTCCGGTTTTGAATTGGAGCGTTTGGCTTCAATCACGGTTACACGTAGTGACAGCGAATCGCCTGGATAAACCGGTTTCAGCCACCGCAATTCATCCACGCCGGGGGAGCCCAAACTCGCAACATGGGACAGAAAATGATCGACAAAAAGCCGCATCATCAGGGACGCCGTATGCCAGCCGCTGGCAATCAGCCCGCCATAGATTGACTGCCGTCCCGCTTCCGGGTCCGTATGGAAAGGTTGGGGGTCGAACCGTTTGGCAAAAGCAATCACCTCATCCGCTTCCACGAAAATGGTGCCGAATTCATGCGTGATGCCTTCGATATAGTCCTCGAAATACCGATCTTCAACCGGAGTGGTAAATGTGCTGTTTTTCATCATGCTCCGTTCATTGTCTGGTTTGAATGAATTACCGTGTTTGTCAGTTGCGTTTTTGGACGCATTTTCAGTTTTTGGTCAGACCAACCGGTGAACAGATCAAACGACTATCCGGTTGACATCCATACACCAATTCCATTAGGACATATGAACGATGGTGTCAATGTTTTCAAAACAACCCGGGATAAGAAAAAGGAGTTGATCGGCGATTTCAAGAATGCTGGTCGTAAGTGGCAGCCCCAAGGCGAGCCGGAGCAGGTCAGGGATGACTTCATTGATCGCGAACTGGGCAAGGGTGAGTTGTATCGTGTCTACGATGTGACGGCCAACAGCGGATGGGTCAGCGTGGGCAATGACCATGATACTGTGGAGTTTGCAGTGGAAAGCATCCGGCATTGGTGGCGGAAATGGGATTGCCAGCCTACCCCCCTGCTGATTACAGCCAACTGGCGCGGTCGTCCACTTATCAGCCACCAGGTTTGCGACACCAAAAGATCCGTCTATCCTGTGGGGATATCGCAAACAAATGTAGTACCTTTTTCGACCTGGCTGCTGACAGAGATTGTGCCTTTCAGTCTGTCCAGGATCTCTTTGACGATGACCAACCCCAGACCCGTACCGGATTCGGTGAAAGCTTTGGCGTTTTCAGTCCGAAAAAATTCGGTAAACAGGTGTAAAAAGGCATCTTCCGGTATGCCGATGCCCGTGTCGGTTACAGTAAATCGGATGTGGTTTTCTTTATCCGTATCCGGTATCAGGGATACTTTCACCTGACCTCCTGCAGGTGTGTACTTGATGGCATTGGAAATCAGATTGGAGAACAGATCGTCGATCATCCGTTTTGTAGCCATCACGGTTGGCAAGGACGCGTCGATCTGAAAATGGATACTGATATTCCTTTCCATTGCCTGATTTTGAACCAGGCTGGACAGCCCCTGCAGGACATAAGCGGTGTCAACGGGTTGCAAACTCTCCTGACTCATCATATCGCGCCGGATACTGAAGTTGAGCAGATCCATAATGACGGCATCCAACAGTTCCAGACGATTTTCACACCGCTGAATCATTTCATTCTGCGGATCATTCAGTGGTCCGATATAACGGTTTTTCAGTATTTTCAGCATACTGATCACCGCATGCATGGGAGATCGAAGCTGATGTACCGCCTTTTGCAAAAACCGGATCCGGTTCGACTGGGCTTTCTGCTTTTGAATTTCCAGAGCGGTTAAATCCGCCATCCGGGCTAAAAATGACACATCCTCATCCATAAAGTAATGACTGGTACTGCTATACACACAGAAAACTCCCAGTACCTGTTTGGCCACCTGGAGCGGCAGACAGATCATTGATGCGATGCCCTCTTTCCGGATATCTTCGGGATACTGAAAATAGTCCTTCTCATCAATATGGCCGACGGAATATACAGAGCCTTCTATGATCTTTCGATTGATCAGACTTTTCTGGATGTCGATGCTTTCCGTTGATTTGATGAAGTCGTCACTCAACCCGTAGGAGGATGTAAAATAAAGCATTTTCTGCTGATCATCCAGAAGTTTGATGGAGCATGCCTTTACACCCATGATATGGGCCGCCAGCCGGGTGGCCATATCCATCAGGGTTCCGGGATCGGTACATTCCCCCATGTCTTTTACCATTTCGTACAGTGCGGTGAGCTTGGTGTTGCTTGCATCGAGTTCCCTGGATAGATGAAGGAGCTCCCGTCCCTTTGCCCTCAGGCTCAGCTTCAGGGTTGTCACAAGATATGCGGTTATCAGAATTGCGGCACACAGGGCTGCATATCGTACCAGAATTTCTGCCGACTGAACATCGTGAGCATGCAGGATATTCTGAAACAGTGTTGGCCATGCCGGGAGCAGTGTTTCATGTTCCAGAAAAACCAGGAATCCCAGTGCTGCCAGAACCAGTGATCCATACAGATAGCAGCTTGAGGGTGGCAGCAGGATACCGGTCAGGATGACATGGAAAATGGTAAACGACGTCAGTGGGCTGGATATACCGCCTGAGAAATAGATGGCCAGACAAAGGGTCAGCAGATCAGCAGAAATCTGGGTATGGGCCAGGATATGATACGGTGTAAGCGATATCGGGATGCGGGATTGTCTGTCTGACGGGGTGGTGGGGAGTGGAATATCCGGTTGTTTTGGCCGGGATAACCGTTTCCAGAAAAACTGAACCAGCAGATTGTATCCAAAAACACCTATCAGCAGGATGACCAGAGGGGCAGGTGGCAGGGTCTGCCAGAACAGATAATATATGATACAACCGAAACAAGTGGCCCCCACTGCAATCCATCGGAGTCGGATCAACCAGGGGAGACGCTCGATCAGTTCCTTGCGGAAAAAAAGCTGTTCTCTGACAAGCTCGTATCCCTGTTGCACCTTTTGAATCTCCTTCTGTAAGAGCCTGTTTGAAGATCCCGTCTGAGACCCGCTATAGCTTTCAAGATAATGATTTTGGGTGCGTTATCGGTCGGGGATGGCCCAAAAAGGCCTATTCCCCCCCTTTTCCCAGATACCCGAGGAGAGGGTTTTGAAAAGAAGATTGAGCGTACGGGTCGGGTTCCCAAGTCGTGTCAAACGGCGGTTTTCAGAATTTGTTCAACGATGGACAGCAGATACTCCGGATCAATGGGTTTTTCGATGAAATGGGATACGGGCCAGGATTCTCCCATGATGTGCTGAAACTTTTCAGAACCTTCCTCTGCCATTTTCTGTGGAAAAGATGTGGCCATGATGATCGGGATAGTCCGGTATTCCGGATGATGGCTCAGTTTGGTAGCCAGATCAAATCCTTCGGTTGCAGTTGTCATCATCACATCCAGAATAATCAGATCGGGACGTCTGGCAACAATCTGCTCGTATCCATCTTTTCCATTATTGGCCACGCGAACCCCATACTGTCGACTTTCCAGAATGATTCGCATGGACTGTGCCAAGTCTTTGTCATCATCAATGACCAGAATTTCTGTATTCGCCATTGGATTGTTCCTATTCTTGATGGTGAATCATCGGAAGGTACCGGTGAGCCAGCCGAAAATCGGGTCCAGTGTATTTGGACCGTATTGCGCTTTCAGGATCGCCTGTACCAGTAATCAATAATCCGACCGGTTTCATCCGCTACACGGATGGCAGATGCCATCGCCTGCGGACTCAGTCCGTCGCCGAATTCAAAATCAGTCCCCTGAACCGATACCATCCATGCCGGTGGACACCGAGGATAAAGACACATGACCAGACTGATCAGTGCGGATGCACTCAGGCTATGGGTGATACCGGTCTGACAGGATTCCGGTCGGATCCGTCTCCATGTCCTGCCTTTGGGCAATGGATTCAGGGATGCATCAATAAATATGACGGCAGTGGCCGAACATATATCTGTTGCCAGTTCAGGTCCCAGTTGATGGTCGCTATGCAGGTGAATCCCTGAAACCGATCCAAACCGGTGCCGAAGCCGGTCGATTACATGAAAGCCGATACCATCATCCTGACGGAGGCGGTTGCCGTAGCCAATGGCCCATATGGTTGGTTTTGAGTGGTTAATCGGTTGCTTCCCTGGTGTGCCCAAAAAGGCAACATGCCATGACAGGTTTTGTTTTTAGTCTCCATGACGTTGCAGCCGGGTCAACAGATGCCCGTCAGCCTGATAAATCTGCACCAGCAGTGGCATTTGTCCCACAGCATGGGTCGAGCAGGACAGGCATGGATCATAACACCGGATGGCGCCCTCGATCCGGTTCAGAATGCCTTCCCGAACATTCCCGTTTCGAATGAATTCGTTGGCGACCATGGCAACCGAACGGTTCATGGCCTGATTGTTATGTCCTGTTGCCACAATCAGGTTTACATCCGTGATCGCGCCATATTGATCCACCCGATAGTGATGGATCAGGGTCCCCCGGGGCGCTTCGATCACACCGATGCCTTCTGAATTGACTGCTGGTGAGCATTGCTGGATATCTGTTCCGCATATGGCCGGATTCTGCAGAAGATTTTCTGCGGATTCCAGGCAGTTCAACAGTTCAACCACTCGGGCATAATGATATAATAAGGTGGATCCGCTGAGGTCGTCCCGTGTTTTTTCTCGATATTCCAACAGCTCGTCATGGGCTTTGGGCGTGCTCATGCCTTCCGCCATATTCACCCGGGCCAGGGGCCCGACCCGATAGCTTCCGGCAGGATATCCCTGATCCTTCAGGTACGGAAATTTCAAATAGGACCAGGGCTCGACATGTTCCGCAATATGGTCCAGATAGTTTTTGGGATCAAATGTGATGTTCTGGTGTTGACTGCTGTCATGAATCCGAATCTGTCCATCATACATGTCCGGACATCCGGATGAATCCACCAGACCGGTCAGAAAGGATTGAAAGTTGGCAAACTGGCGGATTTCCTCTCGATTTTTACCCAGCCATTCCTTGATAAAATCCAGTGCTGCCTGGCAGGAATCATAAGCGGCCGGAAATTCGGACAGAAGGCGCAGGCGTGACGAATCATCCAGCCCATTGATGACTCCACCCGGTATGGCATACACCGGGTGAACCCGCTTCCCACCCAGGTTCTGAATGATGCTCTGACCAAATTTTCGTAACTGGATTCCTTTTATAGCCAGGCCCGGATTTACACCTGCCACACCGATGACATTGCGCTGTGTCGGATCGGCATCCCAACCCAAAAGCAGATCCGGACTGGCCAGAAAAAAGAAATGAAGTGCATGGGACTGAATAAACTGGCCCATATGCAACAGTCGTCTCAGTGCGACGGCTGGTTCGGGTATGGTAACGCCCAGAATGGCATCACAGGCTTTGGCAGAAGCCAACTGGTGACTGACCGGACAAATTCCACATATCCGCTGGGTGATGACCGGCATTTCCTCGAAAGGTCGACCCTGACAGAATTTTTCAAAACCCCGGAACTGGGTTACATGAAAACGGGCATCGGCCACATTGCCGTCATCATCCAGACGAATGACGACTTTGCCATGGCCTTCGATCCGTGAAATCGGGTTGATCGTGATTTTTCTGGCTTTGCTCATGGGATCGGTCTCCTCAGTCAAAATGCATCAGATTCGACGGCAGAACCACCGGCATACGTCCCTTCAGGATTTCCGTCAGGCAATAGGCGATGGATTCCGGTGATGGCGGACACCCGGGCACAAATACATCCACGGTTACCAGACGGTTGACCGGGACAACCTGATCCAGAAGGAGGGGCAGCTCCTCATGAATCGGCATGACGCCGGATGGCGTACTGGCCGTTTCCATAAACGCATACCGGAGGAGATCCTGTGTCGGGATTGAATTCCGCAGGGTATTGATGCCACCGAAAACAGCACAGTCTCCCCACGCCATGAGAATGCTGCAGTGCTTTCGCAGATGTCGGGCGATTTCCACCTGTTCCTGATTTCCGATACCCCCCTCAATGATCCCAACGGTTACCGCACCACATTGATAATCTTTGATATCGGTGATCGGGCTGATGGTGAAGTCAACAGCCGAAAATATATCCAGAAGCTTTTCGTCCAGATCCAGAAAGGACATGTGGCATCCCGCACATCCTTCCAGCCATACCGTGGCCACTTTTGGTTTTGCCATGAATCTGCCTCCAAACCGGTTTATGGGCATCCCAGAAAAAAACGCTTTCGTCTATTCTATCCCGCCCGTATCTCACGCATCACACTGGTATGGATATCTTTCCATCGGGCATAGCCAGGATGAAATTCGGTACGCTGAATCAGAGCCAGCAGGGTCTGCCAGGATTCACTGACCTGGTCCGGCCGATCCAGAGCGGCCTGTCTGACCCGGTTTTCCTGTCCGTTCAGCGATGTGTACGTGCCTTCTTCTTCCAGCCCGACCGGTCTGGGAATCAGCACATGGGCCTTATCTGCAAGTGCTTCCGGAAAGTATGGCGTGATAACCGCCAGAAAATCCAGAGCATTCAGCCGATTCAGAACCAGTGAATCCGAAAGGTTTTCATCTTCCAGCAGCATGACCCCCCGCTGCCAGGCACCAGGCCGGTATATGGTGTTGCCGGCAGGTATTCCCAGCTTCAGTGAACCGGTACTGTTGCCATCAGGTTTGAGAATGATCATTCGCAGCGCATTTTCGGGTAAAATGCCTTTGGTCAGTGATAAAAGCATCAGGTGTCGCAGACAGTTCACACCAAACCGGCCCATGACTCCCCTGCCGGCGATGATGATCGGGCTTTGGCTGTGAGCAAAGGTATTAACGGCAGACTGAAATATTTCTTGATCCGATGCATCCAAACCTGCCAGGGAAAGCGATTTCTGAATATCAATGGATTCAAATTCGGAAAGCACGGACTCCCAGGCAGGGGTTCCAGGTTGATGTTGGCTTTTCAGTACCTGAGCCAGAAATGCCTGGACCAAAACAGGTTCTTTTCCAGGAGTAACCCGGATATAATGGCGGGTCCGGGGGCTGATTGCATCCACCGATCCGATAACCGTTGCTGGAACCCCTTTTTCAAGGACTATCCGGCGGATTATTCCGCCAATCGCGGGTTGGGTATTAAAAGCGGATACACCCACGACCAGAACATGATCTGCATCCAGTATCCGTCCGGCATGAGACTCTTTCAGTGCCAGAAAGGTTTTGCCCAGTTCTGTCCATGCATCTGCAATGCTTCTCAGCGACGGCCCTTCCAGCACATTCAGATAGTCTGCTTTCCACCCTTTTAACATCATATCCCGGAATATCATAATTTGTTCATTGGCACATCGGCTGGATACCAGTCCAAAAATACCCATGTTGAAGCCATTCATGTTTTTTTCAATCCGATCCATGGCCACTTTCCAAGAGGATGGATTCCAGGTACCATCAGACTCCCGTATCATGGGTGTCAGGAGACGATGACCCGGTGTTTTCAAAATCTCAAACCGTCCCCTGGCACACAACTGACCCAGAATCGGCCCATCATGATCCGAATGCAGGCAGCCATCTACCCGGATCACGTGATTTTCCTCAATCACCAGTTGGGTGTCACACATCAGGCCACAGCCTGTGCAAAAACTGTCCTTAACCTGGCGTGCGGATTTCGGGTGTCCCAGGACAGACCGATGGGTCCGGTACCGGCTGAAAATCGCACCGGTCGGACAAAGCTGCATGCACACCCCGCATTCCAGGCAGGAAGATTCACTCCGACTGACATCCAGATCAAATGCGATCTGATTTTGAATACCACGTTTCTGATAATTCAACACATATGCACCGGCGATTTCACGACAGGCTCGGACGCACCGGCCGCACAGAATACAGCGGTTGTGATCAAAGGCCATATATTCACTGGTAATATCAACCGGAAACGCTTCAAATGACTGGGGGACGGTCAGATGATCCATCTGCAACTCATACGCCAGGGCCTGAAGCTCACAGTCGCCGCTTTGGGAGCAGAACATGCAGTTGTGGTTCCGTTCCGCATACAGAAACTCCAGAATGAGCCGTCGCGCCGCAATAATGCCGTCATTTGTAGTGACAACGTTCATCCCCTCACGAACCGGCATGACACAACTGGCGGTGAGTCTGGGATTCCCGTCAACTTCCACCACACACAGCCGGCATCCACCCCAGGCCGACAGTGCCGGATGATGGCACAGGGTCGGAATCCGGATACCGTGTTGCCGGGCAGCCTCCAGAATGGTGGTGTTTTCCGGTACAGATATCTGATGACTGTCAATGGTAACCGTTACCGGCTTCGGACTGGTTTCCATATGCATCGTTCTCCTTTGCACGTTACCGTGTAATTGCTTCAGGGGTCACGGCTGTCAAATCGCGCCGATACAGATCTCACACGCTCAGACCTTCACGTTACACTGCAGGCACCGGCATGCCTCTGCCAAGGCCTGTTCCGGACTCAGACCCAGTTCAACTTCACGGAAATCGGTTTTTCGAAACGCCGGGTCAGCCTCCGGCATCAATATCCGGGGACTGATTTGGGGCTCTGCATCGATCAATCCCGGAATGCTGACCGATTCCATGGGTTGCGGTTCAAATGCCGGTTCGTTGTTCTTCTCCCGGATGGCTGCATCGATTTCTCCAGCGGCCAGATGGCCGTCTGCAACCGCGCCGATGACTGTATCCGGACCCCTGACCGCATCGCCTCCAGCAAAAATCAGTGTTCCGGCTGTTCGAGTATGTTTGCCGGTCATAATTTCGATCTGACCGCTTCGGCTCACGCCCACACCGATACGTCGAATCTCATCGGTTACATCCAGTTGCTGCCCGATGGCAAGAACAACCTGATCGGTTTGAAGAACAAACTCATTTCCCGGCACTGGCACAGGTTTTCGCCTGGACCTGGCGTCGAACTCACCCAGGGTCATTTTCTGGCAGATCAGGCGGCCAAAGGGACCATCATCCGATTCGAGACGCAGTGGCGCACCCAGGCAAATGATGTGAACGCCCTCTTCTTCTGCGGCATGAATTTCATCGAACTGCGCGGGCATGCTGGTCCGGTCCCGACGATACAGGATGGTGACATCCTGTGCGCCCAGTCTTACGGCACAGCGGGCCGCATCAATGGCGGCATTGCCACCGCCGACAACCACGACACGGCTGCCGGTTGCCGGATGATGGTCCAGGTTGAATTCACGAAGATATTCGACAGCACCGGTTACCGGAACGCCGTCAACCGGTTGAATATCGGAAACCGCGCTTCTTTGGGCTCCGACAGCCAGATATACGGCAGAATATTCTCTGGCGACTTCCTCCCAGGACAGATCTTTGCCAATCTCTGTGTTCCCCCGGAATTCCACACCCAGATCGAAAATATCCTGTATTTCCAGACGCAGAACCTCCCGCGGCAACCGGTAAGCCGGAATTGCCCATCGCAGCATCCCACCGGCTTCAGGAAAACGGTCAAACACTGTGACCCGGTACCCCCGCAACGTCAGGTCTTTTGCCGCGGTCAGGCCTGATGGACCGGCCCCGATAACCGCCACTTTATCCTTTCGGAAAACCGGAAGCGGCTTGACCGGCGGTCTTTCGGCATGGTCAGTGATGTAGCGTTTCAGATATTTGATTCCCAGAGATTCATCCATCATCGACCGCCTGCATTTCAGTTCGCACCGGTGTTCACACACCCGTCCACAGATGCTGGGAAACGGATTGGTTTTCAGAAGCACCTTGTAGGCATCGTTCAGTCGTCCATCCCGGATCAGGGCAATGTAATCTGGGATATCCATCCCAACCGGGCAGGCATGCTGACAAGGCGCATCAAACAGACTGCTGCATACCACAGCCGGACATTTTTTATCATGAATGTGGGACATATATTCGTGACGGAAATACCGCAGTGTGGACAGAACCGGGTTGGCAGCGGTTTGACCCAGACCGCACAGGGCCGTATTCCGAATGATATCCGCCCATCTTTCCAGTGTCGTGATATCGGAATCCTGGCCTCTGCCGTCACAAATCCGGGTGAGGATATCCAGCATTTTTCGGGTACCGACCCGGCAGGGTGTGCATTTGCCACATGACTCTTCTGCGCAGAATTCCATGAAGAACCGGGCCACATCCACCATGCATTTGTCGTCATTCATGACGATCATGCCGCCCGAACCCATAATGGCTCCCAGTTGGGTCAGGGATTCATAATCAACCGGCGTATTCAAATGATCACCAGGTATACAGCCTCCGGAAGGTCCGCCCAGTTGCACCGCCTTGAACGCTTTTCTTTTTGGAATTCCGCCGGCGATATCAAAAATGATGTCTCCGAGCGGTTTGCCCATCGGAACTTCGACAAGGCCAACATTGTTTACGTCACCGGTCACGGCAAAGATTTTGGTTCCCTTGCTGCGCAGGGTTCCCTGTTCGGCATACCATTTTCCGCCATGAATGATGATTTGCGCCACACTGGCGAGTGTTTCAACGTTATTCAGGACGGTTGGCCGCTTCCACAGCCCCTGAATGGCCGGAAACGGCGGACGGGGACGAGGGGTACCCCGTTTCCCCTCTATCGAGGTCATCAGGGCAGTCTCTTCACCACAGACAAAGGCGCCGGCGCCTCGGTAGATTTCCAGATCAAAATCAAACCCGGATCTCAGAATGTCTGTTCCCAGAAGACCATACTGGTGGGCCTGATCAATCGCAATCGTAAGCCGTTTGACAGCCAGCGGATATTCCGCACGACAATAAATATAGCCCTGATGGGCGCCGATTGCCTTCGCTGCAATGATCATTCCCTCCAGAACAGCATGCGGATCCGACTCCAATACGCTTCTGTCCATGAATGCACCGGGATCACCCTCATCGGCATTGCACAGAATGTATTTTACAGGCCCCGGCGAATGGCTGGCAAATTCCCATTTCAGACCGGTTGGAAAGCCGGCACCTCCCCGGCCCCGAAGACCTGCAGTCTTGATTTCTTTCACAATCGCTTCAGGCGCCATTTCAAAAAGGGCTTTACAGGCTCCCAGATAGCCGCCGGTTCCGATGTATTCCTCGATCCGTTCAGCAGCGATCAGGCCTTTGTTTCGGAGAACACGGGTTTCCTGCATGGCAAAGAAAGGGATGTCTTTCAGGCGGGGGATGGCCTGTCGGGTCATCGGGTCGTGATACATATATCGATCCACCGGGATGCCCTTCAGGATATGCTGATCCAGGATGTCATCGACATGGTCTGTCGTCAGATACTCATAAAAAACGCCGCCTGGATAGACCACCATGACCGGGCCCTGTGCACAGAATCCGTTGCAGCCGGTCTCGATGAGAATTACCTTGTCCTGAAGCCCGCGCTCATTAATAGCCTGATTCAGCCGATGCATGACTTCCAGGCTTTTGGACGCATGGCAGCCGGTACCGCCACAGATCATCAGATGATACGGAACCGCGGGCTGTCCGTCAGGAATGTCGTCCATGAACCGAACAGCCATGAAACGACCCATATCTTCAACCAATGTGTTCAAGCTTTCCGGAGTTAATCGATTCATCCGAGTTTCCTTTTATCCAAATAGGTTGTAACGTGAATCCGTACAGGCCCGTCATGAAAAGGCATTCAGGATTTCCGGGATATGGTTGGGTTTCACCTGCCCAAAGGTTTCTTCGTCAGCGGTAACCACGGGCGCCAGACCGCAGGCACCCACACATCGGACAGTCTCCAGGGAAAAACGCTGGTCTACGGTAGTGTTGCCGGGCCCGATCTGCAGCAGGGATGTCAGTTTGTCGAGGTTGTTTTTTCCGCCCCGGACATAGCAGGCTGTTCCCAGACAACAGCGGACCGTATGCCTTCCTCTGGGGGTTATATTAAAAAACGAATAAAATGTTACCACGCCCCACACCTCGCTGAGAGGGATCCCCAGACCCATGGCGACCGTATTCTGAATGGACTTGGGGATATATCCCAGAACTTCCTGTATTTCCTCAAGGACTGGAATCAGTGCGCCGGGTTTGAGCCGATAGCGGTCGATAATGGCTTCAACCGCTGCCAGGTTCTCTCTGGAGAAAACTTCAGGGGATTTCGGGTTGCCGTCTGTTTCAGTTGTATTCAACACGTTGAAACCTCTCTTGTTGGAAATGGATATGGAGATCAGAGGGTTGATTTGAATGGAACCGGATACGACAACAAAAACAGGTTGCGTTATCAGTGGGCAGGAAACAATATATTCTTTGAGCGTTATGGGACAATGATCAAACCAAACGGTGTATTTGCCGTTGGGTTGATTGAATTCAGAGTGGTAAATGCCGGGTGACGCCGAATGAGTCTGTTGAAGCCGTTTATTGTGAGGTACTCTGCGCCGAACACAAACATCCGGGGCGATTGTCGGAGGCTAACCACCCTTTCCAACAACAAATTATAGAAGGTGTCATTTTCTTAATACAAATTCATTTGCATGTCAATAGAATAATTTATAGTTTTCCAGATCAAGATTTTGGGTGCGTTATCGGTCATCCCCGACGGATAACGAAGCGAAATTAATTTTCTGAAGGTCTATATAAAACGACACGTTATGTTGTCTCCGACAAGGGGATAGGCAGGGTGAATATGAAAGAGATCCATTCACCTTCCCTGGACTCGGCGCGTACGCTTCCGCCATGTTTTTCGATAATGTCTTTGGTGATGAACAATCCCAGACCTGTGCTTCGCGTGGTATCTTGATCCCTGTGCAGCCGCACGAACTTGCCAAAAAGCTGCGCCAGTTTATCCGGAGCAAGGCCATCCCCATTGTTCCACACCGCGAAGGCATAGTTTTTATCCTTTTCCATGCACGCGAGCCGGATTGTGCCGCCTTCGCGGCCGTACTTGACGGCATTGTCTATGAAATTTTTGTACACGATCCGCAGGAGTTCCTTGTCCCCTGACACGTTCAGATGCTCCGGAAGGTGGTTCTCAAGATGCATGCCCCTGCTGGCGATGAACGGATGCAGATCCTTAAGCACAGGCTCCACCACCTGATCGGGGAGATCAATGGGCTGCATCTGAACCATAAGCTCCCCCTTTTCGATCCTGGCAAGATCAAGATAGTTGCGGGTCATTTTCACAGCGGTGTCTATACTGTTTGCGATACCACCCACAAGCGCAGCCTGCTGTTCGGTCAGGGTTCCAACAAGGCCTATGTTCAGCGCGCGCGCAGACGTATATATGACACCGAGTGTGTTCTTGAGTTCATGGGAAACAAACCCGAGCATGTCCATGTAGTTCGTGTTGAGTTTCTGAAGAGAGGCATTCATGTGTTCAAGTGCGGTGTTGGCAGCCCTGAGCCGCTCATCGCGGTCCCTCAGGCTGCCCGTCATGATATTGAATGCCCTGGTCAGGTCTCTGATTTCGTCATTGCTTGCAGGTTCCGCCACGTTCAGGGCCAGGTTGCCGGCTGCGATTTTCCCGGCGGCATCGGCCAGACGGCTCATGGAACCGCTCAGCCGTCGCGAAAAAATGAGACCCACCGCCAGCACGATGATTCCGGCAACAACGGAAAGGAGACCGTAAAGCCGCCAAAGCTCCCATTTGAGGTCATCATATTGCTTTGCCAGAACCCCCACATATAGAATTCCGATCACTTTTCCCTCGACATCATGAATGGGATCATAGGCACTCAGGTACCAGTCCCGCACCACGAAGGCCCTGTCGTACCAGTTGCGGTTGTTTTCCAGCACCTTGTCATAGACATCGGTGCTCACCCGTGTGCCGATCGCCTTGTTTCCGTTGGGAAGGGTGACATTGGTGGCAATCCTGGTATCCCACTGGAAGATGGTCATCGTACCCAGGTGCCGGTCTTCATACATCTTGTCCTCAAACACGATGGACCGAATCTTGTCCACCAGGGCATGGTTTCGATTCAGGAGGACTCCTGCATAAATGGCTCCCACAATGGTTCCTTTTTCATTTGTCACCGGGGCGGCCGCTACAAGAGCCATTCCCGAATCCTCGGAAGTTTTGGCCCGCTGTTTTGCCATTGGTGTGGGTTCAAAAACCATAAACGCCTTCTCCAGCAGATTTCCGCCTTCGGCCTTCAGGCGTGACGGTGAGAGTATGGAAAAGCCCTTCATGGCCTTACCCTTGAGGGCTTCACTCACAAAAGGGTCATTTGCCAGGTAGTCACCTGTGGTGTTGGGCTCGAGGGTTCGCAGAATAACCTTTCCCGTGCTGTCAGTCAGCGAGAGGAAATCGAAACCGAACATGGTTCGAGCCTCCTCCAGCCGGATGCGGGAATCGGGGGCGAGGAGGTTGCTATAGGCACCTTCCACCCGCTTTCCGGTGCCCAGGACGCTAACAAACAGATGCAGCCTGCTGAGCTCTCCATCGATAACACTCCAGGCTGATCCCAGGTCAAGACTGACACGGCGCTGGGCTTCGTTCAGAATGTTGCGGTTGATAAGCCATGCGCCCAACGCAGCACCCAGCAGTCCGAAAAGGACGATTACAAGAACGAAATTGAGAAACACCCGCACATGAAGTTTCATTCGCATCGTGCTATACTCCATACTTCATAATGGAATGTTGTTGGCATGTCATTTGCGTCCGTATTTCAGATGAATTTATCTATATAGCTTTCAAGATAAAGATTTTGGGTGCGTTATCGGTCGGGGATGATCGACAGTTTTTCAAGACGTCAGCCGCAAAAGGTCTATCCCCTCCCTGATGCCTTCCCAAAATCATTATTCTGAAAGCTATAGATATAGCAATGGCATGTCAATAATATTACCACAAATATCCAGTTTGTCGGGCGCCGGTTGCATGAAAGCATCCACGGTTCCTCACGGTTTCGCCCTTGCCTTTTTTAGGGTTATGTTGGTAATAGATATCTGACAGGATTCTATCGTTTTCAATCCCATGCCAGGGTAACACCAATTGCTTCATATGAACGATTTTTCGCCAAAAAGCGGCAGATGATCTTTGACGTTGAATCACGGAAAAAATACCTTCTGACTGAGTCTTCGATGACATCATTCAATACCGAAAAAAAGCGGATGGGGGGATTTGGAGTTCGCTTTGAAGGGCGCATTTCGAGAGACCTTCGGTTCTTCAGAAGGACAATTCATCACATGGAGAACCATTGCATGTTCAGCAAAACCATCATGAAAACAGTTGCATTAACCATGGGATTTTGGGTGTTTGCTGCTGGGCTCGTTTTATCAAATCCCAAAAGTGGAACAGGCGTGTCGCAGGATGATGCCCTGCAAAAATTGATGGATGGCAACAATCATTACATAGAGAACAATCAGACCAATGCTGCAATGAGCCATTCTGCAACACGGACGTCGTTGATCAAATCACAAAAACCCTACGCCATCATTCTCACCTGTTCCGCAAATAACCAACCGGATGAATCGGAAAATGAAATATCCATTGAGCAACTGGAACCCGATAGTCGCGGTGGCAAGGCCTATAGACTTGTTTATCTGGTCAAGGTTCCAATTGACGTGTACTGGAAGTTTAAGACAGATTTTGATAACCGGTTTCTGGTGTCCAACAAATATATCCGGGAACACCATTTTATTTCGCGAAGTGATTCATCGGTTATTACCGAGAATAAATACGCCAATGCCCCGGATGTGTTTTTCAGGTGGCGGACCTCTGTGTTCCCGGAGGCGCATCGTTTGGATTTTGTTCTCTTGAATCCGGAAGCGTGCCAGCAGAAATTCCATTACGGAAGCATTCAACTGGATGCCGTAAAAGGGGGCACCCGGGTGACCCAGGCAGCGTATTTCGATTTTTGGGGTGTTTTTCTGTGGGCACATAATCCGTTTGGAGGGGGGATGAGGGATTTTTTGATTTACACCGCGCGATGGGAGCAGAAAATAGCTTTGGAGCTCAAATACCGCTATGCCGTTGAAGCCGGCAAATAATTCAGGAAGGGATAACGGTTATGTTGAGATGGCGCCAGATGCTTCAACTGATATCAATCCTTTGGCTTGCTGCGCTTTTGCTGGCTGGCTGTACTGTGCCCCATATCCGGCCAACGATGATTACTGACGGCGTATCGACTGAAAATTGTGAGGCTTTTTTTTTATCACTGGATCAACAGATTGCTGAAGCCGGCGTGATGGATTCAGGTGCGTTCCGGGTAAAGGGCTACCCTTACTTGCGGGCAAATCGTTTTTTGGCCTCCTTTCGAGAAGAGGCCATGGACAGGGACGCATTTACAGCATGGGTGGACCACATGCAGTCTCTGGATCATGAGGGTCGCAGATATGAAATTGCCAACCTGCCGACTGCGAATGGCTCTGCCCTGCTCCCGGCGGATAGCATAACCGACCCTGGCGAAAATGTGGTTACCTGCGGCAATCTTCTAAAGGCCCTGGACTTTCAGGACGACAATTTCCGGGAACAGAGGCTGAAAAAACAGGTTGATGCACCCGATGAATATTGCCTGCTTCGCCGGATTCTGGGCCTTTACCCGCTGATCCGTGTATTTGTTTCAATGGGTGTGGACAATTGGCATGCCGATGCAAAAAAAAGTTTCTCCACCATGCCTCCGACAGCGTGGACAAGCACCCGTTATGTCCCGGAGAAATCCGGTGAACGGCCTTCAATCCATCAGATCATTGCACAAACCCGGCGGGATGCCTTGGGTATTCCAGACTATACGCCCAGGGATTTGAAGGCGCTTTTCCAGATGTATGCCCCGGCCTGGGACGTTCAGACACAGGACGACCATGACCGAATCGGTGCCCCGTTCTGGACCCGCGAAGGGGAGCTTGGCGTCGATACCGGTATGCCCCTGATCTATACGCTTCTTTCCTTTACGCGTTTTGGAAAGAATATTCTATCCCAGCTCAATTACATCATCTGGTTTCCATCCCGTCCCATGAAAAATGCTCTGGATATTTATGGGGGATTTCTGGACGGGATCAATTACCGCGTGACGCTGGATAAAAACGGAGAGCCACTGCTTTATGAAACAATTCACAACTGCGGATGTTACTACATGGCCTTTCCGACAAAAAAGCTGCAAGTCCGTGAAACGATCGATTACGCGGAATCACCATTGATCCTTCAGACGCCGGAAGTCGATCCGGTCAGCGAATTCATGACCGTTGCCATAACGAGCCGGACGCATGATGTTCAGCATCTCTATCCGCTGGCACGTGACACGCAATCGGAGTCAGTCGCCTATTCTCTGGCTGACTATGGGCAGCTCCGAAGCCTCCCCCGTCATAAAGACGGGCGAGCCAGCATGTTTGACCAGAATGGTGTGGTAATCGGGAGTGAAAGACTGGAACGCTTTATCCTCTGGCCAACGGGTGTTCTTTCCCCTGGATCCATGCGACAGTGGGGTCGTCAGGCAGTTGCTTTCGCGGGCATCCGCCATTTTGACGATCCGTTCTTTATGGAGAAAATTTTCATGGAAAAAGACTTTTAACAAATCCTTTTTCCAAAGCGTCCTTTGACTTATCGACAAGTAAGGTATGGCGTCTCCCAGTCGCTGGAGAAGCCATACGGTGTTACGTGATTGCTTTTCGGGACAGCTTGTATTGAAAACTGTCTGCCAGAGCCTGCCAACTGGCTTCAATAATGTCTTCTGATACACCGATGGTGCTCCAGACATGGTCCTCGTCGCGGGATTCAATGGATACCCGTACCCGGGCCGCGGTTCCCAGCCGACCGTCGATGACACGAACCTTGAAATCGACCAGGCGCATGCGATTCAGATGGGGATAGAATTTATCCAGTGCCTTTCTCAGGGCATTGTCCAATGCGCTGACCGGGCCGCTTCCTTCGGCAGCCGTAATTTCCTTTTGTCCGGCAACCGATATCTTGATGGTCGCATGGGCCGTACAGGGTTGATCCCGGTCTTTTTCGATGGTGACCCGAAAGGATTCCAGATCAAAAAATGGCTTGAATTGCTCGGTCATCCGTTCGATCAGAAGTTTGAATGATCCATCAGCCGCATCAAACGCATACCCTTCCTGCTCCATCCGCTTGATTTCCGTAACGATTTTCTGACTGTCAAAACCATTTTCACTCAGATCGATTCCCAGTTCCCTGGCCTTGTATTCAATATTGCTGCGTCCGGCCAGATCCGACACCAGAACGCGTCGTTTGTTCCCCACCCGGGATGGATCCACATGCTCATAGGCGCGCGGATCTTTTCGAATGGCACTGACATGAACCCCGCCTTTATGGGCAAACGCACTTTTTCCCACAAACGGACGGGAATTTCTGGGAATCATGTTTGCGGTCTCATCCACAAATCGGGACAGCCGTTTCAGCCGGGTCAGGTTCTCTTCGGTAATACAGGGCCGATTCATTTTCAGGCACAGAATTGGGATGATCGTGGTCAGATCCGCGTTACCGCACCGCTCGCCATACCCGTTAATGGTCCCCTGCACCAGTGTGGCGCCGGTCCGGACCGCGGTGATGGAATTGGCGACAGCCAGACCGCAGTCATTATGGGCATGAATGCCCAATCGAACCGGGTTGTCCCCTTTCACCGGAATCACTGCCTCCCGAACCTTTTCAATCGCCATTGCCACAAAATCCGGCAGAGACCCGCCATTGGTGTCGCACAGAACAAGGGTATCGGCCCCTCCCTGCATGGCCGACCGAAGCGTTTTCAGGGCATAGTCCGGATTTTCCCGATATCCGTCAAAAAAATGCTCGGCATCGTAGATGACTTCCCGTCCATGACGCTTTAAAAACGACAGGGTTTCCGCAATCATGGCCAGATTTTCTTCCAGAGAAATGCCCATGATCTTTTCGACATGCAGATCCCAGGTTTTTCCAAATACCGTCACAACCGGTGCACCGGATTTTAACAGCGCACCCAGATTGGCATCTTTCGCCGGATCGATTCCGGGTCTGCGGGTCGAGCCAAAAGCGGTCAGTTTGGCATGTTTGAAATCCAGCCGCCTGGCCAGCTCAAAAAACTGCATGTCCCGCGGATTCGATCCCGGCCATCCCCCCTCGATGTAGTGAATGCCGGTTTCATCCAGACGCATGGCAATGTCGATTTTTTCTTCCGCCGAAAAGGCGATGTCCTCACCCTGGGTGCCATCCCGCAGGGTGGTGTCATACAGTTGCAGGGATTCCATACGGATTTTCCTTATTTTTTGGACCGGTTCTCCGGCCGAAGGGACCGGACCGCCGCGCCAGCCCGCCACATTTCGGAATTTTTAAGCACATCCAGCTCTTTTTCCAGTTTCACGCGATAATCAGATGCGCTGTTGACCTCCAGGACACGCCGGGTTTCTTTTCCGCTGATGACACTTTCGTACAGATCCGCAAATACAGGCGCAACCGCATCCCGAAACCGGGGCGCCCAGTCCAGTGCCCCCCGTTGGGCTGTCGTGCTGCAACTGGCAAACATCCAGTCCATGCCATTCTCGGCAACCAGACGGATCAGGCTCTGGGTCAACTCTTCCACAGTTTCGTTGAAGGCTTCGCTGGGGCTGTGTCCATGCTTGCGCAGCAGGGAATACTGGGCATCCATCACACCGGCCAGACAGCCCATCAGAACACCCCGCTCGCCGGTCAGATCGCTGTGAACCTCTTTTTCAAAGGTGGTGGGGAACAGGTATCCGGATCCAATGGCCATTCCCAGAGCCATGACCCGTTCCGAGGCCCGGCCCGTATGATCCTGATGCACCGCAAAACTCGCGTTGATGCCACTGCCATTCAAAAAATTGGTCCGGACGGTTCGACCCGATCCCTTTGGCGCCACCAGAATGACATCCACATTCTCCGGCGGAATGATACCGGTCTGCTCTCGATACACAATGCCGAATCCGTGAGAAAAATACAGGGCATCATTGGGATTCAGGCACGCTTTGATTGCCGGCCACATGGCTACCTGACCGGCATCGGACAGCAGGTACTGAATCACGGTTCCCCGTCTGGCCGCATCTTCAACCGAAAACAGGGTCTGGCCGGGAACAAACCCGTCTTTGACCGCACGATTCCAACTGTCTCCACCTTCGCGCTGGCCCACGATAACGCGAATACCATTGTCTTTCAGGTTCAACGCCTGTCCCGGTCCCTGAATTCCATAGCCGATCACGGCCACGGTTTCCTCAGCCAGTACCCTGCGCGCCCGATCCAGTGAAAATTCATCGGATGTCACCACATCTTCGATTACACCACCAAAATCAATCTTTGCCATTGTTTTTCCTCTCGTAATTTGATTTTCGTTTTCATGCTTTTCCCTTCAGCCACTCTATTTCGGTTCCCGGAACAGGGCAACCGTCCCGGTTCTGGCGATTTTCTTGATGCCGATGGGTTTTAACAGATTCAATATGGCCGTCATTTTTTCCTCATCACCGGTCACTTCCAGAATATAGTGTTCCAGCCCGGCATCGATGATTTTACACCTGAAAATATCGGCAATCCGCAGAATCTCGGCCCGGCTTTCCGCCCGTGCCCGAACACAGATCAGGGCCATCTCCCGCTGAACCGCCTTGTTCTTTTCCATGATTCGGACCTTGATCACATTGATCAGCTTGTTGAGCTGCTTTTCGATCTGCTCGATCATCAGCGCATTCGCCCGGGTCACCAACGTAATCCGGGATACCAGGGGATCCATGGTTTCCGCCACACACAGGCTGTCAATATTGAATCCCCTGCCGCTGAACAGGCCCGACACCCGGGATAATACGCCGGGCTGATTGTCCACCAGCATGGTGATGACATGTTTGGGATCTTCTGTCTGCATAACCATCCTTTCCATTTAAACCAGCAGCATTTCGGTGATCGGTGCACCTGCCGGAACCATGGGATACACACACTCCTCCCGATCCACCCAGAAATCCATGATTGCGACTTTTGGGGAACTCAACCCGGCTTTCAGAACCGGTATGACCTCCTCCGGTGTAGTGGCACGCAGGCCGACTGCGCCATAGGCCTCTGCCAGTTTGACAAAATCAGGGGCGTGCTGCATGTCAGTGCAGGCATACCGTTTGTCATAAAACAGCTCCTGCCACTGCCGGACCATGCCCAGGTACCGGTTGTTCAGGATGACGATCTTGACCGGCAATCCGTACTGAACCGCAGTGGCCAGTTCCTGGCTGTTCATCTGAATGCTGCCGTCTCCGGCGATATCCACAACGGTTTTATCCGGGCAGGCCATCTGCGCCCCGATGGCCGCCGGAAGCCCATATCCCATGCATCCCAGTCCGCCGGATGTCATGAAGTGATCCGGCCGGTCAAACAGGTAGTATTGGGCCGCCCACATCTGATTCTGTCCGACTTCAGTCGTGATGATGGCTTGACCCCGGGTCAGCTCATACAGTTTTTCCACCACATACTGGGGCTTGATGATATGGGTTTGGTCGTAATTCAACGCCCCTTTCTGCCGCCATGACGCAATCTGATCCAGCCATTCGGCCCGCTGCTCTGACAGGTCATCTCCCCATTTTTCCGAATCAAGCAGTTGATTCAGATGCCGCAACGCCATCCGGCAGTCACCCACCAGAGGCACAGTGACCAGAACATTTTTTCGAATGGAGGTGGGATCGATATCGATATGCACAATTTTGGCCTGGGATGCAAAGGCATCTGTTTTTCCGGTGACCCGGTCATCAAACCGGACGCCGACCGCCAGAAGCAGATCACAGGAGCTGGTCGCCATGTTGGCGGTATAGGTTCCATGCATGCCGATCATGCCGAGGCTGAGTGCATCGGTGCCAGGAAACGACCCCAGCCCCATCAGGGACGTGGTCACCGGCATGACGCATGTGTGAGCCAGTTCGGTCAGCTCGTGGGAAGCCCTGGACAGAATGACGCCACCACCGGAAAAAATCAGGGGGCGGCTGGCCTTCTGAATCAGTTGCACCACCTTTTCCAACTGTCGTTTGTTGGGCCGGTAGGTCGGATTGTATGACTTTAAATGAACGGATTCTTTCAGGGAAAACACAGTCTGTGCTTTTGTCAGATCCTTGGGAATATCCACCAGAACCGGACCCGGCCTTCCGGATCGGGCAATCATGAAGGCTTCCCGTAAAATTCGGGCCAGATCGTCAATTGACTTGACCAGATAATTGTGTTTGGTGCAGGGCCGGGTGATGCCCACGATATCCACTTCCTGAAAGGCATCGTTTCCGATCAGATGGGTCGGAACCTGGCCCGTGATCACCACAATGGGAATCGAATCCATGAATGCCGATGCGATACCGGTGACCGTGTTGGTGGCGCCGGGCCCGGATGTCACCAGGCATACGCCGACCTTGCCGCTGGCCCGTGCATATCCGTCCGCGGCATGAACCGCTGCCTGCTCGTGTCTGACCATAATATGGCGAATTTCGGTTTTGACCAGCTCGTCATAAATATCGATGACCGCGCCTCCAGGAAATCCAAATATCGTATCAACGCCTTCTTCCTTCAATACGGCCATCAGGATCTGTGCGCCGGTCAATCTGTTTCCTTCTGCTTCCTTCAACTGCTGTGACATGGTTTTTTCCTTTAAAAAAATAGGTCTTATCAGACAGATTTGGACCTATTTCAGATCAAGTCCTTTCCCTGATTTTTTTATTACCGGACAATCGCGCCCTGGCTGGCTGATGACACCCGTTTTGCATATCGGGCCAGGTAACCGTGCCGAATGCGGGGCTCCGGTCTTTGCCATTGGGACAGCCGGTTTTTCAGAACCGAATCATCCACCTTCAGGGTGATGGTTTTGGCCGGGATATCGATAGCAATGACATCTCCTTCATGAACCGCGGCAATGGGTCCGCCCTGCATGGCCTCAGGCGACACATGGCCAATGGCCGCCCCCTTTGTTCCGCCGGAAAATCGGCCATCCGTGATCAGGGCCACATGGGCGTCAAGACCCATGCCGACAATGGCGGAGGTCGGGGACAGCATTTCTTGCATGCCAGGCCCGCCCATGGGGCCTTCATAGCGGATGATCACCACATCACCCGGGTTGATTTTGCCGGACAGAATGGCCTCACAGGCAACGGTTTCGGAATCGAACACCCGTGCAGGCCCCTCATGCCGAAGCATTTCCGGCCGGACAGCCGACTGTTTGACCACACATCCGTCCGGGGCGATATTTCCATACAGAATGGCCAGCCCACCCTGCTCATGATAGGGATTATTGATAGAATGAATGACATCCGGATCTTTGATCAATCGATGCTCCAGAATTTCCGCGACAGTCTTTCCGGAAACCGTCCGGCAGTCGGAATGAATCAATCCGGCCTTGGAAAGCTCCCCCATCACTGCATAAATACCGCCGGCCTGGTTGAGATCCTCGACATGATGGGCGCCGCCCGGACTTAACGAACAGAGATGCGGGGTCTTTTGGCTGATGGTGTTGATCTGATTCAGATCAAACGGAATTCCGGCCTCATGGGCGATGGCGGCCAGATGCAGCACCGTATTGGTGGAGCAGCCCAGGGCCATATCCACGGTCAGGGCGTTCTGAAAAGCCTTTTCCGTCAGGATTTTTTTGGGGGTCAGCCCCTGTTTCAGATTGTGCATGATCTGCATACCGGCCTGTTTGGCCAGGCGGATACGGGCGGACATGACTGCGGGAATGGTACCGTTTCCGGGAAGCCCCATGCCTATGGCTTCTGTCAGGCAGTTCATGGAATTGGCCGTAAACATGCCTGCACAGGAGCCGCAGGTTGGGCATGCGGCATCCTCAATTTCATCCAGTTCGGCTTCAGTCATTTTCCCTGCCCGAACCGCGCCAACGGATTCAAACACCGTGATCAAATCGATTGCCTTTTTGTTGGACGGATTCGGGTGCCGGCCAGCCAGCATGGGGCCGCCACTCAGCATGATGGCCGGTAGGTTCAGTCGGGCTGCAGCCATGAGCATGCCCGGCACAATTTTGTCGCAACTGGCCACCAGGATCAAGGCATCAAAGGCATGCGCCATGGCCATGACCTCGACCGAATCCGCGATCAGTTCCCGACTGGCGAGCGAATATTTCATTCCCTCATGATTCATGGCAATACCGTCGCAGACACCAATGACTCCGAATTCTACGGGGGTTCCACCGGCCATATAGACGCCGGCCTTGACCGCGTCTACCAGTGTATTGAGATGAACATGTCCGGGAATGACGGCGTTGGCAGAATTGGCAATACCGATCAGAGGCCTTGAAATTTCTTCTGAAGAGTACCCCATTGCCTTGAACAGAGATCGATGGGGGGCCCGTTCGATGCCCAGCGTGACGTGTTGGCTTTTCATTGCAATTTCCTTTTTTTTGTAAAAAAAAATCCGTTACCAGCTTAGGGCTGATAACGGATTTTTAAGAAGAATGTGTATGTAAAAATCAGGCCATTATCAACCACTCGCCTCGTAGGGAAGGACGACTCCGCCTACGAGGACAATAATGACGATAAAATTGATGATGGCGTTAAAATTTTTCATATATGGAATCGGTTGATGATAAAGATTGATTCATTCCTAACAGGCTTGGCTGAGAAATGTCAAGCCCAAATTTTGGGCCATTTCCCTCGCAACTGGAACTGAATCCGGGATTTGAGTCTGTCATGACAGCAAAATCAATGGATTTTTTCCACAGCCATCACGCATGGGTCGGCAGATTTTCCCACACCATGAAAGAGGAATGTGAATTCCGGTTAATGGCCTTGCCTGCTTGGTATTAATCTGTGTTCTGAACCCGATTCCTGATCCTTTCATTTGTTGCCTTGGTCTTTTCCTTTACCTGTGAGCCTGCTTCTCTGAGCTTTTGCTTTGACTGTGAGGCGATCGCCCGGGCTTCTTCATTTGACAAAAATCCATTCTTGTCTCTATCCATCGTATCAAATTTTTTGGCGCAGTCTCCGGTATCACAATTGGCAATGTATTCACTCTGACTGATTTTGCCGTCCTTGTTTGCATCCATCGAGTTAATCTGCTGATTGATGTTACCGCTGACCTGCCCCGCAGGCTGCTGTGCCACTGCCGGGAGGGCCAGAAAGAGCAGAAGCACAACAACAAACATCCATTTTAAGTATTTCATTTTTTATCTCCTTTGGTTATGATACAAATAATGTGATTTTGGGACCGACTTCTCATTCTTTGGATCATTTGATATCACAATATATGATCTGAGATACGAAAATCAAGTTTAAACTTTAAGGATGAAGCGGCAAGCATATTTCATTGGGATCGATATAATGGAAAAAAAACGAAAAGCCGTTTTTCATCATTATCGGGGGCTGCAGAATGAATCGCTTCATGAACTGATCACAGCGGTTTTGGGCCATATGCCGGATGAATTCCAAAACATGGCTGATGAAGATGATCCGGAATGGGGGGATGATTCATCCGATTCAAAAACCCAACCCGTGGCGATCCAGAATGTCAATCAGGAACTGGTAGTTGCCTACCTGGAAGGGCATACCGGATTTAGTTCGGCTGTTCAGGCCGCCTATCTGGATGAAATCAATGCCGACAGTCCCAATTTTGCTCTGTTTAAAAACTATTTTCTTCAGGCCAATCCCAGGCTCATGCATCTGTTGATTCACTGTATCGCGGACAATCCCACTGACCCATCCCTACTGAACGATCTGGCGATTCTGCATGAATCCATGTGTATTCTGGATGAACTGATAACGTTGTATGGCCGGGCCTGTGTTCTGGAAAATGATCCGTTTGCGTTTGCCGGTCTGGCTGAGGCGTTTTATTACAACACCGTGATGGATGGATTCGATGCATTTTACGAACTCACTAAAATTGTAGGAGATAATCCGGAAAAAATGGCTATCGTTGATTATCTGATAACCAGTCATGTGCCGGAACAGCGTTCAAAGGAGCCGTTACCCCAATGAGTGAGATACGAATGACAGGTGAAATCCGAACCGATTATGATTGTGAAACTTCGGGGCTGCCTGCGGAACGATGGGCCGAAGCCGTTTTTAAAATCGGGGAAGAAGAGATCATTTTTGAGGTGAGTGTCGAAAAATCGGTTATTGTTGCGATCATGGTTGGAGAAGATACAGGCTGGAAGGGTACGCTGGAGGGATTGAAACAGATGTTGAAGGGTGAAATCAAAGGCCCCAAACGAGATAAATCTTGACAAAATTCAAAAATCAACTAAAAATGCAGAGTTTTTAAATTTACATATGGATTGAGTCCATTTACAGGAGGTTCAGAAACATGTACGCTGTTGTGGCAACAGGCGGAAAGCAATATCGGGTTGAAACCGGAGATACCCTGCGGGTGGAAAAGCTGATTGGGGAAAAAGGCGATTCCATTCAGTTTGATCAGGTTCTGCTATATGCGGATGGTGAAAATATCAAAATCGGCAAGCCGACTCTGGATGATGTCCGGATTCAGGCTCATATTGTCGAGCAGGGCAAAGCCAGAAAAATTCTGGTTTTCAAATCCAAACGCCGTAAAGGGTATAAACGGACTCTGGGACATCGCCAGCAGTTCACCGCGGTCCGGATTGACAGTATCGAGGCAGCTTGAGTATACATTCAGTCGCAGGGGTTGACCGGATAGCGGTCTAACCCATATCAGGAGCATGTTGAAATGGCACATAAAAAAGCAGGCGGCAGTTCGCGAAATGGGCGGGACAGCAATCCCCAATACAGAGGTGTCAAGCGCTATGGCGGTGAAACCGTGACTGCCGGAAGTATTCTGGTGAGACAGGTCGGCACCAAAATTCATCCGGGCACCAATGTGGGGCTGGGAAGAGATTATACGCTTTTTGCATTGATCAATGGAACCGTATCGTATGAGCGGTATGGCCGTTCCCGTAAAAAAGTAAGTGTTTATGCCGAGTGAAATTCATCGATGAGGCAGTCATTACAGTTGCCTCCGGCAGGGGCGGCAGCGGGTGCATCAGCTTTAGAAGAGAAAAGTTTATTCCCAAAGGCGGACCGGACGGTGGCAACGGCGGTAAAGGGGGGGATGTCATTCTCCGATCATCCTCCCAAAAACGCACACTTTATGATTTCACCCACCGTGAACTTTTCAAAGCGGAGAACGGGGCCGGTGGCCAGGGAAACCTGAAAACCGGCAGGGACGGGGCGGATCTTGTCATTGAAATCCCATCCGGAACCGTGGTGATAAATGCGGAAACCGGCGATGTGATTCATGATTTTGCCGATTCCGATGAAACCTGTCTTCTGGCGGCAGGCGGCAGGGGCGGGAAGGGGAATGCCCATTTCAAGACATCGACCCATCAGACTCCCCGGTTTTCGCAACCCGGGGAGGCGGGCCTGACGCTTCGTATTCGACTGGTCCTGAAACTGATTGCAGATGTCGGCATCATTGGTCTGCCCAATGCCGGGAAATCAACTCTGCTAACCGCCATCTCTTCTGCCAAACCCAAAATTGGCAACTATCCCTTTACAACACTGACGCCCAATCTGGCAGTGGTTTATCCCAGAAAGGGTGAACCCTTTATAGCAGCAGACATCCCCGGCCTGATTGAAGGCGCACATCATGGCGTCGGACTGGGCATTCAGTTTCTGAAACATATCGAGCGAACCCGTGTACTGATTCATATGATTGATGTGTCGACCATTGATTCAGACAACCCCCTGCGGGAATACAAAACAGTCAATGCCGAACTGATCCAATACAACCCCTGTCTTCGCGAAAAACCCCAGATCGTGGTTCTGAATAAAATGGACCAGCCCGGGGGTGAGACAACGGCAGAGCTGTTTCGAAACGCCATTCGTTCGAAATCGATCTATGAAATTTCTGCTATCACCGGTCAGGGGCTGGACCGGCTGATCACACAGGTGGTCAACCTGCTGGATACTGCCGATGACAATCGAGAGAAAAACCCATTTTGACAACGCCAAACGGATTGTAGTCAAGGTCGGCAGCAATGTCCTGACAGAAGACTATGGCTTGAACCTGAACATTGTCCGGTCGATCAGCCGACAGATCTGCCGCCTGATCGACAGGGGTCTCGAGGTGATTCTGGTCTCATCGGGCGCCATGTCAGCCGGAATGCGAAAAATCGGGCTGTCCAGAAGACCGGATGAAATTCCCAAGCGACAGGCGGTGTCCGCCGTGGGACAGGCCGGACTGATCATGGAATATGAAAATGCGTTTGAGCGGTATGGCAACAAGGTGGCGCAGATTCTTTTGACAGGCGATAATCTGAGCAACCGCAAAATGTATCTCAACGCCCGAAATACCCTCTATACTCTTCTGTCCTGGCAGGTCGTTCCGATTATCAACGAAAATGACACAGTCGCCATCGAATCGATCAAATTTGGCGACAATGACAATCTGGCCGCATTGATCACCCTGATGATGGATGCGGATATCCTGATTATCCTGAGTGATATCGATGGCCTGTACAATCGTGACCCCAGGCGGTTCCCGGATGCCGAACTGATACCCATCATTTCCACCATTAAAAAAAATCTGGAAAAGCTGGCCAGTGATATTCCAGGCTCACTTGGCACTGGCGGGATGCTTAGCAAGATCAAGGCGGCCAAAAAAGTGACATCCGGCGGGATTCCCATGATCATTGCCAATGGAAACATGCCCGATGTGCTTGAAAAACTCTTTGACGGACAATCCCATGGCACATTTTTTGAACCCAGCAAGGAGCGTATGGCCAGCCGAAAATGCTGGATCGGCTACTCCATCAAACCCGAAGGGGTTCTGTTTCTGGATGAAGGCGCTGTTACAGCCATTGTACGCCGGGGGAAAAGTCTTCTGCCCAGCGGCATTGTCCGGGTTGACGGCGAATTTGGTGTGGGCGCAGCCGTGGAATTTAAAAGCCCTGACGGCGAGATCCTGGGTGCCGGACTGGTTAATTATGGTTCCACGGACATTCGAAAAATCATGGGCCTTCAATCTGCCCAGATTTCAGAACGGCTTGGTGAAAAACCCTATGATGAGGTGATTCATCGGGACAATCTGGTCATTACATCCGGTTGCACTGCCGGAACCATGAGTAGTGAGGTTTGCATATGACCGACTCCTTTACCATATCAGACATGGCCAAGGCCGCACGAGCCGCTTCCCGAAAGCTTGCCAAGTGTTCAACCAATCAAAAGAACACCATGCTGCGCAAAATGGCCGATCTGGTTGAGGCTCAGGCAGACCGGATTCGGGCCGAAAATCGGAGAGACATCGAATATGCCCATACAAAAGGGCTTTCTGCGGCCATGATCGACCGGCTGACCGTATCCGGCGCCACCATTCTGTCGATGGCCGCAGGACTGAGAGAAGTGGCGATGCTGCCCGATCCGGTTTCCGAAATCACCCGGGTCTGGAATCGCCCCAACGGGCTTCAGATCTGCAAAATGCGAATCCCCCTGGGGGTTATTGCCATCATCTATGAATCCCGCCCCAATGTAACCATGGATGCAGCCGGGCTTTGCCTCAAGGCGGGCAATGCGGCTATCCTGCGGGGCGGTTCAGAGGCCCTGCATTCCAATCGGGTCCTGGCAGATATCATTCGACAGGCTCTGAGCGAGACCGGTCTTCCGCTGGAAGCGGCCCAGGTCATTCCGGTAAGGGATCGCAGCGCGGTTACGGATCTGTTGCAACTGGAAGAATTTATTGATCTGGTTATTCCCAGGGGTGGAGAAGGGCTGATCCGGTTTGTCGTGGAAAACTCGCGGATTCCGGTTCTCAAGCATTATAAAGGCGTTTGCCATGTGTTTGTGGATGACACGGCAGATTCAGACATGGCGCTTTCCATCTGCATGAATGCCAAGGTGCAGCGCCCAGGGGTCTGCAACGCGATGGAAACCCTTCTGGTTCACCAATCCATGGCAACATCGTTTCTTCCCCTGGTGGCCGAATCCATGCAAAAAGCCGGTGTTGAGCTGAGGGGCTGCGATGTCTCCTGCCGAATGCTTCCGGGTATGATTCCGGCTACGGAAGCGGACTGGCCGACCGAATACAACGATCTGATTTTATCTGTCAAGGTCGTTTCCGGTATGGATGAGGCCATCACGCATATCGAAACCTATGGATCCAGTCATACCGATGCCATTGTCACACGGGATTATGAACGGGCCAGGCGCTTTGTTCGGGAAGTCGATTCATCCGTGGTTCTGGTGAACGCATCCACCCGATTCAATGACGGCAATCAATTGGGGCTGGGTGCTGAGATCGGCATCAGCACCACCAAACTCCATGCCTTTGGACCAATGGGACTTGAAGAGTTGACCGCGACCAAATTTGTCGTGATGGGTGACGGTCAAATTCGGTTCTGATTGATTCAAAACGGAAAATCCATGCGGATCGGACTCTTTGGCGGCACATTCAATCCGTTTCATTCCGGCCATTTACAGGCTTGCCGGGATATGATTACGCGGTTTTTTCTGGACCGCATGATCCTGATTCCGGCAGCCATTCCGCCCCATAAGCCACAGCAGGGACTGGCCAGTCCCACGGACAGGCTTGCCATGATCCGGTTGGCCACGGCCCGGTTTTCCAACATGGATGTTTCGGATATCGAACTGATCCGCCCCGGCCCTTCCTATACCGTGGACACACTGACTTTTTTCCGCCGGGGGTACCCGGATGCCGATGACCTCTTTCTGGTGATGGGCCTGGATGCGTTTCTGGAATTTCATACCTGGAAAAGCTGGCAGACCATTTTGAAAATATGCACAATCCTGGTGATGAACAGACCCGGGGCATATGGCGGTGAATTCAGGGATAAAAGCCAACTTTTCGATGCCTATGTCCGGAAATGGTTTGGCTATGATCTCGGTGAATCAATCAATTTATCTGAAAGTCTGTATTACCATCCCGATAATCGTCCACTCGTACTGACACCAATCGATTCGATGGATATTTCGTCCTCCCGAATTCGTCAAATGATCCGGGATGGTCAATCCATCCGATCCGTCGTACCCGAATCCGTGGTACGATATATATCTGAAAAAGGACTGTATCAATGAATGCGAATGAATTGAATGACCCCATCTTAAGCCCATATATCGCGGCCGCAATGGGTAAGAAAGCCTTTAACATCCGGGTAATGGCGGTTCGGAATCTGACCTCAATCTCCGATTATTTTATCATCTGCAGCGCCAGATCCAGCCGCCAGGTCGCCGCCATAGCCGAGCATATTCAAAAAGAGCTTCGAGATCATAAAAAAAAACCATTGGGAATCGAAGGAACAATCGAAAATCACTGGGTTTTAATGGACTACGGGGACGTGATCATTCATGTGTTTTACGAACCGGTCAGGCTGACATACAATCTGGAAGGCCTGTGGCGTGATGCGCCCGGCATGAACATACCGGACCCGATTGGTGCCAATACGGTTGATGAAACAGAGGATGACGATGATGACTAAGCGGTTATGTGTGCTAATGATTCTGGATGGATGGGGCATACGGGATTCCCGTGAGGCCAATGCAGTCAAACTGGCAAAAACGCCCAATCTGGACAATCTGACCGATCAATATTCATCCACCCGGCTTCAGTGTTCCGGTGAAGCGGTCGGGCTTCCGGACGGGATCATGGGAAATTCCGAGGTCGGACATATGAATATCGGTGCGGGCCGGGTTGTATATCAGGATCTGGTTCGAATCAATCTTGCGATTCGCAACCGGTCTTTTTTTTCAAACCCCACCCTGCTCGATATCATGAATGATGTCAAATTCAGAAAATCATCCCTTCATCTGATGGGGCTGGTATCGGATGGCGGTGTCCACAGCGATATGTCGCATCTGATCGCACTTCTGGATATGGCCCGGGAAAATGGTGTTGCCCGTGTCTGTGTTCATGCCATTCTGGATGGCCGGGATACGCCGCCGGACAGCGGTTCAGCCTATATCGAACAGGTTCAGGCGCATATCTGCCGAAACAATTATGGCGATATCGCGACGATATGCGGTCGGTTTTATGCCATGGATCGGGATAAACGATGGGATCGCATCGAGCAGGCATTCCAATTGTACACCAACGGCATTGGTCTGCATGAAACGGATCCGGTAGCTGCGGTCAGAAAGGCCTATTCACGGGGAGAAACCGATGAATTTGTCAAACCCGTGGTCATGGTGGATAAAGGTGATCACCCCATTGGGAGTCTTCAGGACGGAGATGGTGTGATTTTTTTCAATTTTCGGTCGGACCGAGCGCGGGAAATCACCCATGCCCTCAGCCAGTCTGATTTTGATGCATTTGACCGGCCATGGGTTCCCAACCTGGCAGGCTATGTCTGCATGACCCAGTATGACGAAAAGCTGCCGCTACCTACAGCATTTCCCCCGGTTCACCTGACAGAACTGCTGGGTGAAATTATCAGTCGAAATGGACTGCGTCAACTGCGCATCGCCGAGACTGAAAAATATGCGCATGTCACCTATTTTTTCAATGGCGGCGAGGAAACCCCGTTTCCGGGCGAGGACCGATGTCTGATCCCATCCCCCCGGGATATTCCAACCTATGATCATAAGCCGGAAATGAGCGCATTTGCCGTCACAGACGAGATGCTGACCCGTATTCATTCCCGTTCCTATGATTTGATGGTGTTGAATTTTGCCAATATGGACATGGTGGGACACACCGGAATTCTGTCAGCCGCAATCAAAGCCTGTGAAACCGTGGATGCCTGTGTCGGCAGAATTGTGACAGCAGTCCAGGCGCAGGGCGGAGCCGTCATGATCACGGCCGATCATGGAAATGCCGAAACCATGGCCGATGAACAGGGTAATCCCCATACGGCCCATACCCTGAATCCCGTACGCTTTATTCTGGTGGATGACACCCGAAAGGATGTTCAACTGAGGGAAGGTGCTCTGGCAAATATCGCACCGACCATTCTGGATGTGCTGGGTCTTGAAAAACCCGGTGCCATGACCGGTGATTCGCTGATTTTGCAGGCAGTTCATTCGGTTCATCGCGGTTGAATGGGCTGGCGTTAGGCATCACGCATCTGATGCTGACAGCACACCAATCTGTTTCAGAAAATCAATTCCATGCGCAGCCAGAAATGCTGAATTCAGCAGATTCTCCTTATTGTAGCACAAGGGATTTCCCTGCATATCCACCACCACACCGCCGGCTGCCATTATGATTGCATGGCCGGCTGCCGTGTCCCATTCCGATGTCGGGCCCAGACGTGGATAAAAATCCGCCTCACCGGCTGCCACGGCGCAGAATTTAAGAGAGCTGCCCCGACTGATGCAGGAATATGCAGGCAACCGGTTGAGTAACGTGTCCATATCCGGTGATTGATGAGACCGGCTCTGAACCACCCGTATTTTTGACTGCGGCTTCCATGCAACCATTTTAAGCGTCGTTTTGACACCGCGAAAATCCCGGGTACAGCCTCGGCGAACATTGCCCAGAAACAGAAGATCCAGAACTGGAACATAAATAACGCCCAATACCGGCTGATTGTCTTCAATCAATGCGATGTTGATGGTGAATTCGCCATTTTTCCGAATGAACTCCTTAGTACCGTCCAGAGGATCCACCAGCCAGAACTGATGCCAGTTTTTTCGTACCGCATAGGGTATGGATTTGCCTTCTTCCGACAATATGGGAATGTCCGGGTAACGTTCGGTCAGTCCGTGGCTGATAATTCGGTGAGAGCGGGTGTCGGCCTGAGTCAACGGGGATTCATCCGCCTTGTAATCAACGGTGAAATCTGTGTCGTAAATTTCCAGTACCGCCTTGCCGGCTTCGACAGCCAGTAATCCCAGAAAATCCATATTGATATGATCGATCTGCATGTTTACTAACCTTTTGGGTTTTCAGAATAAAAAGATATCTACCGCTTTTCTCCTGACGTCTTATCTTCTTTACCGCGTATATCCGGCCCGCTCCAGATACAAAAGAACTTCCTGAACCGCTTCATCCGGGGTTATTTCCGTGGTGTCGATATACACTTCCGGATTTTCAGGCGCCTCATAGGGGTCGCTGATACCGGTGAATTCCTTGATCAATCCGGCACGGGCCTTGGCATACAGCCCCTTGCGGTCGCGGCCTTCGCAAACTTCAAGTGGTGTTCCGACGTGGAGTTCGATAAAACCGCCGTACTGTTCAATCAGCCGCCGAATCTGCCTGCGGGTACCGGCATATGGTGCGATAGGCGCACAAATGGCAATCCCCCGGTTTTTGGTGATTTCACTGGCTACGTATCCGATGCGGCGGACATTGATATCCCGATGTTCGCGGGAAAATCCCAGCTCGCTTGACAGATTCTGCCGGACAATGTCCCCGTCCAGAAGTGTGACCGGCCTGCCTCTCATTTCCAGAAACCGGGCATACAGAATCCGGGCGATTGTTGATTTTCCGGCGCCGGACAGACCGGTAAAGAAAATGGTGAATCCCTGCTTATGACGTGGGGGATAGGCCTGCTGAAGCGTCTCGATCACTTCCGGAAAGCTGAACCAGTCCGGAATTTTCCGGCTGGTGCGAAGCTTTTGATGAAAATCATCGTCACTCAGGGTAACCGTGCGGACACCGTTGGGAGTTTCGCTGACAGGCAAATATGAATCGTCATCCACTACATACGCCATTTCTTCGACCGGCAGCACCTCGATGCCCAACTCCTGATCGAATGACAGAGCCAGTTTCTTTGCTGCGTCTTTCTCATAAAATGGTTTACCCTGGCTATCAAGCCCCGGACTGGCGTGATTGGGCCCAATGATGAAATGGGTACAACCATAGTTTTTCCGCACAATGGCATGCAGAATGGCTTCACGGGGGCCGGCCATTCGCATGGCCAGCGGCAGCAGGCTGAGTTGCATCATGTTGGCGGGATAATTCCGGGCCGCTGCCAGATAACAGTGAATCCGTGTGTAATAATCGATGTCTCCGGGTTTACCCCGCCGTGCCACCGGATGAAGAAGCAGATTGGCTTTGGCTCGGGCCATGGCTCTCAGGGTCATTTCAAACTGTGCCCGGTGCAGCGGCTGCCGGGTCTGGTATCCCACCACACGGCGCCAGCCAAGCTTTTTGAACAGCGCCCGCATTTCAAGAGGCGAATGCCGAAGCGATTTGAAGGCGGAATGGAGGGGCAGTTGCACGCCTTCAATTTTTCCACCGATATAATGCCGGCCTGCGAAATTGAATAAATAATCCACTCCGGGGTGACTGACATCCTGTGTTCCATAGATCACCTCGGCCTCTCTTTTTTTGTCAATGGGCCAGATGTCTTTGATATGAAGGATGGCGAGCATGAACCCCTCGTTGTCCCGAAGCGCAATAGACTGGCCTGCTTCGACGCTTTCGGCCTGGGAATCCGATACACCCAGACAAATCGGAATCGGCCACAGGGTGCCATTCTGAAGCCGCATGCGATCCAGTACCGACTCGTAATCGGTGCGGTTCATGAACCCGGTTAACGGAGAAAATCCGCCGTTCATCAGCAATTCCAGGTCAGACACCGAAGATCGGGATAATGTGATGCTTTGCAGGCTGGTTGACAGATTCTTCAAGATTACGGCTCTTTCTGAATCCACAATCAGATTAACCAGATCACCGCAATGTGCAGTTGGGGCTGCCGTCATTAATCTGTTTCCTTAATCAAGTTTAATATCTTTGAATCAAGTCCATATATCGTATTGTATCACATCTGAATCTTTTTGCGTTACCATTCAATTCTGACTTTTTAAGGGGGTATCAGGATTGGCAGATGCTCACCGGTCTGCCGTTCCGGGTAACGATTTTTTAAATGCATCGGCATGGCTCTGACCGGCTGACCGGGTTTAAGTTCCAGCGTCAGAGGATTCGTTCGATACATTGGCGTCATGGAGATCAAAACGCCGGTAAATGCGCCAAACGGCAAGGATTTCAAAAAGCCGGACTGCTCGAACCGGGTGATGATGGGGCTGCTGAAAGATGGAAAGCAGCCGATGGTTTGTGTGTTGATGGCGACATTTCCGAGCAGCAGCCGGCTGATGCGCCTGATTTTCCATGCACTGAAGAGCCGGATCTGATGTCGGACCGGTTTTGGAAAAATCTGTTTCATTCGTCTGGAGAAGCCATTCAGTGCATATCTGTTGATCAGTCCGATATAGACGCGGTCCCGTGTCACGCGAAAAACTTCTTTCAGGGTTTGAATATGGTCATTTACAAACTCAAGCGAAAAAACCAGGGTGGCATAATGAAATGAATTGTCTTCAAATGGCAGATCTTCCGGGTTTGTTCGAAAAAACTCGGCCCGATGTCCGGTTATCTGGCGTGCGATTTCCAGCATATAGGGTGATGGATTGATGCCGGTGACGGAAAGACCGGAATCAATATGGCTTCTGAGACTCTGTCCGGCGCCGCAACCGATATCCAGAATGGTTTTCCCCCGCAGGGGTTTCAGCATGTCCTGCATCAATTGTGTATGCAGCAAAGCCGCAGTTTGATTTTCGGGTTGATCCCACCACTTTGCATATGCTCTGGATGTATGAAAGTCAAAAATATTGCCCATATTTTTATTATTAAGAGAAAGGATGCCGTTAATCAAGATAAAAGACTTTCTGAATTGTGATCGATAGGCTATAACGGCCGGAAATCGTGTTGCGTGCCGCGTCTGTTTGATACCTGTTCATGAATCCTCCCGTGTCATCATCCCCAAGGATGAAAATGGTTTCCGGTTGCACGGGGCCATCACAAGGAAGCGTTCCGACGTAACACGTAATGCCTAAAACCGGATTCATTTTCACGATACGCGCTTAAATCCCAATTAACATATCCCTATGCTGCTCACCCATATCAAACTGCTATTGACCGCCATCTTCTGGGGCGGCACATTTATTGCCGGACGGATTGTGGCACAGAACGTCACACCATTTTCCGCCGCTTTTTTAAGGTTTTTGATTGCAACCGTCATCCTGCTGGCTATTGTCTGGCGAATGGCGCTGAAATTTCCCCGGTTGACCGGGCGTCAGGCCGGGGTGATTGTCCTGCTGGGAATGACCGGTGTGTTTTTCTACAACTTTTTATTTTTTCTGGGATTGAAGCATATCGCTGCGGGACGGGCCTCGTTGATTATCGCCATGAATCCGGTCCTGATCAGCGCCGGTTCGGCCGTTTTTTTTCGTGAAGACATTTCCCCCCTCAAGCTGTTTGGTATCCTCCTGTCTGTTTTCGGAGCACTGGTGGTCATATCCCGTGGGCACCCGATGCAGATATTTCAGGGTGAAATCGGATGGGGTGAGCTCTATATTCTGGGATGCGTTTTAAGCTGGGTCTCATTTTCGCTGATTGGAAAGCTGATTCTCGGTTCATTGTCCCCCCTGATATCCATTACGTATTCATCACTGGTCGGTATGCTGGCACTCTTGATTCCGGCAAGTATGGAGGGGATGTGGGGGAATATGTCAGCCTACCGGATGATTGACTGGGTGGGGTTTGTTTATCTGGGATTTTGCGGAACGGTGTTGGGGTTTGTCTGGTATTATCAAGGCATTCAAAAGATCGGGCCGACACGGGCCGGCCTGTATATCAATTTTGTGCCGGTATCAGCGGTGATCATGGCATGGCTGATGCTGAACGAACCGGTCACACTGTCACTTCTTCTGGGTGCGGTTCTGGTCAGTTCCGGGGTATATCTGACCAGTCTGAAAAGAAACGGGCTACAGTAAGGGATACCTGCCGGTCAAAACCCGTGTAATCCGTACCATCCGATGATCAAGGCTGTTAAAATCTGGATTTGGGCAGATAATAAACCAGAACCAGTGCGATAATGGGCGCAACGGCAATCCAGTTCAGCACGGGCACGATTCCGAAAATATCGGCAAGCTTTCCGGTTACAGGTGTCAGGACACCACCGGTCCCCAATGCAAATCCCATCATCAGGCTGGAGGCCATGGATTTTCCCTTGGGCGCCAGTTGCTGGGCCAGGGCGACCCCCAACGGAAGAATGGCCAGGGCAAAGAAGCCGGTCAGAAAGCTGCTGATATAAATCCAGGGACCAGGCAGATGCAGCATCAGCAGAATACAAATCGGGGTGATGACATGTGTCGTGTAAAAGATGGGTTTATGCCCGATTCGATCGGACAGATGGCCTGCGATCAACCCACTGATGGCACCGGCAATGGTGAAGGCGGAAATCACACCACCGATTGAAACCAGCGAATATCCCAGCCTGGCATAATGCACCGGCAGATAGGTTAAAATTGACTGACTCACAAAAGCCCGCAGTGCCATGATCATCCAGATCATCAGAATGGGTTTCCATACGGTTCCGAATACTTCCCGCAACGAACCGATGAGCCCGAAATTCTTTAATCCCTCACTCAGGGGATATGGCGCCATAAAATACAGAAAGACCATTGGAACCAGTCCCGGCAGCATGACCCAGGGCATGGCCGCAAGGTCATAGCGGCTCACATAGGCGGAAATGAACAACGGACCCAATCCAAATGCCAATGTGCCACCCATGTTGAATACGGACATGGAGAATCCCAGATGCCTGCCGGAATAGGTGGAAACCATTCCGGCAACCGTTGGATGAAACATGGATGACCCAATGGAGCCGATGCAGACAAAAAACAGCAGTGTCCAGAAATCCTGCGCAATCCCAACGAGCGAGGTGAAAACGATCACCATCAGCGGGCCTCCCAGAATAAAAAAGCGGGTCCGATAATGATCGGCCACATATCCGATGGGGGGCTGAACCACAAACGCCAGAAAACGGCTGGCGCCGGTGATGATGCCAACCTGGGTAAGTGTCAATGAAAAATGGGACACAAAAGAGGGGATCAGCGGGTTGATGAATGCGCTATAAAAATCACCGACAAAATGAATCAATGTCAGGGCCGCGATCATTCTGACATCGGCTTTTTCAGAAAAGGGCAACGGAGTGCCTTTATGGTGAATCATGATTTATCTGCCAGGTCAAAACTCGATTCTGACGATGGCTCCCAATGTAATGGTATCCCCGTCGATATCTTCTTTAATCTCTTCGTAGTTCCAGTTGTTAAACCGGTAATTACCGTTGATATCCAGATAGACTGACGGAAGGATTTCCAGATCTACTCCTGCCCTCAGTGCATAAAACGGCTCTTCCATGAATTTGTCATCCGCATACCAGATTCCGATTCCCAGGCCTGCATACAGGCCTCTTCCAATGATGAGATATGCCTCCGGCGCCCAGGCAGTTTTATCGGGCAGAATAATTCCATCCGGTGCCACTTCCAGATCAAATTCAAGTTTCAGCATGGATGTGGGGATGAGCTGGTAAGAGACAATTCCGGAAAAGCCATCCTCATTTATATTTTCAGTGTCGATGCTGTCAACTGTCGTCCAGTACTGAGCACCGATTCCCAAACGGTGAAGGGTTTCTGAAGATCCGGTTGAAGAAATCATCAAAAAACAGATGCCGGCCAGCATGCTCGTCAGACATTTTTTCATACATTTCTCCTTTTTTAATCTGGTTTGGCTTAATCGTTTGACTGGTCATTACGGAAACAGAACCCAAATGATATTGAAATGACAGGTTAAAATTGGCTAAGGAGTCAATCTGTTCAGGTTTTCCTGTCCATTCCCATCTGGTTTTCATACGCGCTTTGCGCTTCAGATTCCAGAAAACGGGTATTCCCGCCGTATCGTGGGGAAAAATGGAAAAGCGTAAAATTCCGAACCCGGGCCATACCGGCAATGGTTCCGGCCTGCCAGGCCGTGAGATGTTTTTTCCCATCAGCCAGAGACCGTTCCGCCTCTGAAAACGCCGCTTCTATAAACAGATGATCGGCGCTTTCCGCCAGTTTGACCATCTTTTTGATATTGGATTCGCTGTAAACCGCATCCGTGATATACACGATTTTCTGTCCGGATGTTATCCGGGCGATCCGATGGGCCAGTGCACCCAGTGCGATTTTTTGACCATTCAGTGCTGGAATGGCTATTTCAAATTCCTGTTCCGGATCAGCCTGCCGATACAGGGCGTTTTTGAATTCCATCAGCCAGGGCCCTGTCGAAAGGCCCAGCGCAACGAGCTCATCCCCAATGATATTGATATGAAACCGCTCTGCCAATGCATACGCCAGACAGACGTTACTGTGATCCAGGCAGGTGTAAATGACTTCCATGGACGGCTCGGCAAGAAGTTTCGTATCAACCGGTTTGATCCGTGGTGCCCCGACCGGCTGGAATCCCGTGCTGCAGGGATATTCCTGATAAACCTGACAGTCTTTTTGAATTTCCGTGGCAACAATGGTAAATGGATGAGAATAGTGGCCGACCAGATCCCATGAATACCCGGACAGTTTTCCTTCGATACAACTCAGAAAATTTTCCGGCCCAAACAGATGAATCCGTTTGTTCCTTCCCAGACATAGCCGAAGCACGCGATCAAAGCCATAAAAATGATCCATATGCATGTGGCTGACAAAAATATGGGATATTTTCAGAATTTCCCGTGAAGAAAGTGCCTCCAGATTTCCCAGATCAAACAGCAGGGATCTGTTTTGGAAATTAAATGGGATATATACGGCAGGATCGGCTTCGGGTGGATTGACTAATCTGGGATGCAGCACCGGGCGCATGGTTATGACAGGTATCGGGTCACCTGCTTGTTGACGCAGACATAAATATCTTCGTCCGAGCCAAAGATATCGATGATATCCTTATGATGAATCAATTGCTCGATGATAAATGCCGTGATATACAGGCTGACAACATTAGGCTGCTGCAATGTTCCCCTGAAGGGTGCGCACTGATAATCGATATCAAAATCCTCGGCTCGGGACAGTTTTTCAAGACACCCGTGAATCTGATCTTCCAGACTTTTTTTGCTGCCGGTTTCGACAAAATTATGTTCAATCAGTTTTGTGGCAATGGCATTGGCCAATTCATCAATGTGATCCCTGATGTTATGGATGGCTGTTTTTCGCATGTGGTCTTTGGACGATTCAATTTTGGAAAGAATGCTGCTTTCCCGCGTACTGGGCCGAAATACCTTTGCCATGTGTGATCACCCTTTGTTTATGACCGATTGATTATGTCCTTTAATGAGCGGACGATGTCACAGTGAATGCAGCCCGGCATTCACCGGCGCTTGTGCAGCATCTATTGCTTTTAAGATAATGATTTTGGGAAGGCGGCGTGAGGGGACAGACCTGTTGCGGCTGACGCCTTGAAAAACTGTCGGTCATCCCCGGGACCGATACACACCCCCAAATTTTATCTTTAAAGCGATAGTGATCAGCCGGTTGATCTGCCTGCAAAACCCGGAAATTACCCAGTAACCTTCACTTGTACTTGCATAATAGTTGTGCAAAAAGGCAATTGCAAGGAAAATTTAAGTCGATTCGATAATGATTTGAGGGGTACGGTTTCCATTCCAGTAATTCCAGCGAAGCCGATAGGCCATGCGTTTCAGCTCCCGGGGTAGCGGCTGGTTCGGATCGACATTGAACTGAATGGCCGAAATCAGTTTTTCCCCTTTGGTGGTTGACTGTCCCAGAACCAGTTGTCTGTGGTATTCGCCCACAATCCGGGAAGACTGAACCGTAACGTTATGCGTGATAAAGATTGGCACGGAATTGTTTTGGCCGTATGGCTCCAGTTTTTCCAGTTCATCCATCAACCGGTCATGAATACTGTCAAATTCCAGATGGCAGTCAATCTGTAAAACCGGAATGAAATCCGAGTCCGATGTGCATCGGGATACGGCTGTGTCAAAGCGTTTTTGAAACTCCGGTATGTTATTTTCCTGAATCTCAATGCCTGCGGCCAGTTGATGGCCTCCAAAACCATCCAGGCAATCCCGGCACTCAAAAAGCCCCTGGTACAGATCGAATCCGGGAATGCTTCGGGCAGAGCCTTTTCCGTGGCCATTATGCACATTGATTAAAATGACGGGGCGATGATATCGATGCATCAGCTTGGATGCAGCGATTCCAAGAATACCAACCGGCCAGTTTGAATGGGACAAAACAATTGATTTTTGTTTCAACAAATCCGGATTTGTATCGATGTAACGAACAATATCGGAAACCACCTGTTTTTCGACTTTCTGTCTTAACAGGTTCATCCGGTTCAATTCCCCAGCGGCTTTCATGGCCGATTCCGGATTCTGGGAAAGTAGCAGCCGAATTGATTCGCCCGCGTCTTCCATTCGCCCGGCAGCGTTCAGGCGGGGTGACAGACGAAATGCAATGTCCTCTGAATGGATCCGGGAATGAGTCAGGCCGCTGACATCGAGCAGCGATCGGACACCGGACCAGGATGTTTTTGCAATCATCTCCATGCCGGTTTTCACCAGAATCCGGTTCATATCGATCAGAGGAACCATATCCGCAATGGTACCCAGCGCAACCAGCTCACAGAACGGTTTCAGGAGAGGTTCTTTTTGGTTTTTCCAGAACCGGTTTTCACGGAAATACCGTCTGAGATGCAGAACCAGTAAAAATGCCACGCCAACACCTGCCAGATGCGTAAGGCTTCTCGGATTGTCGTGTCGTTTGGGGTTGATTACGGCAAGTGCCTGTGGAAATGGTTTAATTATCTGATGGTGGTCGGTGATGATAATATCGATTCCGGCGTCAGTGGCCTTCTGAACGGCAAGATGGCTGGTTGAACCGCAGTCAACCGTGATCAGTAGCCGGATATTGCGGGCAAGAGCGACTTCCTGAATATGCCGGGCTTTCAGACCATATCCTTCATTGATTCGATGGGGTATGTAATAGGATGCAACTGCTCCGGCCATAATCAAAAATTTATACAGAATAACCGTGGCTGTAATGCCATCGGCATCATAATCGCCAAAAATCAGAATGGGCTCCTGATGCAGGACGGCCTGATAAATGCGGACGACTGCCCGGTCCATATCCACAAGCGGATGCGAGAGATCCAGGTGTTTGAATGAGGGATCAAAAAACGCCTCGGCCCCGGCACGGGTTGAGATTCCCCGGTTGACCAGAACTGTAGCGATGGCTGGATGGCAATTCAACCACTGACATACGGATTGGGTGAGATCCAGATCGGGTTTTTGAATGTTCCAGACGGGCTGCATCGGAATCAGATGGATGGTTGTGGATGGAAAAAAATTTCCCGTAATTTAAAAAAAATATAACCGATAACATGAAATCCGACAACTCCAAACCGCATCAGGTCAATGGTTTTTTATTGATCACGTCCGGATAACGATGTTAAACCATAACAGAGCATGCTTGAAACGGTATGTTTTTTCAACATCTGGGATATCCGCGTAATCCGTGGTCAAAAAAACAGGGTATGGTTAAAAATAATTGTCAGGAACATGATGAACACGATTGAAAAACGGTTTCGGGTCAACCGCGGGTTGATCGGCTTTCTGAAATTTATCATCGAAGCATATGAAGGCATGGCCACGGTCACCACCCGGAATGCCCGGACAGGGGAAATATCCATTTTTGTAGCGCCCGGATGTGAGAGCGATATGGATGCGTTGATTCAGGAACTGGGCAAATCGATTTTCATTCAGCCTATGGCGTTAAATCAGGAAACAGGAAACCAATCTCAACCATGAATTCCAAAACAGTTTACATTCATACCCTGGGCTGCCAGATGAACGTCTACGATTCCGATCGGATTTGTATCCGTCTATTGGGAATGGGTTATGACCGCGTATCCTCTGCCGAGGCAGCGGATCTGGTGATCATCAATACCTGTGCGATTCGGGCCAAGGCTGAACAAAAGCTCTACAGCCTGGTTGGCCGGCTTGCCGACCTGAAAAAGAAAAAACCGGCGTTGCGAATCGGAATCGGGGGATGTGTCGCGCAGCAGGAGGGAGAAAAACTGCTGAACCGCGCGCCCTGCATTGATTTTGTTTTTGGGACACATGCGATTGGCCGATTGAATGATCTGATTACTCAGGTTGAAAGATCCGGCAGGCGAACCGTGGATGTTAAACTGGCCGATTGTCCGGACGATGATTTCAGCTATGCGATGAATCCATCCATCAGTCGGCAAATCAGCCGGTTTGTCACCATCATGACTGGATGTGACAACTACTGTACCTACTGTGTGGTGCCGTATGTCCGGGGGGCCGAGGTCAGCCGTCCGCCAGAACATATTCTGGATGAAATCCATATGCTGGCTGATTCCGGTGTCCGGGAGATCACCCTTCTGGGACAGAATGTGAACAGTTATGGACAGAAAGAAGGCTGGTGCAATTTTCCCGAGCTGTTGAAACAAATCAGCGGCATTGAAAACATCAGCAGGATCCGGTTTACCACGTCACATCCCAAGGACCTGTCCGAAGAGTTGATTCAGGCATTCAGCACGTTGAAGAAAGTGGGCCATCATATCCACCTGCCGGTTCAATCCGGATCGGACCGCATCCTCAAGCGGATGAACCGGCGATACACCCATTCGGATTATTTGGCAAAAATTGACCGGCTGCGGGAAATATGCCCGGACATGGCTGTTACAACTGATTTTATCGTCGGTTTCCCCGGAGAAGATGAAGCGGATTTTCAGGATACGCTGAATTTGATACAGGCCGTTCAATTTGACAGCGTATTTGCCTTCAAATATTCGGATCGTCCCAGCGCGCCGGCGTCCCGGTTTTCCAACAAGGTGGATGAGGATGTAAAATCAGACCGACTGGGGCGTCTTCTTGAACTTCAAAAAAAATGTACGCTTCGCAGACATCAGTCCCTGATCGGAACCCGTCAGGTGATACTGGTAGAGGGCCGCAGCCCCAGAGCAGCAGAATCGAATCAGGCCATTGTGCAATGGACCGGAAGAACATCCGGTAACCATATTGTCCATTTTTCCCTTCACAACCGGAATGGCTCACCTGAACCGGATTTGACCGGTCAAATGCTGTCCGTCCAGATTTCCCGGTCATTTCCGCATTCCCTGTGGGGAGACGTGATAGCGGACGAAACGGATAAGGTGTATTTTTCCAGTAAACAATCATGAATCACGGATGGTTCACCCCCAAATATGAAAATGCTATTTACCGTTTTTCCACTGAATTCTGTACGCTTTATAAGGCGCCAGCCGCAATCCTGACTACTGAATTCTGCTTTTGCATGTTCACGGTAAAAGGAGGGATACATCGTGCAATGTAAGGTAACAATAACCGGAATTACCATGGATGCGGACTCCAACACGCCGATCGTTGTCCTGAAAACCGATGATGACAGAACGCTCCCCATATGGATTGGCCTGCTGGAGGCCACCGCAATTGCCACGGAATTGCGCGATATCCGGTTTGACCGTCCCATGACCCACGATCTGATCAAAAATTTTGCAGATATGCTGGACGTGGTTTTTACCCAGGTCGAGATTTATGATCTCAGGAATAACACCTATTATGCCCGGATTTATTTCAATTTCATGGGAAAACATCTTTCTCTGGATGCCCGACCCAGTGATGCGATGGCGCTGGCATTAAGAACCCGGGTTCCGATATATATTGATGACACCATTTTTGTAGCGGCTACCCCCTCCGAAGAACCGGTACAGGTACTGGATGACAGCAAAGAAGGCGAAAAATGGGCCGATTATCTGAAAAAACTTTCACCCGATGATTTTGGAAAATATAAGGTATAAACAATCATGACACATCATGTGAGGCATCTGTATATGAGAACTATTTTTCGCGCTATAGACCAAAAGGCGTAGAGAAAACATCACATTCTCAGTTTATGGGCCTTTCTGCGCGATTTTTTTGTCGCGTCATTCAATGTCTGTCTGCATGGAGATCTATATGATACGAACGGTAATTTCCGGAGTTGGCCGGTATCTGCCAGCACGATTGGTCACTAATGATGATTTTTCCCAATGGATGGATACATCAGATGAATGGATTCGTCAGAGGACGGGTATCGAACAGCGGTATTGGGTTCCGTTGGACGAGAATACGGGTGCATCTGACATGGGGCTTCTGGCAGCCGGGATCGCGTTGAACCGGGCGGGCTGGATACCGGCTGATATCGATCTGATCATTTTTGCAACACTGAGCCCGGATATCGATTTTCCCGGGTCGGGATGCCTGCTGCAGCATAAACTGGGCCTGGAAACAACACCCGCCCTTGATATCCGCCAGCAATGTTCGGGGTTTGTATATGGTGTGGCCACTGCGGATGCCTATATCCGAAGCGGTTTGGCCAGACGGATTCTGTTTGTCGGAGCAGAAGTTCACAGCACGGGCCTTGACATCTCAACCCGGGGACGGGATGTTTCTGTCATTTTTGGAGACGGCGCCGGCGCGGTCTGCCTGGAGGCCGCTGATACGGAAAAACCGATTGGTGTTCTGGCAACCGCTCTTCATGCCCAGGGAAAGTATGCCACCAGTTTGATGATGGAGGCGCCTGCATCGCGGATGAATCCCCGCATCAGTGTTGAATTGATCGAGCAGGGCCGTCAGTATCCCACAATGGATGGCAGAACGGTTTTCAAACAGGCGGTTCGACGGCTGCCTCAGGTCGCACGTGAGGTTCTGGGCAAGGCCGGATTGACCCTGGACGATATCGATATTTTTATACCCCATCAGGCCAATCTGAGAATCAATCAGGCATTTCAGCAGGCAATGAATCTGCCGGATGAAAAAGTTTTCAACAACATTCAGAAATATGGAAACACTACGGCAGCCAGCATTCCGATTGCACTGGATGAAGCGATCGAGACAGGCCGGGTTAAATCCGGCAGTACGGTGATGTTTCTGGGGCTGGGAGCCGGGCTGACATGGGGTGCCGCAGTGTATCGGCACCGGTAATGGATTGCTTTTTCTTCCGCAATAACGGCTTACCTGAACCATTCTCAGAAAGATCATATCATGTCAAAAATAACTGTCAAAAACCCGATCGTTGAACTGGACGGAGATGAAATGACCCGGATCATCTGGTCCATGATCAAGGAAAAATTGATCCTGCCCTTTCTTGACGTGAAGTTGAAATATTTTGACCTTGGCATACAAAAACGCGACGAAACCGATGATGCCATCACAACCGAATCCGCCCTTGCCATTAAACAATACGGCGTTGGGGTGAAATGCGCCACCATTACTCCGGATGCCGAGCGGGTGGTGGAATACAGGCTGAAAAAAGCCTGGCCCTCACCCAATGGTCAGATCCGATCTATCCTGGATGGCACGGTATTCCGCAAACCCATCATGGTCAAGAATATCATGCCGGCTGTGCGGAGCTGGAAAAAACCCATCATTCTGGGACGTCATGCCTACGGGGATATTTATCGTAGCGTGGAGCTGGTGGTGGATACGCCGGGCCGGGTCGAGATGGTGTATACGCCGCTTAACGGACCGGAAACCCGGTTATTGGTTCACGAGTTCAACAGCCCTGGCATCGTCATGGGCATGCACAACCTGGAAAAATCCATTCGCTCTTTTGCCAGATCCTGCATTACGTATGCGCTGAGTGAGCGGGTTGAACTCTGGTTTTCGGCCAAGGATACCATCAGTAAAAAATATCATGCCTTTTTCAGAAGCGTTTTTGGACAGGAGATTGCTGCCAGACAGGTGGAACTGGATCAGGCCGGTATCAGCTACCGTTACATGCTGATCGACGATGCGGCAGCCCAGATGATGAAACAGACGGGAGGCATTCTGTGGGCACTCTGCAATTACGACGGGGATGTCTTTTCCGACGTGGTGGCCGCGGGATTCGGAAGTCTGGGCATGATGACTTCGGTTCTGGTTTCTCCGGGCGGTCAGTATGAATTTGAGGCGGCTCATGGTACGGTTCGACGTCATTATTATGAGCATCTGAAAGGTAATGCCACCAGCACCAACCCGGTCGCTTCCATTTTTGCCTGGACGGGCGGGATTAAAAAGCGGGGGGAACTGGACAACACCCCGGATGTGACCGGCTTTGGTGAGACCATCGAGCATGCCGTCATCAACTGCATCGAAGCCGGCATCGTGACCAGAGACCTGATACCGCTCATGGACCCGAAACCAGATGGGTATCAGTCAACCGGGGGATTTATCGATGCCGTGGCGGCCCGATTGTAACTGGTTGACCGGATGAACCCCCATTTTGGTAAAAACGGTTCGCATCCTGATTGCGCCAGCCCTCTGATGAACTTTCTGACGGGTATCATCCGCTTCATGCGGATCTGACACACGATGCGCGGGTTATTTGAAGCGCTCTGACAACTGCATGACCAGGGATTTTGGCGGACGGTCCTGAAACACGCCAAATTCCGGTCCCCTGCGTTTTGACATGCCCCGAATAAACAGGTAATAGACCTTTCCCATATGGTTGTCGTAGTCATAGCCGGGAATCCGGTGGGTCAGATACCGGTGCAGGGCCGCTACATACAGGTGATACTGCAGATAATAATGATGGTCGGACATGGCCTGTTCAAGGGATTGGAAGGCATAGTCCGCATAACACTGGCCCAGCATATTGGACTTGTAGTCCACGATGTACCACTTCTTCTTATATTCAAACACCAGATCCATGAATCCCTTTAAAAACCCCTGAATCGCCGGAAACTGTAGCCGTTTCAACTGATGAAGATATTTTTCCGGCACTGTGGGATTTGAACCGGATTCAAACAGCGTGAAGAGGGTCGATGCCGTCACCGGATTATGCCGGTGTTCGGGCCATGGCCAGGCTGCCGGCATCAGAAATTCCAGCTCATTCAAGCGCTGGTTCATGGGGATCTGTCGAAGGGTCAAACCGGGAATTTCTGCATCAAGAGGCGTATCCAGTATGTCAGAAACAGCCAGGCAAAGGGTCTGAGTCCATTGATCCGAATTCATTCCGGCCCGGTTCAATTGGTCCGTGATCAGCCCGGTCAGCGATTCGGAAATGGCCGATGTAAAATCCATATGCTCGAACAGGGAATGGAAAAAAATACCGGCTACAGGACCCCGATCAAACTGATGAAGCAGCACCGGTGATGAATCGGGTTCTTCCTCTGTCAGATTTTGCGGCCAGTTTGTTGTGTCTGTCGAAAGGGTCGTCATATCATGATCCCGTCCCCCTGAC